>LSQX01262719.1_pt2 | contig 25528 bp, 24 predicted proteins | sample 654561 | NCBI WGS metagenome assembly LSQX01 (sample SAMN04489861, study PRJNA283612) | anaerobic digester metagenome | isolation source: 4 biogas reactors fed with cattle manure at either 37C or 55C with and... | place: Denmark: Kongens Lyngby | collected 2014 | reverse complement strand
AACGAAGTCCTCGGCGTAACAGAGCTTGACTTTGTTCCTGACCACCGCGTCCAGGATCTCCCTGGCATTCTTTACTGCACCCTTGTACATTTCCCGCCGGGAGAGCTTGCCGACCTCCATAGGGTCAACATCCTTATCCTCTCCAAAATAACCCGTCAGGGGCTTCTCGCAGATGATGTGCTTGCCGGCCTCCGCTGCGTCGATACACACCCGGTGGTGGAGAATATTGGGCACGCATACATCTACGACATCGATATCCTTATCCTCCAACAGCTCGCGGTAATCGGTGTAAACCTGCTTGATGCCGTACTGTGCGGCAAATTTCTCACCCTGCTCCTTATTGATATCTGCAATGGCAACTACCTCAATAGGTACACCTGCTACCCTGAGGTATGCATTCATGTGCAGGTGTGATACGAAACCAGCTCCTACAATACCAACACGAACCTTGTCCAAAGCCTTTCTCCTTTCCTTTTTGTTTTAGCTGCCACCCAAGTAGGCGGCCAGCATAGCTTTATCCTTGGCCAGATCTGCACTCTGACCTTCACTGACCACTTTTCCGACAGACAAGACATAAGCATAGTGAGACACTTCCAGCGCCAAGTGGGCGTTCTGTTCAATGAGCAATATAGTGGTGCCGTGCTGATTGATTTCAGTGATCTTCTCCATAATTGAGTCTATGATAACCGGTGCCAATCCCAAGGACGGTTCATCCAGCATCAACAGCTTAGGTTTGCACATCAGCGCCCTGCCGATGGCCAGCATCTGCTGCTCACCGCCAGAAAGGGTGCCCGCCATCTGGCCTATCCTTTCCTCCAGCCGGGGGAAAAGCCTAAACACCGACTTAAGGTCTTTTTCGATTCCCTTTGTATCCCGCCTAAGATAAGCACCCATCATAAGGTTTTCCTTAACAGTAAGGTTGGCAAACACAAGCCTTCCCTCCGGTACCTGGGATATGCCCGCCTTGACCACCCGGTGGGGCAGCCGGGAAAGGTCCTTCCCCTTATATTCAATGCGCCCTTCCTTCGGCTTTACTATCCCGGAGATGGTGTTAAGGAGGGTAGATTTGCCGGCACCGTTTGAACCAATTATAGACACTATTTGCCCTTCCCGGACGTCAATGCTTACTCCCTTTAGGGCATGTATGCCTCCATAAAAAACGTTTAAGTTCTCTACCTTCAGCAAACCACTACCTCCTCCTCCCCAAGATAGGCCTCTATTACCTTCGGGTTAGCCTGCACCTCGCTGGCGGTGCCCTCGGCAAGCTTTTTGCCAAAGTTTAGCACAACAATCCTTTCACAGACGCCCATAATAAGGTCCATGTGGTGTTCAATAACAAGAATGGTTAGTTTGAAATTGTCCCTTATCTCCTTTATAAGGGCCATAAGCCGGGCCGTCTCGTCGGGGTTCATGCCCGCCGCCGGCTCATCCAGAAGAAGCAGCTTGGGTTTTAGGGCCAGGGCCCGGGCAATTTCCAGCCTCCTTTGTAGCCCGTAGGGGAGGTTTCCCGCAATTATGTCCCTTCGGTCCTCAAGGCCCATTATATTCATAAGCTCTTCTGCCTGGGCCAGCAGGCCCTTTTCTTCCACCCTATATTTTTTGTTTCTTAATATAGCATCCAAAAGTCCGTACCGTGCGTTGTAATGGCACGCAGTCAGTATGTTATCGTAGGTGGTTAGTTTTTTGAAAAGCCGTATATTCTGAAATGTCCTGGTAATGCCCAGCTCCGCCACCCGGTAGGGCTCCATCGAGTTGGTCTCTATACCCTCAAACAGTATCTCTCCCTCGGTAACCTTGTATATTCCCGTTATTAGGTTGAATATGGTGGTCTTGCCCGCACCGTTGGGACCTATTAGCCCGAATATGCTATCCTTTTCCACCACAAAGCTTACGTCCCCCACCGCCGTCAGGCCGCCGAACTGCTTGGTTACGCTCTTTAGCTCCAGGAGCTTCATTTTTTATCGCCCCCCACCGCGTGTTTTTTACCAAGGGGCCTGGAAAGTCTATAAAACAGCCCTTTAATACTGGTAAAGGTAATCTCGTAACCCCCCATAAGGCCCTGGGGCCTGGATATCATTATAAATACCACCGCGGCACCGTACACAACCAGCCTCCATGTCGCAAAGGTCCTAAGGAGTTCCGGCAGGGAGGTAAGCACCAGGGCACCTATTACGCTACCGGATATGCTGCCTAAACCGCCGAAAATAACCGTTATGGTAAGCTCGGTGGACTTAATGAACTGAAACAACTTTGGCTGGATAAACCCCAGCAAATGGGCCAGCATGCCACCGGCCACCCCCGCATAGGCGGCACTTATCATAAGGGCGGTCATCTTGTACCGGAACACGTTTATGCCAATGGTCTGGGAGGCCAGTTCCTCCTCCCGGATGGCCTTGAAGTTCCGCCCGTGCCTTGAGCGTATCAGGTTGGCAAGGATTACCACGCCTATGACGTCAATAATAACTACGGTTGTAAGGTTTGTACTAACCGGTATGCCCGGCCAGCCCCTGGCCCCGCCGAAATACTGCACATTATCCAGTATAAGCCTTATGGCTTCGCCAAAGCCCAAGGTGGCGATACAAAAGTAGTCGCCCTTGAGGTTAAGGGTAAGCCTGCCTATAAAAAAGCTTGCCAGGGCGGCCCCTGCCGCACCCAAGAACAGCGAGGGAACAAAGGGAAGGCCAAGTTTCATGGTACCCATGGCGGTCACGTAGGCACCGATTGCCATAAACCCCGCATGGCCGAAGGAAAAAAGCCCGGTAAATCCGGTAAGGAGCGACAAGCCCAGCACCGCCATAAGGTTGATTCCCGAGAGTATCAAAATTCCCTTAATATAAAACCAGTTCATTGTCTGCCCCTCCTTTTAGGCCTTATCCTCGGTGATCTTACCCATAAGACCCCTCGGGCGTACCACCAGGATTAAAATTAAAAGGACAAAGGCAATTAGGTCTCTAAACTGTGATGACAGATATCCCGATGTAAATGTCTCTATTACACCTAATAGGATGGAACCGATAACCGCACCGGGTAGGCTCCCCAGGCCGCCGAAAACCGCCGCGATGAAGGACTTAAGCGTAATATTGCCTATCTGCGGGTACACAGTGTATTTCATACCAAACAATACGCCGGCGATACCGGCCAAGAGCCCGCCAAGGCCAAAGACGATTATTATTATCCGGTCGGTATTAACCCCCATAAGGGCACTGGCCTTTAAGTTGTACGCACTGGCCCTTATACCCATACCCGTTCTGGTCTTCTCTATAATAAAAATTAGCAGCGTAAGGCTTATGGCGGATATAAAAAACATCATCACATCAAGGCGTCCAATATTCACCCCGCCTACCATGAAGGGCGCCACGCCGAACACCTTCGGGTAGGTCCTGAAGGTGGGACCTATTGGGGAGGCAATAATTATGTTTTCCAGGAATATTGAAACGCCCATGGCGGATATTATGAAATAGAGAAAGGGAGCATCCCTTTTGCGAAGCGGGCTGTAGGCTATCCTCTCTATTAGAACCGCCAATAGCCCCGTACCCATCGCAGCCAAGCAAAAAGCGGTGGCAAAGGGCAGCTCAAAGGCGGTCATGGCAAAAAAGCCTATGTAGGAGCCAATCATTATTACGCCCCCATGGGCGAAGTTGCTAAAATTCATTATACTGTAAACAAGGGAATAGCCAACGGCCATAAGTGCGTACACGCTTCCTATGGACAGACCGTTTATAAGCTGCTGAAGAAATACGGACATGTTTTACCTCCTTAGTGGAACCCTATCTATATACAAAGTGTTAATGATATTGCATTGCTTTACTTGTCATTGTGAAGAAGCGAAATCCGAAGAATCCGACTTTGTCGTTCTGAGGGCGGAGCCCGAAGAATCCGGCTCTGTCGCTTAAGAACGCAGTAAAGAATCTTTTAGAGATAGATAGGACCCTTTGCTTCGCAAGATCCTTTGCTTCGCTCAGGATGACACGCTGCAAGATGTAAAGTTTTTGTCACTCTATATATAGACAAGGGATTAAAGAAGAGAGAGGGTTGCCCCTCTCCGCTTCTACTGAGCAGAATATTTCTGCTGGAATACGTAGGCACCGTTTTCTATCTTGATGATAGCGGCATCCTTACCCTCCGGGTTATGGGTGTCCTTGCTTATATTTATCTGGCCGGTAATTCCCCTAACCTGAGCCGTTTCCAGGGCATCCTTTATTGCCACCGGGTCTAGGCTACCCGCCTTTTCAACGGCATGTACCAGAAGCTCTACTGCATCGTATGCCAGATAACCGTTAAGCTCTACCGGAAGGTTGTACTTAGCCGTATAGGCGGCTTTGAAGTCCTGGACATCCGGGTCGTCGAAGTCCAGGTGGTTTACGAAGTAGCATCCTTCTATGGCATCCTTCGCCATCTCCAGCAGTACCTCCGACGGCCAGCCATCGCCGCCCATAAGTACAGCGTCTATGCCAAGCTCCCTGGCCTGGTTGGCACCCAGCGCAACCTCTTTGTAGTAATAGGGCATAAATATTATTTCCGGCCCCGCCTCCTTTATCTTGCTAAGCTGAGGCCTAAAGTCCACGTCCCCGAACTTGAAGGCTTCCTTGGCCACCACTTCGCCGCCCTTTTCAATAAAGTACTTCTCAAAGAACTCGGTAAGACCCTGGGAATAGTCGTCCGCCACGTCATAGAGCACCGCAGCCTTCCTAAAGCCAAGGATGTCATAGGCGTATCCCGCCGCCACCGCTCCCTGGTAAGGATCAATGAAGCATACCCTGAAGTTGAAGGGCTTTACACTTCCATCGTCGTTCACAGTAACTTTCGGGTTTGTGGCAACGGTTGCTATGTCCGGTACCTTCATCTCTTCAAGTACCGACGAGATGGATATGGCCTGACCGCTGGCATTGGGACCCAAAACGGCAATCACCTTATCCTGGGCCGTAAGCCTCCTGACCGCGTTAACGGCCTCGGTGGCATCGCCGCGGGTGTCGTAGCCTATTACCTCAACCTGTTTACCCAAAAGTCCTCCCTTTTCATTTATGTCTTCAAACAGCATTTTTACTGTATTGAGTTCACAGGTGCCCCACACTGCCTGGTCTCCGGTAAGTGAACCTATCCACCCGACCTTGATCACTTCCGGCTCCTCTTCGGCCGGAATGTCGGTGGGCGCTGCAGGAGTACATCCGGTCAAAGCCAGGCTCAGAGTAAGTATTACACAACTAACTAACAGTGTAACTCTCTTTTTCACTTTAAGACCCTCCTTATTTTATCTTCTACGAACTCATTGATGCCAAGCTGTTCCCATATCACCTCCGTTTAATGGTTGTACTACCTAATATATTAGTATGTATCAGTGGAAAAATAAAGGATTTTTTGTAAGTAATAGGGTGTTATGTTGTTGTATTCCGTTTTTTGATGTAGTGTCAAAATATCCCTTATTTAACCATATATCGCTATATGGACCTGTCTACAGGTCATAATACAACTGATATTCTGCAGGGTGCGGTATTATACCGATACTTAGCGCTTCCTCCCTTATTCTCATAAGCTGGTCCTTTATGATGCCCTCGGTGAATACCCCACCCTCCAGCAGAAAGGCATAGTCTTTCTCCAGGCTGTCGGCGGCCTCCTCCAGCGACTTGGGAAGGCTTTTAATCCTTGACCTTTGCTCATCGTCCAGGTCGTAAACGTTTATATCATAGGGCCCGAAGCCCTCGGCGGTGGGGTGTATTTTGCTCTTTATTCCGTCAATTGCCGCCATAAGAAGGGCAGAGTAAGCAGTATAGGGGTTTGAGGTTGCGTCCAGCGGCCGGTACTCGAACCTTTTTTCATCGGGTGTGGTAGCGTATCCCGGTATCCTAATAACCGAACTCCTATTGGCGGTGCCAAAGCACAGGCTTACCGGGGCTTCATAGCCGGGTACCAGGCGCTTATAAGAATTGGTGCTGGGGTTTGTAAAGGCCATAAGGGCGGGGGAGTGCTTAAGGATGCCGCCTATGGCATAAAGGGCAGTATCGCTAAGAGCGGAATACCCCTTTGGGTCGTAAAATACAGGCTTCCCTTCTTTGAAAAGGTGAATGTGTACGTGCATTCCGCTACCCGCCTCGCCAAAGAAGGGTTTTGGCATGAAGGTTACCGTTTTGTTGTTGGCAACGGCGGTGTTCTTTACTATGTACTTTGAAAGCATTGTCCTGTCGGCGCTTATCCCTAATGAACCAAATCCCAGCTCAATCTCCACCTGGCCCGGACCGCCGTTTTCGCTGTGATGGTACTTAACCGGCACCCCGATGTTTTCCAGGTTGGCCACCATTTCGTTCCTTAAATCGAATGTTATGTCCATCGGCAAATCTACATGATAGCCTCCGTGGGCGGGTACCTTGTAGCCTAAGTTTTTGGTCTCCCTTTCGGCGGAGTTCCACTCCGCCTGGGCCGAATCCAGGAATACCTCCATGTGATTGGGTGTATTCTTATGGGAAACGTGGTCCAAGATATAGAACTCCAACTCCGGGCCCAAAAGGCAAGTATCGGCTATGCCGCTTTGCTTCATGTACCTTTCCGCCTTTTCCGCCACAAACCTTGGGTCCCCGCTGTAACGCTGCCGTTCTCCGTTGAGGGTATAGATGTCCCCTATCATCGCAAGGGTGGGCACCTTGGTAAAGGGGTCCACGAAGGCGCTTTTTATATCGGGTATAAACGCCATGTCGGATTTTTCCACCGTCAGAAAGCCGTAGCTGGACCCGTCAAAGCCTATACCCTCCACCATTACTTCTTCGGTAAACCGCTCTAAGGGCATAGTAAGATGGTGCCACCTACCTTTTAGGTCTATCATCTTGAAGTCCACGAATTTGATACCCTGGTCGGCGCAATAAGTCTTCAGCTGGTCAAAGCTGTTAAACACAGACCTTACCTCCTTATTAACCTAATTTTTATTCATAGTATTTCTCTGTCTGTAATATCCAGTATATTCCCGGCCCACCACATATTTGTAATTATATATTAAACAACCCAGTCCGGTTTTTCAATATATATTATTGTCGAAAAAAGACATGGGGACGGTTCTCCTGTCTGCTCCTGTCTGAATCAAAAAGGAAGCAAGGGAACGGTTCACTTGCTTCCTAAGACTAACTATGGGACACCGATGAGGATATCCTTCTGGGAAGTGGGATATGGGATGAGGGAAGTGGGAGCTAGGACAACCCTTCCAAGCTATGCTAAAATCCCACATCTAATATCTCACCTCACACATCACAATAGGGTGTGTCCCCATTCCTTAATATTGCTTATCGTAATCAATTACATTAACCATTTTTTCCGTATCGCCTTCTACGAAGGCTTCCAGGTTATCAATAAACAAATCCATCAGCCGGTCCATATAATGCGGTGTCGGTCCTGCAATATGAGGAGTAAGTATCACGTTGTCCAGGCCCCATATCGGGCTATTCTCCGGCAGCGGCTCCTGCTCGAACACATCCAGCCCCGCCCCGGCTATCCAGCCTTCCTTGACCGCCTTTATAAGAGATTGCTCGTCTACCACCGGTCCCCGGGCCACGTTTATAAACCAGGCGGTCTGCTTCATTTTCCTGAACTGCTCCTTACCTATCATTTTTTCGGTTTCATCGGTAAGGGGTACAAGGGTAATTACAAAATCACTTTGTTCAAGCAAACTGTCCAGCCCGTCAATCCCGTATATTTCATCGAAGTGTTCCACGCCCTCCACGGTGTTTTTTACGCCTATTATACGCACATCAAAGGGGCGTAATTTTCTGGCGGTCTCCCGGGCCACCGCACCGACGCCAATAAACCCGATGGTCTTTCCGTACAACTCGTCAATTTTGACCGGGTCCCATTTTCCTGCAAGATGGGCCTTTGTATAATGATAGGATTTCCTTACTATGGAGAGCAAAAGGCTTACTATAAACTCCGACATTTGTATCCTGTGTACTCCCCTGGCGTTGGTTAGTATTATTCCTTTGTGCTTTAAATAATCAAGGGGGAAATGGTTAATCCCCGAAAAAACGCACTGAACCCATTCCAGGTTTTCCATTTTTTCCAGGTCTTTTTGGTCAATCTTTAGCTGGTTTGTCAGGAGCACCCTTGCCTGGGCCAGCACGTCCCCTGCCTTCTCGAAGTCCTTTACCTTGATTACCTCCGCCCTGTCACCCAGCCTTCTTTCTATCCTTCCCAGCTGCTCCTCGGATAGCGTATAAGTGCATACTACCTTTACCATAGACCTACCTCCCGAAATTTTTTGATTCTTTCCCTCGTTCTATAGATACACTGCTATGCTGCTACGTAAACAGAGTTTTCAAACCCGGTTGCTCATTCCGGCTTGTACTCCCTGTCGCTGCCGGAACCTTTTGCCAGCCGCTCCAGCACAATATTATACCCATCGGCCCCGTACTTGATGAATCGGTTTACCCTGCTTATGGTGGCGGAACTTGCTCCGGTAGCCTCCACGATCTCACCGTAGGTCTTTCCCTCCTTAAGCATACGGGCAACGGTAAACCTCTGGGCCAGGGCCTTAAGCTCGGTGATGGTACAGAGGTCCTCGAAGAACATATAGCATTCGTCCATGTTTCTAAGCTGCAGAATGGCTCTGAAAAGGTGGTCGGTCTCTTCATCCTTTAGTTTCGGATTAACGGCCATATTCCATCTCTCCTCCATTTTTTCTATATCAATTATAACCCAAAAAGTTTAATACTTTAACACTTTTATGAGCAAAATTTTAACGTATACCAAGCTTTCCCACGGCTTACCGGGAATATACCTGACTTTTGCGTAAACAATAATTATTATTGCACGAAAGGAAGGTATGCAATGACGGACAACCAACGAAAGAAATACAAGGAATACGGCGATTACGGCCGCCTGCCCGACAACGTGTTTGAAAGCTATGACACCGAGGATTATCCTGCGCCCTACCGGACAACCAATGCCCTTATCTTTCCTTTAAAGCTCATAGACGGTGAGGAGGTTATAAGCGGCGAGGACCTTTCCTCTCCCGGCTGGTTTGAAGGGTGAAAAAACGCACCGGGAGGGAATAATTCTCAAAACATAATGGCATTATATTGAAAGATGGAATAACTACCTTGCAGGGAGGTGAGATAATGACCACTTTTCATCTCATACACGTTGTTGTTGGGGCCGTCCTTGCGGCAGTAAACTTCTGGGGCCTTATGGATGAAACAAGCAGGGCATTCTTTAATTCTATCGTCGGCCTGGTGGTACTTGCCTACAACGCATACTATCTATTTATCAGACAAAACGTCGACGAGACAAACAGGGAATCGGGCTCTTGACCCGGTTCCCTGTTTGTTTCACGATTATTTTGCAATATCCCTTCGATACTGCATTCCTTCAAAATGTATACTACCGGCGGCGGCATAGGCCTTTTCCCGGGCTTCTTGCATGTCTGTACCCAGGGCGGTAACACCCATTACCCGGCCACCATTTGTATAGTATCTGCCTTGCTCCTTCCTTGTTCCTGCATGAAATACAAATACTTCTTCCCCGGTCTCCTGCTCAAGGCCTTCTATCAAAAGTCCCTTTTGGTAGCTTCCGGGATATCCGCCGGAGGCAAGGACCACACACACGCAGGACTTATCCGACCAGCGAATGTGCTGCTTGGAGAGCCTTTTATCCACCACCGAGTTCATTACCTCTACCAGGTCGCTCTCCAGCCGCGGCAGAATAACCTGGGTCTCCGGGTCACCGAAGCGGCAGTTGAATTCCAGAACCTTTATCCCGTCTCCGGTAACCATAAGGCCAAAATATAGGACACCCCTGTACTCTATCCCCTCATTTTTGACGGCCTCCAGCACCGGTAACATTACCTTGGTGCGAAACTCCTCTTCAATGTCGGGGGTGTAAACATCGTTGGGAGAGAAGGTACCCATACCCCCGGTATTCGGGCCCTTGTCGTCGTCGAAGATTCTTTTGTAGTCCCTGGCACTTTCCATCGGCACTATTGTTTCGCCGTCCACAAAGCAGAGCACTGTCATCTCGGTTCCCGTAAGGAATTCCTCCACCAATATCCTGTCACCGGCGCTACCGAATTTGCGTTCTATCATCATTTCCCTTAACGCATCTTTGGCTTCCTCGCTGTCCCCGGCAATAATAACCCCCTTGCCGGCGGCAAGGCCGTCCGCCTTGATTACCACTGGAAAACCGTAGGTATCCACCTGCCTTACCGCCTCCTCATAGCTGTCAAACACCTTGAAGTCGCCGGTGGGGATACCGTTTCTTTTCATAAACTCCTTGGAGAATACCTTGCTTCCCTCCAACAGGGCCGCTTTGGCACTGGGACCAAAGACCCGCAGCCCGTACCTTTGGAACTCGTCGGCGATACCCGCCATAAGGGGCGCCTCGGGGCCTACCACCGTCAGGTCTATCCCCTCTTTTTGCGCAAACTCCCTAAGCCCTTTTATGTCGGTATCCTTTATGTCAACGCACTCGGCAATGTCCGCCATGCCGCCATTGCCGGGAGCGGCATAGATTTTGTCTATAAGGGGGCTTTGGGATACCTTCCACGCAAGGGTGTGCTCCCTGCCCCCACTCCCGACTATTAGTATCTTCATGTACACACTCCTTCCTGTTAGTGGTTAGTGGTTAGTGATTATCCACTAGCCACTAACCTAGTGCTTGAAGTGCCTCATGCCGGTAAGCACCATCGCGACCCCCAGCCTGTCCGCCGCTTCTATCGATTCCCCGTCCTTTAGCGACCCGCCCGGCTGGATAATGGCCTTTATGCCGGCCCTGGCCGCCGCTTCGACGCAGTCGGGGAAGGGGAAGAAGGCATCGGAGGCCATCACAGCGCCCTCAAGGTCAAACCTGGACTGTTTTATCGCGTTCTCTACCGCCCATATCCTGTTCACCTGGCCAGGGCCTATGCCAAGGGTCTGTCCATCCTTTGCCAGCACTATCCCGTTGGATTTAATATGTTTTACCACCCTCCAGGCAAACAGTAGGTCCTGCAGGGCTGCCGCATCCGGCTTCTCCCTAGTAACCACCTCTAAATCATCCTGCAGCAGCAAAAGGTTGCTGTCCTGCACCAGCAGGCCGCCGTTTACTTTTTTGAAGTCAATTACCGAACTGGCCTTGGTATTTTCTATGTTATCAAGCTTTAGGATTCTTATGTTTTTCTTGCCCTTTAGTATTTCCAGCGCCCCATCGGTGTAGCAGGGAGCCACCACTATCTCCACGAATATTTCATTAATACCCTTTGCCGTCTCCTCATCCACTTGGCCGTTTATCGCCACAATCCCGCCGAATATAGAAACCGGGTCTGCCTGGAAGGCCTTCTGCCAGGCCTCAAAAATGGTATCTCCCATTCCCACTCCGCAGGGATTGGTATGCTTAACTCCAATAACCACCGGTGTTGACGGTTCAAACTCCTTTAAAAGCTCCAGGGCACCGTTGGTATCGTTTATGTTGTTGAAGGAGAGTTCCTTGCCGTGCAGTTGCCGGGCTTCCACCAGCGTCCCTTCCCTTTTGCCAATTTCCCTGTAAAAGGCCGCCCTCTGGTGCGGATTTTCACCATAGCGGAGGTCCTGAACCTTCTCGTAAGTCAGCGTGAGGTACTCCGGAAAATGAACACCCTTTTTACGACCAAAATAATCGGTGATTAAAGCATCGTAGTGGGCGGTGTGCATAAATACCTTTGCGCATAGTTCAAACTTGGTCTCGACGGATACTTCCCCATGCTTTGCTATTTCCTCAACAATTCTTCCGTAATCCGCAGGGTCCACCACTACCGCCACGTCCTGGTAGTTCTTAGCGGCGGCCCTCAGCATGGTAGGCCCGCCAATGTCAATATTTTCGATGGCCTCCTCAAGGCTCACACCAGGCTTTTGTATAGTCTCCTTAAAGGGATATAGGTTAATAGCCACCAGGTCGATGGGCTTTATTCCAAGGTCTTCAATCTGTTTCATGTGGTCGCTGTTGTCTCTCCTGGCAAGCAGCCCCGCATGGATATTGGGATGCAAAGTCTTCACCCTTCCGTCCAGGCATTCGGGAAAACCGGTGATATCCGAAATGCCGGTAACGGCTATTCCCGCCTGCTCCAGCGTACTGGCGGTACCGCCGGTCGAAATAATCTCGTAGCCCAGGTCCACCAGCCCCTTCGCAAACTCTATAATACCGTTTTTGTTCGAAACACTTATCAATGCTCTCCTTTGCATAACGCACCTCCGTTATTTTCCCCGCAAATAATTACCCTTCTTCCCTCTATGCTAAGACAACCCCGGCAGTACAGGTCCACCGCCCTGGGCAAAAGAGTATGTTCAACCTGCAGCACCCTTTTGGCCAGACTGTCCACCGTATCCCCCGGCAACACCTCCACCGCCTGCTGAAGTATTATCGGCCCGGTATCGGTGCCCTCGTCCACAAAGTGTACCGTGGCACCGGTGACCTTTACCCCGTACTCCAGCGCCTCCCGGTGTACCCTCTCCCCGTAGTACCCCTTGCCGCAGAATGAGGGTATTAGCGAGGGGTGGACGTTTATTATGGCATCCCTGTAGGCCCGGACAAAGGCCGCCGACAAAATCCTCATGTACCCCGCCAGCACCACCAGGTCAATGTCCCTTTTCCTAAACTCCTCCATTATTGCGTCGTTATAATCCCCGCGCCCCTTATAGGCCTGTGGGTTAATCCATATAGCCTCAATGCCACCCGTCATAGCTCTTTCCAGCGCATAGGCCCTTTGGTTGTCCGAGACCACAAGCTTAAGGGCTGCGTTTTTGATGCTGCCGGAATTTATTCCGTCTATTAACGACTGCAGGTTTGTACCCCTGCCCGACGCCAGCACCGCTATACTTTTCCCGGCCATAGTTCAACTCCTCCGGTTCCTTGGGATATCCTGCCTATAACCCTGGCACCGTCGTCCTTTAGCTCCTTAAGAAGCCGGTCTGACTGGTCCGGTGCCGCAACCATTACAAGGCCTATTCCCATATTGAAGGTCCTGTACATTTCCTCCCCCTCAATGCCGCCCCGGCCCTGAATAAGCCTAAACACCGCTGGCACTTCCCAGCCATCAAGGTATACATCGGCTTTCAAACCACCGGGTATCACCCTCGGTATGTTCTCGTAAAAACCGCCGCCGGTTATATGTACTATGCCCTTAATGTCGGCAGCTTTCAAAACCTTTGACACCTGTCTTACATAAATACTGGTGGGTTTAATGAGTTCTTCGCCGAGGGTGCAGCCCAATTCCTCCACATAGGTTTCGACGTTCATGCGCTCCTTTTCGAAGAGGACCTTTCTTACCAGCGAATAACCATTGCTGTGTAGCCCTGAGGAGGGCAGCCCTACTAAAAGGTCCCCCGCCCGTATGCTGCTCCCGTCTATAATGTCGTCCCGGTCAGCGATACCTACCGCAAAGCCCGCCATGTCATATTCCCCGGGTCTGTAAAAGTCAGGCATCTCCGCCGTTTCACCGCCTATAAGGGCGCACCCCGCCTGGCAGCAGCCCTCGGATATGCCTTTCACAATATCCGCTACCTTAGCAGGTTCCAGCCTTCCGATAGCTATGTAATCAAGGAAGAATAAGGGCCTTGCCCCCATGCAGGCAATATCGTTTACGCACATGGCCACGCAGTCTATGCCCACCGTATCGTGGCGGTCCATCAGAAAGGCAATCTTCAGTTTAGTACCCACGCCGTCGGTCCCGGAAACCAGCACCGGGTCCCTGTACCCGGTAAAATCTGGCCGGAAGACGCCGCCAAAGCCGCCTATGCCGCCCAGCATCCCGGGGGTATGGGTTTTCTTGATGTGCTCCTTCATTAGTTCCACTGCCCGGGCGCCGGCGTCTATATCCACCCCGGCATCCCTGTAGGTCATCCTATCCATAGTAACCCTCCCAGTCTTATACAGATCACAGTTCGTAGTTCGTAGTTCACAGATCACAGAGTCCGGGTCACAAGTTCCGGGTCAATGCTCGTAGTTCGTAGGCTTCATGAAACGCTAGCGCATACTTGAAATGGTTTAGCAAGGAAACTTGCCGAAGCTTCGCAGAAAATCCGTAGATTTGGCAGGACGCCAAATCAGGCTTTTCGCGCCATGGACGGCGCATAAAATGCGTTAGGATTTTCAAGAAGCAAGGCTTTAGTTTCCTCTAAAGCATTTTTGCATAAAGCGAGTATTCATGAAGCCGAATAAAATATAACAATTCGCCTGCTTTCCTCTAAATAGGGTAATTACCGCTAAAGCATGCGTGGCAGTATTCCCTGCAATCCCCCACCGCTTCAATAAGCCCCTCCAAGCTCAGGTATCCTAAACTGTCCGCCTCAATCTTGTCCCTTATCTCCTCAACGGTGAAATTTGCGCCTACCAGGTTCTCCCGGTCGGGGGTATCTATGCCGAAATAGCAGGGGTGCTGCACCGGCGGTGAGCTCACCCGAAAATGCACCTCCACCGCACCGGCGTTTTTTAGCATCCTTACCAGGTTGCGGCTTGTGGTGCCCCTTATGATGGAATCGTCCACCATTACCACCCTCTTACCCTTTACCATATCCTCAAGCACATTTAATTTTAAGGCAACACCAATCTCCCTCTGCCTTTGTTTAGGCTGAATGAAGGTCCTTCCCACGTAACGGTTTTTGACAAGTCCCTCCACAAAGGGAATTCCGGAGGCTTCCGAGTAGCCAATGGCCGCCGCGGTACCGGAATCCGGCACCGAAATAACTATATCGGCGTCCGCCGGATGTTCCTTAAAAAGATTGGCCCCGGCCCTGCGGCGAGACATGTAGATGTTTTTACCGCCCATCACGCTGTCCGGTCTGCCAAAATATATGAATTCAAAAACGCACAGCCTGTTTGCCCTTGGCCCATCGCTGTAGAAACTTTGCAGCCCGTCCCCGTCGATTACCACCATCTCCCCCGGCTCGATGTCCCTTATAAGCTTTGCCCCCACCGTATCAAAGGCACAGCTTTCAGAAGACAGCATGTATCGTCCGTCCTTTATACCGAGGCTTAAGGGCCTTATACCATTAGGGTCTCTGACTCCTATAAGCCGGGCGGAGGTCATTATTATAAGCGCATAGGCACCCCTTATGCAGTTCATGGTCTCCTTTACCGCTTCCAGTATGTCACCCTTGTCCTTTCGCGCCACCAGGTTTGCAATAACCTCGCTGTCCACCGAGGTCTGGAATATTACACCCTCCTGCTCAAGCTGACCGCGCAAATGTACTGCGTTTACCAGGTTGCCGTTGTGGGCCAGGGCAAGGCTACCGTTCCTGTATTTTACCACCAACGGCTGGGCGTTTATCACATGGCTATCCCCCACAGTGGAATACCTTACATGGCCGCAGGCAATGCTCCCCTCCAGTTCCTCCAGCAGGACATCATCAAACACCTCGGATACAAGGCCCATCTGCTTGTGGTGCATAATTTTGCCGTCCCTTGCCACGGCTATTCCAGCGCTTTCCTGTCCCCTATGCTGCAGCGCGTACAAGCCGTAGTATGTTGTCCGGGCGAGGCCATCCCCTTCTTTGCCGTAGACGCCGAAAACGCCGCACTCTTCCTTCAGCTTGTCGCTTTCAACAGTTAGCCCATTATACACCCTATCGCCTCCCGCCAGCTGGTTCCCATATCCTCCACCGCTATTTCCATTTCCCTTTGCCCCGCGATATCAATAACAAGTTCCTTACCCTTAACTCTTCCCAGTACTGTGCAGGGTACGTCAAGCCGCGCAGCGGTGTCCTTTATCCTTTCAAGGTCGCTTTGGCAGGCAGTAATCACTATCCTTGACTGGCCCTCACCAAATAGCAGGAAGTCCTTTCGGCAACGGCTTTCAAACTCAATCTCGGCCCCTATACCGCCGGATATGCAGCACTCCGCAAGGGCCACCGCGATACCGCCCTCGCTACAGTCGTGGGCTGATTTAACCACCCCAGCCCTTATAAGTTCAAGGCAGCAATCTTGCACCCTTTTTTCCTTGTCAAGGTCAAGCCTGGGGGCGCTGCCTTGTTCAAGCCCGTGTACAACCTTCAAATACTCGCTTCCGCCTGCCTCCTGGGTATTTTCCCCCAGCAGCAATACTGCATCCCCTTCTTCCTTGAAACCCTGGGTTGTAATATGGCTGGTATCTTCAACAAGCCCCACCATACCCACCACCGGAGTGGGAAAAATAGCATTGGTGTCCGTCTCGTTGTAAAAGCTCACGTTGCCGCTTATAACCGGAGTGCCCAGTACCCGGCAGGCCTCGCTCATTCCCGATACCGCCTGGCGGAACTGCCAGAACACCCCCGGCTTTTCCGGGTTGCCAAAGTTTAGACAATCGGTTACCGCCAAGGGCTGCGCACCGCTGCATATTAGGTTTCGTGCCGCCTCTGCCACCGCTATGGCCCCTCCGGTCGCCGGGTCAAGGTAGCAGTACCTGCTGTTGCAGTCGGTGGTAAGGGCAATGGCCTTGTTTGTACCTCTAATCCTTACAACCGCCGCGTCTGAACCGGGTGCCACCGCGGTGCAGGTTCGCACCATGTAATCATACTGACGGTACACCCATTCCTTGCATGCTATGTTAGGGCTTTTTAGAAGCCCAACAAGCACACCGTTCAAATCCTTCGGGACTTCCAGGATTTCTTCGTCCAAAACCCCCACCTGTTGCAGATAGGCCGGCTTCTCATATTCCCTATAATAGACCGGGGCGTCCTCCGCCAGTGACTTTGCTGGGACACGCCCTACAACTTCGTCCCCGTCCCTTATAGTTAGCATCCCGTCATCGGTTACCCGTCCTATTACCGATGAATTAAGGCCCCATTTTTTGAACACGCCGGTTACTTCTTCTTCCCGGCCCTTTTCCACTATCACAAGCATCCGTTCTTGGGATTCCGATATCATAACCTCCACCGGTATCATACCGGTTTCCCGCCTGGGAACCAGGCTTACGTCAATGTTCATGCCGCTGCTGCCCCTACTGGCGGTCTCGCTGCATGCAGAAGTAAGGCCCGCAGCGCCCAGGTCCTGCACCCCTACCACGCAACCGGTTTCAAACAGTTCAAGGCATGCCTCCAGCAGCAGTTTTTCCATAAAGGGATCCCCCACCTGTACTGCCGAACGGTTTTCCTGGGACTCCTCGCTTAATTCCACTGAAGCAAAGCTGGCACCTCCAATGCCATCCCGACCAGTGGAAGCACCCACTATCATTACCGCGTTACCCGCCCCTGAGGCGGTGCCTCGCTTTATATCACCATGACGGATTATCCCCACACACATAGCGTTAACCAGCGGATTGCCTCTGTAGCAGTCGTTGAAATAAATCTCACCGCCAACGGTGGGGATGCCTATACAGTTACCGTAATCTCCAATCCCTGCTACCGCGTTTTCGAACAGGTACTTGGTCCTGTCGTTACTTAGTTCGCCAAACCGCAGCGAGTTAAGAAGCGCAATGGGTCTTGCGCCCATTGTGAATATATCCCTTATTATACCCCCGGCACCGGTGGCAGCACCCTGGTAGGGCTCCACCGCCGACGGGTGGTTATGGCTTTCTATCTTCATGACCACCGCCAGACCATCGCCTATATCAATTATACCGGCGTTTTCTCCGGGGCCCTGCAGCACCCTCTCGCCGGAGGTGGGAAATATCCTCAACACCGGTTTGGAGTTTTTGTAACTGCAGTGTTCCGACCACATGACGCCATACAGGTTTAGTTCCAGTTCATTGGGCTCCCTCCCCAGTATCTCCACTATGCGGTCATATTCACCGGAGGTAAGTCCCACCCTTTCATAGGTTTTTTTAGTCATTCACAGCACCCCCCTTCAGGTAGTTGATGACGGACTTGAATATTACCGTTCCGTCCCGGTTGCCGAGTATCTCTTCCATACACCTTTCCGGATGGGGCATCATTCCCACTACATTCCCCTCTCGGTTGCAGATGCCCGCAATGTTTTGCAGTGAACCGTTGGGGTTTGATTCGGCCGTTGCCTCTCCTTCTGCATCACAATATCTGAATACTACCTGGTTGTTTTGCTCCATGTCTTTTAATGTCCTATCATCTACGTAGTAGTTGCCGTCCCCGTGGGCTATGGGGATTTTAAGCACCTGGCCCTCGCCGCACAGTTTGGTAAAGGGAGTGCTTGCATTTTCGGTCCTTATATACACATTCTCGCAGACAAATTTCATGCTATTGTTTCGAAGGAACGCCCCGGGTAGCAGCCCGGCCTCGGTCAATACCTGGAAACCGTTGCTTATACCTATCACCGGTTTGCCGCTTTGCGCAAACTCTACAACCCTGTCCATCACCGGAGAAAACCGGGCAATGGCCCCGCCCCGTAGGTAACTGCCGTAGGAGAACCCCCCCGGCAGTACTATGCAGTCATAGAAGCCAAGGTGCTTTGTCATATGCCAGATGTACTCGGTATCCTGGTCCAGCACATCCCTCAGGGCATGATAACAGTCAATGTCGCAGTTGGAACCCGGAAATACCACTACCCCGAACTTCATGGCCCTACCTCCAATATGTCGTAAGTATAGTCCTCAATAACCGTATTGGCCAAAAGGGTTTCGCACATATCCCTGACCCTTTTTTCTGCCTCTGCAGCGTTTTTGTTCTCAAGCTTAATCTCTATCAGTTTGCCCATCCGTACATCCTTTACTCCGTCGTATTTCATTGCCAAAAGCGCTTCCTTCATGGCGTTCCCCTGGGGGTCGGCTATGCTCTTCTTTAGTGTAATGTAAACCTTTGCATTAAACATGTTATCTCCCTCCCATAAGTTCGTAGTTGGTAGTTGATAGTTCGTAATTGTTAAACGCCAGGTTAGGCTTGCGGCTCACTAACCACTAGCCCCTAATATCCCGGTCCTTTTCCGCTACCTTCCTTGCCATCTCAGCCCTATAGTTCTTTAGCCTATCCGCCAGCTCCGGGTATTTTAGCGATAGCATCTGCACCGCCAGCAGTGCAGCGTTCTCGCTGCCGTTTATTCCCACGGTGGCCACCGGTATTCCGCTTGGCATCTGTACTATGGACAGAAGGGAATCCATCCCGTCCATGAAGGAGGACTTTACCGGTATACCGATAACCGGGACTGGTGTCATGGCGGCCAGCACCCCCGGAAGGTGGGCGGCCTTCCCAGCGGCCGCTATTATTACCTCCACACCCGACTGCTGCGCTCCTTTTGCGAATTCCGCCGCCGCATCGGGAGTCCTGTGGGCTGAGATAACCCTTACCTCCCTTTGGACGTCAAACCGCTTAAGTATTTCAATTGCCCTTTCTACAACCGGAAAGTCGGAATCGCTTCCCATTACTACCGCAACCCTTGGCATAGCATTAGCTCCCTTCAAAAATATTGGACATCCGGCCTCGCCCCTTTGCCCTGCACCCGCCTAAAATGGGCCGGTCCGGGAAAAAAGATAAACCCCGCCGGAGCATAAAGGTGAAACCTCCGCAGGGTTTTGTTCACGGGGGGTACGAAAACCGTACACGAATCTGCAAATACAAATCCGCTTTCACCCATAGTTAGGCGATTTACGGTCACCTAGTAGAAACTCGCGGGCCAATCCCCACCATTATATGAGTGAAACAAGTTTTTGGCTTTTTCTTTCCTTTATATTAACAAAGGGGAATAGCAGTGTCAATAGAAATGACGAATAAATGAGCCGTAAAATATATTTTTGTATTGCATATTACGTATAATCGATATAATAACATGCCTAATGTTCGGGTTTTTGCCAGAACGCCCACCCCCGACCCTGGAGAGATGGAGGACCCCTCCAAGGATGGGGGTATTATATACACATCGGTCAGGCGCCGTATTTGTCAAGGCGCAACGCGTTTGCCAGCAGCAGCGTCATGAGGTGCCGGCTTTCAAAGAGCCCCAGTCCACCGATATTGCACTGGTTTTCGGTGAACCGTACCGCATCGTCTATACCGCAGAACTGCGAATTCACCAGGACGGGAACCGGATGCCAGCTGTGGGAATACATCGAACAGGGCGACGAATGGTCGCCGGTTATCGCCAGTACATTGGGCTTTTTTTTCAAAAGGATGGGCAGTGCACTGTCCACCTTCTCTATCACGCTTACCTTGGTGAGAAACTCTCCGTCCTCCCCGGCCTGGTCGGTGCCCTTTATGTGTATGAAGAAAAAGTCATACTTGTTGTTGTATTCTATGTAGGTGTTAAACAGTCCCTCTATGGTATCGGGGGCGGGCAAAAGGGCCATTCCCAAAAGGTCGGCTATACCCCGGTACATTGGATAGGACGCAATGGCCGCAGCCTCCAACTTATATTTCTCCTTGAAACCAGGTATTTTTGGCCTCGAGGAAATACCTCTGAGCAAAATCCCGTTGGCCGGCTGCTGCTCTTGTAAAAGTGTCCTTGCCCTTTCGACAAATTTGTTTATAACATCTGCCGTGAAGGCTGCTTCTTCCTTCTGGGCCTTTGCCCTAAGGGGCGCATAACCCTCATGCTGCGGGTCGGTGTCATTCACCGCTGGGTTTAGGTTGTCGCCCTTAAACACCACCACAAACCGGTGCCCCTTACCCGGCTCCACTATTACCTCCACCCCATCTATTTCCTTTATCTGGCTTAGGATTCCACAGAGCTCCTTGTTTTTCTCGGTGGGTATTCTTCCCGCCCTCCTGTCGCAAATTTTTCCGTCACCATCGAGGGTGGCAAAGTTTGCCCTGGCTGCCACGTCGCCGTGCTTTAATTCCAGCCCCAACCCTACCGCCTCCAGCACTCCCCTGCCTATTATAACCTCAAGGGGATTGTACCCGAAAATCCCTAAGTGGCCGGGGCCGCTTCCGGGGGTTATGCCCGGCATAACCGGCATGTGCCTTCCGCACACCGATTCCTTTGCCAGGACATCCATATTGGGCGTCGTTGCATACTCCAGCGGCGTTTTATTTTCAAACTCCGGGCTGCGTATATCCCCCAGACCATCCATCACAACCATGGCTATCTTAGAATTGTTTTCCTTTATTAGGCCTTCCAGAATGTTGTCAGTGCCCATGTTCTAACCCTCCCTGTAATCGCCGTTTGCACAGATTATCCCTTATTATTTCACACGCAATCAGATGGAAAAAACGCCCCTCTGTCTCGGTTTGCAAACCAGAGGAACCGTCCCCCTGATTTTACTCCCACTCGATGGTTCCGGGGGGTTTGGTGGTAATATCGTACACCACCCGGTTTATGCCCGGCACGTTATTTACAATCCCTGACGAAATCTTTCCCAGCACCCCGTAGGGAATCCTTGCCCAATCTGCCGTCATACCGTCGGAACTGTTAACCGCCCTTATGGCCAGCACATGGTCGTAGGTCCTTTCGTCCTGCGTAACGCCCACGGATTTTACGTCCAGCAGCACCGCAAAGTACTGCCAAATTTCCCTGTCCAGGCCGGCCTTCGCTATCTCATGCCTTAATATGTAATCCGCTTCCTTGAGTATTTCAAGCTTCTCCCGAGTGACCTCCCCTATAATCCTTATGGCAAGGCCCGGCCCCGGAAAGGGCTGACGCCATACCTGGTCCTCCGGGATGCCAAGCTCTATTCCCACCCTTCTTACCTCGTCCTTGTAAAGTTCTCTCAAGGGCTCAATAAGGGACAGCTTCATATCCTCCGGCAGTCCGCCCACATTGTGATGGCTCTTTATCACCGAGGCCCCCTTGCTACCGCTTTCTATAACGTCAGGATAGATGGTGCCCTGGACAAGAAAATCCACCTTGCCCAGCCTGCCGGCTTCCTCCTCAAACACCCTTATAAACTCCTCGCCTATTATCTTCCTTTTGGTCTCGGGGTCCATCACGCCCTTAAGTCGGCCCAGAAACCTATCTGCAGCGTCCACCGTTATAAGGTTTATGTTGAAAATATCCCTAAACACCTTCTCTACCTGTATCTCTTCATCCTTCCGCAAAAGGCCGTGGTCTACAAATATACAGGTAAGCCTATCCCCGACGGCCCTGTGCACCAGTACCGCCGCCACCGACGAATCCACTCCGCCGCTTAAGGCACAGAGTACCTTTTTGCCTCCTACCGTCTCCCGGATGCTTTTCTGCTGGTCCTCTATAAAGCTTTTTATGTTCCTGCCGGATGGCTGTGACATTAGTATGCTCCTCTCCTAGCCTATACTGTAGTTAGGCGCTTCCTTTGTTATCTGAACGTCATGGGGATGATTTTCCCTTAGCCCCGCCGGCGTTATCGTCATAAACTTTGTATTGGCCTTAAGTTCCTCTAGGGTTCGGGTCCCACAGTAACCCATACCGGCCCTTAAGCCGCCCACAAGCTGGTAAACGGTGTCTGCCAGCGATCCCTTGTAGGGCACCCGGCCTTCCACCCCTTCGGGTACCAGCTTTTTATTTCCTTCCTGGAAATACCTGTCCTTGCTTCCCGATGCCATTGCGGCTATGGAGCCCATGCCGCGGTAAACCTTATAACTCCTGCCCTGGTATATCTCAATATCCCCCGGGCTCTCCTCGGTACCGGCAAACAGCGAGCCAATCATTACGGTATCCGCGCCGGCGGCTATGGCCTTTGGAATGTCTCCCGAATACTTAATGCCTCCATCAGCAATAATGGGCACCCCGTATTTGGACGCCGCTTCCGCACTGTCCATAATGGCGGTTATCTGGGGAACACCAATGCCGGCCACCACCCGTGTGGTGCATATTGACCCGGGGCCTATTCCCACCTTCACAGCATCGGCGCCGGCCTTTATAAGGTCCTCGGTACCCTCGTAGGTGGCAACATTTCCCGCTACCAGCTGAAGGTCAGGGTACGCCGACTTAATCCTGTCCACCGCCTCTATAACGCCGGCGGAATGGCCATGGGCTGTATCCAGTACCACTACGTCCACCTTTGCATTCACAAGAGCTTCCACCCTGTCCATCATATCGGGGGTCACCCCTACCGCCGCCCCGGCCAGCAGCCTTCCCTTGTTGTCCTTCGCGGAGTTCGGATACTGTATAGCCTTCTCAATATCCTTTATGGTTATTAGCCCCTTTAAGTTTCCTTCCTTATCTACAATGGGAAGCTTTTCTATCTTATGCTTCATAAGTATCCCCTGGGCTTCGGTAAGGTTTGTCCCTTCCGGTGCTGTTATTAGGTCTTCGCTGGTCATTACGTCGGAGATCCTTTTGGTCATGTCCGTTTCAAACCTTAAGTCCCTGTTGGTGAGAATACCCACCAGTTTGCCGCCGACGGTTATGGGCACCCCGGATATTCGATACTTTTCCATTAGCTGCAAGGCGTCTGAAATAAAGCGGTCGGGCCCTAAGTGGAAGGGGTCCACTATTACACCGTGTTCCGAGCGCTTTACCTTGTCCACCTCCGAGGCCTGGTCCTCAACGGACATGTTCTTATGTATTATGCCAATGCCCCCCTCCCTTGCCATGGCAATAGCCATCCTAGCTTCTGTAACCGTGTCCATACCCGCACTCACTATCGGAATGTTTAGCTTTATTTCCTTTGTAAGATTGGTGCTTAGCACCACTTCCCTGGGAAGAACCTGGGACATGGCCGGAATAAGCAGTACATCGTCAAAGGTCAGACCCTTCTTTTCCACTTTGTCTTGGTACATTAATAAGCATCCCCTTTTCTTTTATATCGAAACTTTTGAAAAAATCCCTTTTGCTATCCTGAAGAAGGAACGGCTGAAGAACCCTTATTTGCCTTCCGCAAGGTCCTTCGCTTCGCAAGATCCTTCGCTCAGGATGACAGCTGTGCATAGTCTTTATCACATTATATATAACCAGGTATTTTTGAGTATTATAGTCAAATTAAAATACCTTGTCAATCGTTTTCTAGACTTTGCCTTTTCTGCCGGTCGTCGGTTTCCCCGCCCACCATCAATGGTTAGTATTATTATACCAAAAAAATATTGCGAAATGTCCCAGTTAAGGAGTATTATCTCTTAACGGGCAACAATTTACGCAAATAAAAAACTTCCCGTGGACAATAATATACAAAAGAAAATTTATATAAGGGGAGGCCTTTGTGTGGAGGATATTTACCCTTCGGAAGCCTTTGAAACGCTGTCATCCAAGAATCTGTCAATACTAGAGGACCAGCTTTCCCACGAATCTCTGATAATATCAAAGCTAAAACAGTATTCAATACAGTGTCGGGATTCCGAGATTAAGAATTTGTGCAGCAACCTTGCGGATAAGCACAAAAAACATTACAACGCACTGCTTGACTACGTGATTTCCCGAAGCAGCGGCAACTAAAGGAGGTTTTACCATGAAAGATGCCGACTATTTCGGAGACAGAGAAATACTGACCGATCTGCTGCTTTCCGAAAAACAGCTGTCAAATTCATACAACAATTCTATCAACGAAAGCACCGGGGAGGCCTTCGGCCTTTTACTGGAAAACATACTAAACGAGACCCACAGCATGCGCCGTGACGTGTTGGAGGCCATGGTAAAACGGGGATGGGTTAAGAGCAAAAATGCCGGTAGCCAGGATGTCGAAATGGTAAAGAAAAGATTCGGGCAACCAGAGGACTAAAAAAGAAGCCACCCAAACGGCTTCTTTTTTAGTCCTATCTTTACTACATCATGCCCATTCCGTCCATTCCGCCCATTCCGGCGGGAGGCATATCATTTTTCTTCTCGGGGATGTCGGCTACAAGGCTTTCGGTGGTAAGCACCATAGATGCCACCGATGCAGCGTTTTGCAGTGCCGACCTTACAACCTTTGTGGGGTCGATAATCCCGGCTTCTATCATGTCAACGTATTCGCCCTTGTAGGCGTCAAAGCCCATTGCACCCTCGAGTTTCATAACCTTTTCCACCACAACCGAGCCTTCCATGCCTGCGTTGTTGGCTATCTGTCTTACCGGCTCCTCCAGGGCTCTTCTTATTATACGAGCACCGGTCTTTACATCTCCATCGGTGTCTTCAATCATTTTATCAACGGCAGCTGCTGTCCTTAAGAGAGCTATACCTCCGCCGGGCACTATTCCTTCTTCAACTGCAGCCCTTGTGGCCGAAAGAGCATCCTCAATCCTATACTTCTTCTCCTTAAGCTCGGTCTCGGAGGCAGCACCCACCTGGATAACGGCTACGCCGCCGGAAAGTTTTGCAAGCCTTTCCTGGAGTTTTTCCTTATCGAACTCGGAGGTGGTGTCCTCTATCTGTACCTTTATCTGCTTTATTCTGTCCTTTATTTCCTTCTCGCCGCCAGCGCCGTCAACTATAATAGTGTTCTCCTTGGACACCTTGACCTGTCTTGCTCTGCCCATCTGGCTTAAGGTAGCGTTTTTGAGCTCAAGGCCGAGCTCCTCCGAAATTACCTGTCCGCCGGTAAGAATGGCTATATCCTCCAGCATAGCCTTTCTCCTGTCACCAAAGCCCGGCGCCTTGACCGCAACACAGGCAAAGGTACCCCTAAGTTTGTTGAGTACCAAAGTTGCAAGGGCTTCACCTTCTATGTCCTCGGCTATTATTAGCAGCTTTTTGCCCTGCTGTACCACCTGCTCTAGCACCGGCAACAGGTCCTGGATGTTGGTTATCTTCTTGTCAGTTATAAGTATGTGAGCATCGTCTAATACCGCTTCCATCTTGTCGGTGTCGGTAACCATGTAAGCGGAAATGTAACCCCTGTCAAACTGCA
>LSQX01352788.1_pt3 | contig 25530 bp, 16 predicted proteins | sample 654561 | NCBI WGS metagenome assembly LSQX01 (sample SAMN04489861, study PRJNA283612) | anaerobic digester metagenome | isolation source: 4 biogas reactors fed with cattle manure at either 37C or 55C with and... | place: Denmark: Kongens Lyngby | collected 2014 | reverse complement strand
ATCAGGAAACGCAATTACCAGGAAGTTTCCCTCGGCTATACGGTCGAGATGGCGATGGAGGAGGCAACACGGTGTCTTAATTGCAAACATCGTCCCTGTGTTGCCGGGTGTCCCGTCAACGTCAAAATTCCTGACTTTATTTCGCAAATCGTACGTGGGGAGTTTGAAAATGCCTATCAGACGATCGTTTCAACCAATAGTCTGCCTGCTGTCTGCGGACGCGTTTGCCCCCAGGAAAATCAATGCGAGTTGCAATGTGTGAGAGCAATCAAAGGAGAACCGGTAGGCATTGGACGTCTAGAACGTTTTGCGGCAGACTGGCATTTCGCAAACACAAAAACAGCTCCTGAAAAACCTCAGAACAACGCCCACAAGGTGGCCATCGTCGGCTCAGGACCGGCCGGTTTAGCGTGTGCCGGCGATCTTGCCCATCGCGGATACGATGTGACGGTGTTCGAATCATTCCATGTCGCAGGCGGAGTCCTTATGTATGGCATTCCTGAATTTCGTCTCCCCAAAGCGCTCGTTCAAACTGAAATCCAGCAGCTTAAAGATCTAGGAGTCAAGATCGAATGCAACATGGTGATCGGTAAGATATTTTCACTCGACGAACTGTTAGGTGAACAAGGTTTTGACGCCGTTTTTATCGCCAGTGGCGCAGGTCTCCCCGCTTTCATGAACATTCCGGGAGAAAACTTGAATCAAGTTTACTCGGCCAATGAATTCCTGACACGCGTCAATCTCATGAAAGCTTGGCGTTGGCCTGAGGCAGCTACACCTATTAATATAGGAAAGCGTGTGGCAGTAATTGGTGGCGGCAACGTCGCAATGGACTCGGCACGTAGCTCCATGAGACTTGGCGCAGACAAAGTCTATATCATTTATCGGCGCTCCGAACAAGAACTGCCTGCCCGCCATGAAGAAGCGGAGCACGCGAAAGAAGAAGGCATTGAGTTCATCATGCTCGCAAACCCCGTTGAAATTCTTGGAAATGATCAAGGGTGGGTCACCGGTATCCGCTGTATAAGAATGGAACTCGGCGAACCGGATGTTTCGGGTCGCAGGAGACCGATCCCAATCGCTGGTTCGGAGTTCACCATTAATCTAGACACCGTGATCGTCGCGATCGGGCAGACGCCCAATCCGCTGCTTCGAGAAACAACTCCCGACCTTAAATGTAAGCCCTGGGGCGGTGTTATGGTTTGCGAAGATACGCTTGAAACTTCTAAAGAGGGAGTTTGGGCCGGTGGTGACGCCGTCACGGGCGCCGCGACTGTGATCTTGGCCATGGGCGCAGGTAAAAAGGCCGCGGGATCAATCGACGATTATATCCGGAAAAAATACCAAACTGATTAAAACTATTGAATATAGTTGAACTGAAGCACTGTCTCGTCCACCGACGAGACAGTGCTTTTTTATGAAGACAACTGGTAAAGAGCCGCGCCGATCGCCGTCGCATATTCAGCGTGTTCAGGAATGATAATATCTAAGCCGTAAAGATCAGCAAAATTCGCAAGAACTGCGCGACCACTTGATACCCGGAGCAGATTGCCTGTATACACAATTTTTTCCACGCCTTCCAGGCGCGCAGCGAGCACAGCCGCTGTGCCTACCGATTGAAATACAAGATTAACGATCCCAAGCGCAATATCATCGTGCGTCACATGATCGACCACTCTTCCAAAATTAGAGGCCGTGGTGTCTGCCGAGAGACCCGGAATATCGTAACGCGAAATATCTCCGATGGAAAGGTCAATCATATTTAGGTTGCCCTGCTCAGCCATCTCGCTGATGCTTTTAAAATCGCGCACACTCAACATCACTTGTGCCAGACCGAGAAGCGTTCCGCCTCCGATCCCGGACCCTATGATATGTCTCATGGTCTGCCTGTCGGCATAGACGAACGACGTACCGGTCCCCATGCTGACGACGACCGCGCGGTCGACACCAGCAGTATAAAGCCCTCCCAGCCCCACTGCGTCAAATTCAGGAACAATGGTTGTTGTGCACTCCAACAAATGCCCATCAAGATAAGAAGCCCCGACTCCGGTCGCGTGAATTCCGCCAACCTGGTCGAGAGTAAGATTATTAAGAATCAGAAATTTTCCGAGAGCTCCATATGCAGAGGCAATGGGGTCACTGGCTTGAACCAGCGTTTCACGAAGCAAGGAGTTGCCGCGGAATCCAATAATTTTTGTTGTGCTACCCCCGACGTCGAGACCTATCAGCACACCATTGGAATCTGAGCGATTATGGCTGCTGAGTATTTCGTCGAATGAAGGCGGCGGATAGCCACTCTCAACGGACATGTCTCGAAGATTCCCGCTCGCTCATCAAGCCTGACATCACAGGTTCACGGCTGGCATTACGCAAAGTGCTAAATGCGAGACGCCCGTCATCGAAATCAATGCGTGTCGATGCAGGGGCAAAGACGAAAATAAATTGGGAGACAGCCTGCAGCATACCGCCGATGGCATAGGCCGATCCAGAAACAATATCTTGAAACCGGATACGAATATCAGATGATAAGCGCTCCGTATTGCAGATGACCGTTCGTCCCTGCTTGACGTGATCACACACCGGCCACGCTGTGTCAATATCAAACGCTTCGACCAGCACCACCGTATGATCTGTTCCCTGTTTCACCCCCGGGAAGGGCACGGTTCGTTCCTGACCTCGTTTTGTTTTACCTTCGCGAGGAATGGCGGAACGCTCGTCTATGGGCAGATCTTCTGACGAAAAGTCATTGTATGAATCGTTCTGCTCGTAATCATCGTAACCGTCATCAGGACTTCCGAACAGTTTGCTCAGGAAATTGCTCATGGTTGTCTCCTTAATCCCTTTAATGCCAGTTGCGTTCACCGTACGCAACAATAAAAGTGAATGCCGTGATAAGCACGCATTTACGAATTCATTATAAAGACGTGAACATGAGCTTGCAAGAAAAGTTGCAAATCGTCACAGCTTTGTATCTATCCTGTTATGTAGTGGACTGATTTAACAGTATTGCTGTCCGAAAATAGCACTCCCGACCCGAACAAGGGTCGCGCCCTCCCCGACCGCCTGAATGTAATCATTGGTCATACCCATGGAAAGCTCGGTGAGTTGCGGACTGTTATATTTGACAGCCAGTTCATCGCGCAATTGCCTGAGACGGGCAAACACAGGCCGCGTTTGTTCAGGATCCTCAAAATGGGGGGCCATCGTCATCAACCCCATGATTCTGATATGCGGAAAATCCTGTTGATGCTCGAGTACATGGCCTAGATTTTCCGGTCCAAAACCGTGCTTGGAAGATTCTCCCGACACGTTCACTTGCAATAGAACATCTTGCACGATGCCTTGCTGTGAAGCATATTTTTCGATCGCACGCAAAAGCCTAATGCGGTCAACTGAATGAATCAAAGCGACTTCGCCTACAATGAAACGCACTTTGTTGGTCTGCAATGTACCAATCATGTGCCACTCGCATGCAAGACCGTGTTCTTTCGTTGCTTCTATCTTTTCTGTCAATTCCTGCACACGGTTTTCTCCAAGAGTCTGCTGACCATGTGACAATGCAATCTCTATATCACTAAGAGGATGACTCTTAGTTACGGCGACGAGTTTTATTGAAACAGGATCACGCCCTGCCGCAATAGCTGCCACATCAATCGCTTCCCTCAGACTGTCCAAGTTGTTCTCAATAAGATTTTTTCGTGAATCATTCATAAACTAACGGGTAACTCCCAGACCTTTCACATGCTAATCAATCAATTTGCCGTCACTGATCGTCCACGGATTGACAACGTAAAGATCAGCCTCGCTGAGCGCACGCGTTTCGGTGTCTTGGGATTCAATGACGGCATAACGCTCATCCATCCCAAGCACATTGACTGTTATCGTCTGTGTAACACCACCGGCAATCCTCATTAATTCTGCTGTTTGCGAATCGGGGCTCACGTTCGCAAGGCTTCGCAAAGGGACACATAGCCCCTTCACGTTTCGTGCAATAAATGAAACGTCTTTCATCGCCGATCTGTGAAGAATATGTTCCGGCAAGGCTTCACACGTAACAAACACACGTTGTATTTCATCTTCCGAGATTATTCTTGTGACCAAACAATTTTTCATGGCCAGCGCTTCGCCCCTATGATAGAGATCAACGCGATCGCCTTTCTTGATCGACTGGCTACCCAAATCATCGGTGGATATAAATGCCATGACGGACTGCTCGCTGAACTTGCTCAAAGTAGCGACTGTCTGTCCAGTCTCCACCTGACAATAACTCAAGACCTCTGCGATCAAGGGATCGTTTATCAGTTGATCAATCGCAGAGAGCGGGTTCGGGATCCATTCCCAGTATTCTGCGTCATGAGCCGAAGCAGATGACGCTAAGACAAAACTAACTTGACAGGTGACAGGTGCCCGAAGCGTCCTGGTATTTGCGTCTGACTCCAAAGAAGACAACAGACTGTCACATTCATGACCAAAAGAGCCCAACTCCTCGACGGGTTTTGCAAATGATTCCGCATCAGTTAAAGCTCGCTGAAATGCAAATCGCAACTTGCGCATCGAATGTTTAAGATCCAGGGATTCATCTGCTCCCCCGGATCGACTAACTGCAGGAATTGCTTCACGTAATAGGCTGTCGCCAGGTGACAATGGCAAGGGATATCTGTTAACGTCGGCAAACCCACTTGCCGCAAACAGTCTGGCTCTGTATGTGTCTTTTAATTCACGGTACCGCCTGACATCATCCTCACGCTCAATAGGAACAATGAGCGCGTACCGCCCTTCCTTGGCGACACGGGACCCTTCATCTACAAGAGGAAGCAACAAGCCGCCGGACGGTGCGATGACAATCGTAGAATCACTCAAAATGGCAATAGAACTCGATATAGGTACGCCGACTGTCTGGCTTGTCAAAAAAGACAGACGCGATTCTTCATGATCTCGCGCGAGGATGAACATAATAGACCAGACCGTAAATGAAATAGTAACCAGAACAAGGGTAATCATCGCCGCCAAACGCAAGCTGTTCTTTTTGCGTTTTACTTGACGCCTGGCGCTTAACTCATCTGTCATGCGTGGACGTGTGTCGCGGTATGTTTGTTTTTGTTTCATCATCTTTTAATATTTCGGAGCTGGTTGTCGAATGCGCTCAAGTGCCATCATTGCGCCGAGTCGGGCATTTTCAAATGTCAAACCGCCCTGGACATAAACATCGTAAGGTGGCCGAATAGGACCGTCCGCAGATAGTTCAATTGTCGATCCCTGAATAAACGAGCCAGACGCCATTATGATATCACAATCATAGCCTGGCATAGGCGCAGGGATAGGTGTCACAAACCCGTCAACGGGCGCTGCGGATTGTATCGCCTGGCAGAATGTTTCAAGTTTTTCAGGTGTTCCCAGGTGGACAATCTGGACAATATCGCCTCGCTCTTCATCTGGTTCAGGCGTTACCGAATAGCCGGCAAGGCTGAATAATAGCGCGAGATGGATGGCACCTTTCATGCTTGACGCTGTTACTGTGGGAGCAAAATAGAGACCCTGCAAAAGCAGCCTTGACTGACCGAGAGAGGGTCCGATATGCCGACCGACGCCGATTGCCGTCATGCCTTCGCTGATTTCTTCAATCAGATGGGCGCGTCCCGCTATATATCCTCCGCTTGGGGCAATCCCCGAACCGGGGTTTTTAATCAACGAACCCGCAATCAGATCAGCACCAACTTGCGGAGGTTCGGTCATTTCGACAAACTCAGAATAGCAGTGGTCGACAAAAACGATCACATCGCCGCTCACAGATCTCACTGTGTCAACAATGGATTGGATGTCCTCTACGAGGAGAGCGCGTCGATCAGAGTATCCACGTGATTTTTGGATATAGACGATACGTGTCGCGGGATCGATGCACGCACCGATGGCATCGAGATCAGGGTAGCCACGTCCCAGCAAATCGATCTGCCTGATTTTGACTCCTCGAGCAGACAAACTTTGACGCGACTGTTGTGCGCCATTAACTAAACTTCCGTCTTTAGCATTTTCAATACGGCCCAGTGTCGGCAAAAAGGAGTCATACGGTTTGCCCGTCACGATCAACATTTCGTCGCCCGGCGCGAGGAGCGAGCGAAGACACGTAGCGATTACATGTGTACCTGAGCTGAACTGAAGTCGCACCAAAGCATCCTCCGCGCCAAAGGCATGAGCAAACACTGCTTCGGTCTGTTCGCGGCCCGCATCATCGTATCCGTATCCTGTCTTGGCAATAAAGGCACTCTCAGAGACACGCGCTTTCTCGAACGCCGCAAGTACATCGAGCTGCCTTTTCTCCCGGATGAGATCCACCCTGCTGAATGGCTCTTCCGCAAGCTTGATCGCTTGTTCCGACAACGCGAATACTTCGCGGCTGATCCCCCGCGCGGCATACCATAAATAGCGATCCACTAACGTTAACCCTCCCTTTGGTTCATTGTACTAAAAAACCACCCGCCGTTCCGGATTTCCCCAGGTCAACAGGTGGCTTTTTCTGGTGCGGCCAACGAGACTCGAANNTATGCCAATTCCGCCATGGCCGCATAGTTCCGGCATTTAACCGCCGGCCCACGCCATTATTGCAAAGGACGGCCGGCTTGTCAACCGTACTGTATGATCAACGCGGATACTTGTACCAAGTACGTAATGGTTGAAAAAATAGACATCCTGTCTTAAAATTGTAAGCAGAATTTATGCTTGGCATCTGTAAATTTGCCTGGTTGTGAAAGTCAAATGTGTTGTTAACGGTTTCCGATACCCACAAGTATTGTCAACCGCTTCAGATTGGAAGCATTATGATTGAAATCAAAAATGTCAGCAAAAGTTACGACGGTGTCAGAAATGCCGTCGATGATCTTACGCTCGATATAAAGGACGGCGAGATTTTCGGATTTTTGGGACCTAACGGCGCCGGCAAAACAACGACATTGAAGATGATCACGGGTTTATTGTCTCTCGACAGTGGCTCCATTAATGTCAACGGTTACGATATAGAGCAATCACCCCTCGAGGCCAAGCGCAGATTTGCCTTTGTACCGGATAATCCTGAAGTTTTCCTTCGGTTGAAAGGTATTGAATACCTTCGCTTCATCGGCGATATATATGGTATTGACGGGCCTACACGTGAAAGCCGTGTCGAACACCTGACACACCGTTTCGGAATCCACGATGTTCTCAATCAAATGACCAAAACGTATTCTCACGGTATGCGTCAGAAGCTAATTCTTGTGGGAGCGCTGCTCCACGATCCTGAGACCTGGATTCTTGATGAGCCCATGACAGGTCTGGACCCGTCCTCATCGTTTCAGCTCAAACAAATGATGCGCGAACACGCCGATGCAGGTAAAACCGTTTTGTTTTCGACTCATGTACTCGAAGTTGCTGAAAAAGTGTGTGACCGACTCAGCGTCATTGATGATGGCAAGCTGCTCTTCGTCGGCACGATGGATCAACTTAAATCTCGTTACACAGCCAACTCTTCGCTCGAATCTCTATTTCTCGAGCTTGTGGGCCAATCAGAACGCACCGCCACTTCAGGAAACGGAACTTGGTAAGGCGGGTGCGTTTATGAGACATTACTTGATCTTAATGCGCCCGCTGTGGCAAGAAATGATCGCTGGTTTTGGACAGGGTTTTGCGAAAATTTCTCATAAAAAGAAAAAGAAGACACGATCTAAAGGCGCATCCATCGCACTTTATACGTTCACGCTCGGCATACTCACTGTTTACTCCGTTTTATATGGGGTCGGTACCACTGAAATGCTGGTGCAAATGGGCAATGTAGACAGTTTTCTACATCTCGTCGCCGTCGGTGCGCCCGGTATGACGTTGCTGTTCGGCGTCATGCAGGCCATCCCAATCCTCTACCACGAGAGCAGTATCGAATCGTTGCTTGTGTTGCCGGTCAAGCCGTCCGTTATCATTGCGGGCAAAGTAACCCAGGCATTCATCCCCATGTTATTGCTGCCGATGTTGCTCTTTTTCCCCGCTTTAATCGCCCACGGTGTGATAACCGGACGCCCCTGGGCATTCTTCATCCAAACGATTCCCTTCATGATATTTGTGACATTCGCGCCGTTTGCCCTCATAACTATTTTCGTCATGATACTGATGCGTTATACAAAATTCGCGCGAGATAAGGACAGATTCCAGATGGTGACGTCAATCATAGCCATCGTTCTCGTACTCGGATTTGTTTTTTATTCTTCCACCCAAGGGTCAGACAACGGAATTCCCGGCTCGTCCATGTTCCTACCGGACGGGTCAGCGCCGGCCCTCCAGGGCGCGTTGCGCTTCATGCCTGCTTCTGCTCTGGGCACGTTAATGCTTGCGCGCGCTGACTCTTGGCACACACTCCTCTATGGCCTAGGAGCGTTCGCGATCAATGCCGCGATCTTCGGAGTGCTTCTTCTTCTTTCGAGCCGTTTATATATCCCAGGCGTTCTCGGAATGAAGGCTGCTGGCAAACAGGCAAAATCGCTGACGTTAAAGCAACAGACCCGAGCATTGGCCCCTCAAAGCGCTTACCGATCGATTGTCAGCAAAGAATGGAAGCTCCTCCTACGCACACCGGCTTTCTTTACCCAAACGGTTTTATCAGCTACATTACTTCCCGTCATGATGATCGGAATCATAATTTTCACCCTTATCAGGATGGAGAAGACAGGCGGATTTGATTTTTCATTAATCGCTCTCATCCGGTTGTGGGCAGGAACCGATCTGTGGAAAGAGTCACTTTGGATCATTGTCATGGTCGCTTCGGGTGCGGCAGCTCTCTTTTCCGGCACAAACATGATGTCTTCGACCGCGATTTCACGCCAGGGAGAGCTGTTTTCATATTCTAAATTGATGCCTGTGCCAATTCACATTCAGGTGTTCGCGTGGTTGACACCCGGCCTCACCACGATGACAGTTATATGGCTGATTCTGTCTGTATCGTCTACCCTTTTCCTGCATGCCTCATGGATGTTCGGCCTCTTAATATTTGTTACAGCATGGGTCAACGCGTTCGTAATCCAGATCGTTAGTTTTTATGCCGATATGGTTTTCCCTGTTCTCGATTGGACCAATGAGATCCAGGCAGTGAAAAATACTCGGGGAGCGATGGTTTCATCATTAGGCATGTTTGTATATATCGGGTTCGTGATCGGCGTCGGGTTCCTCGCGCACGCGCTGGCAGGCGGACATTCTCTGGTGACAGCCGCTTCAATGTTCCTATTCGCGTTGACGATCGCCATTATCGCAACTTTTCTTGTTACCCAGCGAGCCAGAAAAATGTTCAACGTGATTGACATATAATAAATGGACACTTAAAGCAGTCTGCTCAGACGCGCAGCCAGACATCATCAAGGTAGGTACACATGACCCCATTAAAAGGTAATTTAGTCTTTGGACAGTCGGGAGGCCCGACCTCTGTAATCAATTCGAGCGCGGCAGGTGTTTTTCTGGAAGCCCTCGATCATCCCGACATCATCCCACGTGTTTTCGGGATGCGTCACGGCATCGAAGGCATTCTCAACGACGAATTGTTCGATATTTCCAAAGAAGAACGGTCGGAACTTGAGTTGCTCTGTGGCACACCGAGCTCAATTCTCGGTACATGCCGCTATAAACTTGCCGACCCCGCTGTTGATGATCGGGACTACAGGCGTATTCTCGAAATACTCAAAAAATACGATATCCGATATTTCTTTTACAATGGCGGCAATGACTCGATGGACACGTGTCTGAAAGTTTCACGGTTCCTGCGCGACAATGACTACGAATGCCGCGTCATCGGTATTCCCAAGACGGTAGACAATGATCTCTGCGGAACCGACCACTGTCCGGGATTTGGTTCTGCGGCCCGCTACGTTGCCACATCGATTTCCGAAGTCTGGCATGATACGCACTCGTACAATACGCCCATGGCAGTCGTTTTTGAGTGCATGGGCCGTCACGCCGGCTGGCTTGCGGGCGCGTCTGCGCTGGCAAATGTCATCGGATGCGGTCCCGACCTGGTATACCTTCCCGAACTCCCTTTCGACACAGACAGCATGATTGAGGACGCGAAACACGTGCTCAAGGAAAAAAACATCGTTCTCATTAGCGTATCCGAAGGCATCATGACTGATGAAGGCAAACTCGTGGCAGAACAACTCTCCAGACGCGCTACGGACGCTTTTGGTCACAAACAGCTCGGCGGAGTCGCTTCGTTGCTCGCAGATCTTCTTGCCGATGAGTTAGATATCAAGGTTCGCGGCATTGAGTTCTCGCTGCTTCAGCGATCCGCGGCCCATTGCGCTTCCGGCATCGACGTCGATGAAGCTGTGCTCGCAGGAAGATCCGGCGTCAAGGCCGCGCTAGAGGGTACGAACGGTGTCATGATCGGATTCAAACGCCTTCAAGACAATCCTTATCGGTGTGAGATCGTTCACGTGCCGTTGGCGGAGACTGCAAACAAGGAGAAGGATGTCCCGCGCGAATGGATCAACGCAGAGGGTAACGGCATGACGCAGGCATTTATTGACTACGCGCTTCCCCTCATTGGAGGTGAGCCATCACAAATTCACGAAAATGGCCTCCCCCGATTTGCCCGTCTTAAGAAAATTCTTGTCAAGTAAACACATGACAGACAATCGTTACGATAAAGCTCCCCACCGCCCCTAACAAGGCGAGGGGAGCTTATTTATATTATTGAGGAAATATTCTCTTTGCGTCGAAATATACGGCACCACTTCGTGCGTTAAGCAACCCGTCGCCACAACCTTCCGGAAGTTCGAGTGATTCGTCGCCTCTATTAATTGCGACAAGCACCTCCCGCGGTCCGTCAATTGCGGAGCCGAACGCGTCTAGTCCGTCGTCTCCGATAAAGCGCCGGAACACGAGCAAATCATCAACCGCGTGGAGAATTTCAAAGTGCCCTGTCTTCAGGACAGGCGTTTGGCTCTTGAGTGTCATGAGCGCGACGAGTTGCCGCGTGAGATCATCGTGTCTTGCGTTGGTATCGCCTGTATGCTCCGGGTAGGTGCGTCGATTGAACGGGTCATCATAACCTTCCATACCCAACTCATCGCCGTAATAGACAGCCATAGCGCCCGGGAAAGCCACCTGAAGAAGTGACGCAAGCACAACCAGCTGTTCGCCTTGTGAACGTTGCTGATCTGAAAGAAAAAGCGACGCCTGCTTGACACGAGTGTTTGGACAGGGAGCACCTGCAAGCTCGGTGATAATCCGAGGCGTGTCATGACTCCCAAGTAGATTCATCTGGGTATAAAGCGATTCTTTCGGCGTCACTGAAATCATTTTCTTGAAAGCAAATGCGAGCTGTCTGGCATCGATTCCGTATTTCAAAAAATCAATCACCGCACCACGGAACGTGTACCCCATCACAGTATCGTGCGTTCTACCAAACAGAAAATCGCGATGATGCCCGTAACTGATCTTCGCGGTCGGTTGTTCCCAGATCTCTCCCAGTATGTAAGCATCTTCGCGTTCAGACTTGACGCGTTTGCGCAAGAGACGCAGGAATGAATCAGGCAACTCGTCGGAAACATCGAGACGAAATCCGGCACAACCGGCACGGATCCATTTTGCGAGAACGCCCTCGGGACCACAAATAAACGAGCGATATGACAGATCGTCCTCGTCTATATTGGGAAGGGAAGGGAAATCCCACCAGCATTCATACCCAATCGGATGAGTGGGATGACCCTCCGAACCATCACGGCACACGACAATCCGCCTTTGCGCCGCCTCGTCCGCGCCCGTTTGATCAACACAATGTTTCGCCTGCTCGTCCCAGAAAAATCGGTCCAAGGGTTTGTCATTGTGATTGAATTCATCACAAAAACGGTACCATGACGTGTACATAGAAGGCGTCCCGTCACGTTGTTCTTGCCATGCCCCCACAGAATTGTAGCGATCGTAGCGATTGAAATAGACGCTATCCGCTCCGGTATGGCTGAAAACGCCGTCTAAAATCACATAGATACCAAGTTCTTTGGCTTCTTTAAAAAGATTTGTCAGATCATCGTTGGTTCCGAGGAGCGGATCAACCGTAAGATAGTCACCGGTGTCATAGCGGTGATTTGATCTGGCTTTAAAGACAGGGTTGAGGTAGAGGGCTGTCACTCCCATTGCGGCCAAATCAGTCAATTTCTCCGTAATACCCACGATCGTACCGCCGAAAAAGTCACACGCTTCGTACCCGTCGGGTTGCTTACCTAAATAGTCAACTTCCTCTTCCCAATCGCTGTGCCAGATCCGCTCCGGCCACCTCATCAGATCAAGCGCGCGTGATTCGTCAAATTGGAGTCCGCGGTTGTATCGGTCAGGAAATATCTGATAGATTACAGCACCTTTCATCCAGTGCGGGGTCTGAAAATCGGCGGTATGTATCGTGATCTGGAATCCCGGGATACGTTCCGAACCGTCTACCGCGAACCGCGGGCTGAATAACAACGTTTGTGCGCGCGTTTCACAACTCTCTGCGTCGGGGAATGCCCAGCGGTAGCGACCATCCTCAAGACGCACCTCAAACCAATAAAAAAATAGCCCGGGTTCATCGTCCATTTGAAGGTTAACTGAGTAAATTAAATTGATGTCACCTTGCGCGGATTCCCGGCTCATCAGGCTATAGCCCTCGCGAAATGGTTCGAGACCATAAAGATAGAATAGGCGCACAGAATGAACCGGCACCGAAGCACCGGTTATCTTAGCCCGTAATGTTACTTGCGTTCCGACCGGTATCGGCCCGGAAGGCGTTCGATAATAGCCCGAAGTGATGTCGTGGTGAATTAAGAACAAGCGTTTTACCTCGTTTCTTCGAGTATCTCGCGGTACAGCGCTTCGTACTCACCGGCCGACCGCGACCAGGAATAGTCCCCCTCCATCGCCGTCTTCACCATGTTATCCCAGCTTTCCCGATCCTCACGATAGACATGCGCCGCTTCCTTACATGTGAAAAGCAGTTCGTGCGCGTTTATATTGAGGAATCCGAACCCTGTCCCCGTCTTCTCGTATTTGTTGTACGGTTCGACCGTATCGGCCAGCCCGCCGGTCTGCCGAACAAGCGGCAGTGTTCCGTAACGCATGGCGATCATCTGGGATAACCCGCACGGTTCAAAAATGGAAGGCATCAGAAACACATCCGCCCCTGCATAGATACGCCTTGCTAGGTGGCGGTCGTACGCTAACACGGCGCGCATGCGTTCAGGGTGTCGACCTTGAGCATCCTGAAGCCGTTTTTCATACGACGGGTCACCGGTGCCCAGAACCACAAGTTGGATGTCTTCAGCGAGAAGCTCGTCAAGGATATGCAGTAGCAGATCGAGACCTTTTTGAGAATCTAACCTTGTGACCATCGCGAATAGCGGTGTTTTCGCTTGTTTGGGCAGTCCTAACTCTTCTTGGAGTGATTTCTTACACAGTGACTTACCCTTGATCCAAGCTTTGGATGTATAGGTAGACGCAATCTCCGGGTCACTAGCGGGATCATACAATTCGGTATCGATGCCGTTCAAAATACCCGAAATTTTCCAACTCTGCGAAAGGAGTAGCTGATTCAATCCTTCCCCAAAATAATCGGTCATAATTTCACGTGAATAGTTGGGTGACACAGTTGTCACGCGACTCGAGTATGTGATTCCTGCCTTCAGGAAATTGGGAACACCGTTCATCAGAACACCTGTCTCCGTCATATACTCAGCGGGAAGATCAAGTAAATCTAAGACAACTTCTTTACTGTGTATTCCCTGATGCTTGAGATTGTGCAGGGTAATCATCGAGCTCACGTGGAGATGAAAGCCACATTTTTTGTAATGACTCTCGAGGAGCACGGGGATCATCCCCGTCTGCCAGTCGTTTAGGTGGAGAATGTCGGGTTCGAACCCCATCGGTTCTCCAAGCGCCTCAAGTACAGCGCGCTGGAAAAATGAGAAACGTTCGATATCGAAGGAATAATCGATATAAAGGCTGTCATGGCCAAAATAAAAATCGTTGTCGATCAGATAAACAGGTACTCCATCGACCTCCATCGTGAACAGACCGCTGTACATGGTGCGCCAACCAAGACGAATAATCGACCACCGCAAAAATTGGAGTTTTGAGGCATACGTTTGCTTGATAATTTTATAAAGCGGCATTACTACCCTGACATCAAGCCCTTCGCGTCGAAGTGCCGCCGGCAAAGAACCGGCAACATCGCCAAGACCTCCGGTAGAAGCCAGAGGACTTAGCTCAGAAGTTACGTATAGTATTTTCACAGTATCTACTCCTTGCCGGGCTTCGCGAATTTCAAGACGCTATATTGATCAGCCCGTTTTCTTGATTACTCTTTTAGACGATCGAGTTTTTAGCGATCACAATCGGGAACCCAGGCTGGCCAACAAGCTTTCCGCCCATCTTGATCACACTATTTTTATCAATGATAACGTGATCGAGCGTCACACCATCCGATACTTGAACATCCTGAAACAGTACGCTGTTCGTCACCTTTGCACCATGCCCGATAACACAGCCTCTAAAGAGAATACTGTTTTCAACGTGGCCCATGATGACGCAACCATCCGAGGAAAGCACATTTTTCACCGCTCCGCTATCAGATGAAACAATACAGGGAGCTCTATTTTTGACTTTCGTATAAATCGGTCTATCCGGCAAAAATAGTTTCTGACGCACATCATCATCCAGAAGTTGCATCGATGCGTCGAAGTAGCTTGCGACACTGTGGATACGAAACAACGATCCTGTATGTTCAATCGCCAGAATTTTCATTCGATCATAGTGCTGAAGCAATCCGACGATCGAGAAATCGGCAATTCCGCGTGCCATCATTTCTTCCAATATCTGTAGCAAAAGTGTTCGCGAAATGACTATCAGGCCGAATGCGTTAAGTTCACTGGTTGGATTAGGATAATCGACCATCAGATCCTTGATAAAACCATCGCCATCGAGTTCAAAGGTCATCGAGGGAGGGCCGGAAATTTGTCCGTCTCTGGTATAAACAACGGACATGTCAGCACCAGACACGATATGCCGATCAAGAAGCGACAGATGGCCCATGTTCGCCACATAATCACTTGAAGAAATGATCACATGTGTTTGATCGCCTGACTCAACGTAATTGATTACACCCTGGGCATCGGTACGATCGGGGGCGCGTGTCACCGGATTGATATAGGGAGGGATCAGGTAGAGTCCTTGTCTCATGCGGTCAAGATCCCACCATCCGCCCGTACCCATGTGATCCATGAGCGATTTATATCGCGTCAAGGCGACTACCCCGATGCGCTTTATGCCGCAATTGACCATATTGGACAACGCGAAATCAATAATCCTAAAACGTCCCGCAAACGGAACCGCAGCAAGCGCGCGCGGCACATTGAGAGCTCCCAGATGAATGCGTCGATTGTCCGCAAGAATCAGGCCCATCGCATCGATTAACATAGATCCATCTCCCTTCTCGCCAGATGTGGCTGTTCAGCGACTATGTCCGGACGTATGTCCGCATGTTTGGGACCCACCATCGAATTGCCTGCGATAACAGCACCGCTTCGGATAATCAGGTCGGGTGCGAACACAGTGATATCGTCTTCACAAAGCGCATTCAGGAAAGCCTCCGTTGCATCTTCCTCGTCAGGTGTCGCGCGGACATCCGCTTCGATCACCGTATTCATCCCCACAATGCACCGAGTAAGAACAGCTCCCGAACAAACACGGCATCCCGGCATCAGAAGAGAGTCGCGAACGACGGCTCCTTTTTCTATTACAACGCTATAGCCGACAATGGAGTTATAGACTTCACCATAAATCTCAGTTCCATCCGTAACCGCAACGTTTTTGACAATTGAGTCCGGACCAAAATAATGAGACGGTCTTTGTGGATTTTTTGAATAAACAGGCCACGTCTTATCACGAAGATTGATCAGATCCGGTTTTGCGAGCAAATCCATATTGGCCTCCCAAAGTGAAGCCACTGTGCCAACATCTTTCCAGTAATCATCAAAATGATAGGTGAATACTTTGAGACCTTTTGCAATCATCCCCGGAATAACATCCCCACCAAAATCGTTTCGTGATTCGGGGTTTTTTTCGTCTTCTATCAAGGTGCTGCGCAACACCTCCCATGAAAAGCAGTAAACACCCATCGATGCGAGATTGCTTTTCGGGTTGGAAGGTTTTTCTTCAAATTCAATGACACGACCGTCTTTATCAGTATTCATGATCCCGAAACGCGGCGCCTCACTCCAAGGCACCTCGATGACCGCGATGGTCGCGCCCGCATCATGCTCGATATGTGACCCCACCATCTTCTCGTAATTCATCTTGTAGATATGGTCTCCCGACAAAATCAACACGTAGTCGGGGTCAAAACTGTCGATAAACGGGATATTCTGATAGATCGCATTGGCCGTGCCTTTATACCACTCATTGCCCTCCTGGCTCAAGTAGGGAGGCAATATAAATGTACCGCCGTTGTTACGGTCAAGATCCCATGAATGACCGTTGCCGATATACGAATTGAGCTCGAGTGGCTGGTATTGCGTCAGCACCCCCACCGCTTCAATTCCCGAGTTCGTACAGTTGCTGAGCGGAAAATCGATGATGGTGTATCTGCTGCCAAACGGGACAGCAGGTTTTGCAATAAAGTCGGTCAACACACCGAGCCTGGATCCCTGCCCCCCGGCGAGAATCATAGCGATAATTTCTTGCCTTGCCATCGTTACCTACCTCCTGTTATTCATGCGTCCTCTTTGCCGGAGACGACACCTTCATGAAAGTTCCTTGATCGCCTATTGTCCTCTCTCACTGAAGCGTATCTCCGTCGTAGAGAAGATACATCCCCGAAAGCGGTGGCACGGGTAATTCTATCCAAGGAAGACCCCGTGAAGAGTTTTCCGTATGGGAGTTGTGCTCAGTTGTCTCTGGCTTATCCGGCCCATTATCATTTAGTTCATCTTGTGTGGATGTGTAAGTTGTCTCCTGCAGGTTTGATCCCCCAAAACCGCTGCCGCCATAGCACGTCGCGTCACTGCTCAACACAAGTTTATAACGACCTTTTTTCGGAACGTAAATACGATACGTATCATAGGGAGCGGGAGTCATATTGAGAATAACGACGATTATCTCGTTGTCATCGTGCCCACAACGCGCGTATGAAAAGATACTATTCTCACGATCGTCGGCATCAAGCCAATGAAATCCGTCCCAAGACCGCTCAATTTCCCAAAATGCAGGGCGTGAAAGATAGAAATGGTTCAATTGTTTGACAAAATCGTGCATCTCCCGGTGGCGTGGGTATTGGAGCATAAACCATTCAAGTTGTTCGTAAAAACGCCACTCGAGGTAAGGCGCGAACTCATTGCCCATAAAATTGAGTTTGGCACCGGGGTGCGACATCTGGTACATAAAACATGCCCGCAAAGAAGCGAACTGGCGCCAGTAATCGCCCGGCATCCGACCCAGAAGTGATTTTTTACCATGCACCACTTCATCGTGAGAAAAGGGCAGTATAAAATTCTCCTCGAAAGCATACATCATTGTAAAAGTAATCTTATCGTGAAACTGTCCGCGCGCGTAGTAATCGGATTCCATATAAGAAAGCGTGTCATTCATCCAACCCATATTCCACTTGTGTGTGAATCCGAGTCCTCCCTCTGACACGGGTGTTGTGACATCTGGATACGCGGACGATTCTTCCGCGGCCAGAATACAATGGGGGAAATGTTCGCGAAGTAGCGAGGTTGTTGCCTTCAGAAAGTCAATGGCTTCAAGATTTTCGTACGTTCCATTGTGATTGAGTTCCGCTTCTGGACGACCAAAGTTGAGAAATATCATGCTACTCACTGCGTCAAAGCGCAGCCCATCAGCATGAAACTCATCGACCCAAAACCACGCGCTTGAGAGAAGAAAGGAACGCACTTCCATGAGCGAGTAGTTGAAGGCCAGTGTGCCCCAACCTTTGTGCTCTCCTTTTCTCGTGTCAGGTTCTTCAAAAAGAGGCTCTCCGTCAAAAAGCGCCAACGCGAAATCATCTTTCGGAAAATGCGATGGCACCCAGTCCAGAATGACGCGCAATCCCGATCTGTGAAGAATATCGATCAAATATTTTAAATCTGCCGGTGTCCCATAGCGGGATGTCGCGGCAAAGTACCCTGTTACCTGATAGCCCCATGAAGCGTCAAGCGGATATTCCATCAAGGGCATCAATTCAACAGCGTTATACCCCATGTCAACGCAATAGTCCGCAAGCTGATGCGCTATTTCGCGGTAGCTAAATACGTTACCGTCAGCGTAACGCCGCCAGCTTCCGAGATGTACTTCATAAATATTGAGAGGGCCTGCTTGACGCGCGTCGCACCGATTAGAAGTGAATTCGCCGTCGCCCCATTCATAATCTTCGTCCGCATCATAAAGAATAGAGGCTGTTCCGGGTCTTGTCTCTGCGTGGCGGGCGAAAGGGTCCGCTTTGAGCGTAATCTGCCCCGATTGTGCCTGAACGGCGTATTTATAGCGTTGCCATTGGACAGCGCCCGCAACAAATCCCTGCCAGATACCGGTTGTCCCATAAGGGTTTAGCAGATCGGCTACGGGATCCCATCCATTAAAGTCTCCGGTAACACTCACACTTACGGCACGGGGAGCCCAGACAGCAAATCGATAACCTTGCTCGCCTTGAGGCGAAATATCGGGTCGCGCACCGAGCATGCGGTAGCTTTGATAATTCTTACCCTGATTGAAAAGCCAAGCCTTGTTCATATCGCACATCACTTCCCGGCCGATCCGTCAGCGAGTTATCTTGAAACCAGCATCGAGAAAGGCTCATAAGGCGGTTAGGTATGCCTTGATTTCATTATACAATAGGATTTCAACTAAGATTGAGGTCGACCACAGTTACACCGTCTCCGCCTTCGCCGTCCCCACCTGATCGGAACGTAAGAACTCGCCGTTTGTCACGGGCAAGTGCGTTATGTGTTGCTTCGCGCAGTGCTCCCGTACCTTTGCCATGGACAATGCGGATCGGTGAGAGCCCTGCGAGCATCGCTTCATCCAGAAAGTGATCGATCATGGTCAGCGCCTCGTCGACACGTTTGCCAAGCAACATCAATTCTGTGCCGGCACGCATGACGATGTCAGAGCGTAATACAGACGCTGATTCCAGCGAACTCGCCCGTCGCTTTGCCGGAGCATCCTTTTTTTTGCGTGAGCGGCGAAGTTCTGAGATGGGTACCTTGACGCGAAACGAACCCGACTCCAAAACAACCTGATTTTTTGCGTCGGGTTGTCCGCGAACGATACCTGAGACTCCGAGCGACCGAGCTTCATACCGTTCGCCCTCAACAATTTCCTCCGGGAGTAAAATCTTGTCTTCATTGAGATTAGACGCGGAGGATCGTAATCGGAATTTCTTTTCGATGGATCCCAATCGACCCAGCATATCTGACGCGATCCGGTGATCACTCGACTTCGCTCCGGACGTCTGCTGGCGCATTTGTGAAAGAAGCTCGTCAACTTCCGTGCGCGTTTCGCTGAGAAGCTCGTTTGCCTCTTCGCGCGCCTTTGCCAGCAGCCGGTCGTGCTCAACGCCAATTTTTTCGACCTCGAGGTCGAGTGCCTGCTGCGCCTTTTTCGTTTCCAACCGTAATCGTTCGATCTCTTCTTCCATGGTTCGCGCTTCCCGATGACTGCGCTCGATCGCCGAAATGAGGTCTTCGAACCGTGTTCCTTCTTCCGTAATCAGAGCGCGGGCGCTGTCAATAATTCGTGGAGACAGGCCGAGTCGACTTGAGATGACAAAGGCATTGCTTACACCCGGTACGCCAATCAATAGCTTGTACGTCGGGCTAAGCGTTTCTGTATCGAATTCGCAGCACGCGTTTTCGACGTCAGGCTCATTCATCGCATACCCTTTGAGTTCCCGGTAATGCGTTGTCGCAACTGTGTGACATCCCGATGCCTTCAGGTGATCTAGTATTGCGATAGCGAGTGCCGCGCCCTCAGATGGATCAGTACCCGCGCCCAGTTCATCAAGTAAAACTAGCGTTCCCTCCCCCGCGTTCTCAGTGATACGAACAATCTCACGCATGTGAGAGGAAAAGGTCGACAAACTCTGCTCAATGCTCTGTTCATCTCCAATATCAACTTCAACATTCCCAAACCACGATACGTGAGATCCAGACGCCACCGGAATAAAAAGGCCTGCCATTGCCATTAATGTGAGCAACCCGCATGTTTTGAGCGTAACCGTTTTGCCTCCCGTATTAGGCCCTGTGATAACAAGCGTCCGAAACGTCTTGCCCAGTTCGAAATCAATCGCGACAACTTGGTCGCGCGCGATAAGCGGATGTCGTGCCCGGCGAAGCACGATGATGCCGTGCTCATTTAATGCCGGGCGTGTGGCGTCAATCGCGAGTGCATATCTTGCCTTTGCCATCGCGAAATCTAATTCAGCGAGAATGACCGTATTTTCGAGCAATGCGTCGTGTTGTGTTGACACGATGCCTGACAATTCTTTGAGAATCACCAGCACCTCATGTTGTTCGGCAGCCTCCAGCTCGCGAATCTTATTGTTGAGTTCAACAACCGCCATCGGTTCTACAAAAAGTGTATTGCCCGTCGAAGAAGTGTCGTGAACCAGCCCCCTTACGGCAGCTCTGCGATCGGATCTTACAGGAACAACGTAGCGTCCGCCACGTATTGTGATAATAGTCTCCTGTAATGCGTCTGCGTGCTTGACGAGCACGCGATCGAGCTCACGACGGACGGCGTCCTGAGCGTCTCGTTGTTTTTTTCTGATTGAAAAAAGCGTGTCACTAGCACGGTCGAATAATTCGTCTTCACCTGCTATTGATTGCTCTAATCGTTTAAGGAAACCCGGAAACGCTTCAAGACGCTTCGCCTTCTGATGAACGGCCAAGTCGTCATCCTGACCTTCGCGGTTGCCGGTCACTTCGGCAAGCATCCGTTCAACCGCGCGGAGGAATGCGGCAATACGGAGCAGATCGGCACAAGACAAGACAGCTCCAACTGCGGCCTGCCTGACAGCTGGCCTGATGTCATTGATCCCGGCAAACGGAAGATCGCCATACTTGAGAAGACGCGCAACCGCGTCTTCTGTTTCAGTGAGCCATGATTCTGATTCAAGGGCAGTGTGCGCCGGAAGCAACGCACTGCAGAGCATACGACCCGGCAGTGTCAGCGCGCGTTCCGCAACAAGTTCAATGATTGTGTTGTATTCGAGGTTTTTGAGCGTTTTCTCACGCATTGTCTTTTTGCTTACCAGGGAAAAATTGCGTGATCCCATAATGGATCGTCGCGATGGCTGAACAGGTAACGGCCGGGATGAAAGCGACCTGGCGGACCCACCCGTCACCCTGTGGCACCAAGAACATGACGGTCACCGCAACTACAAAGAGAAAAGTAGATATTTTGCCGATTATGTTAGCGTAAACAACAACCTTAAGTTTTGTCAAAAGAAGTGTACTTGCGAATAACATGAGAAACTCGCGAATAACGTAATAAAGGGGAACCCAGATCGGAATCAGATTCACGGAAGACATCATGATTACCGTCACAACCTGGAAAACTTTGTCGACGAAAGGATCAAAAAGTTTTCCGAATTCTGTCATCATATCAAAACGGCGCGCAATGAAACCATCGAGGAAATCAGTCGCCCAAATTGCAAGAAAGACAATGAAGGTTGCGACTCGGTACTCAGGCCATCTCGAAATCATGATTCCCAGAGGGGCAATGGCAAAAAATCGGATCAAGGTCAACACGTTGGGAATATTGAGAACAATGCAGAATTCATCATTGTTGTCGGGATCATTCATGGGTTGAACATTACCTTTTTGTGTCATGCACCACTGCCTGTTCTTGTGCCTTCACCGGATCGTCGGTTTGTGCTGACGCGGATCTGTCAACTGCGGTACTCTACTGATAATTCCTGTCTTTATTGTCTCATATAATGAGCGATCATTCTATCTACTATAGAACACCAAAATTGTCGGCTCCAAAACGATCCATCAGAAGCATCGCGTTGTCAGCGCTCCAATCAACAGAGGGTACGCTGATGTTGGATAAGAATGTGCCTTGCGCTTCATCAAACAAACGCACAGGGATATCACCCTCAAAGAAAACCAGGGCAGCCTGAAGCGATTCAAGATAACGATCCTTTGCAGCTTGCCTGGGAATCCTAATCACAATTGATTCCGGCTTGTCAATCAGGTTAGCTCGCCGGTCGTCGTTGCAGTCACTTACAGACGGTCTTTCTCCTAAAACTTCCTGCGGTTTGCCGTTGCCACCCTGCCTGTGTCCATTGCGTTGCGGAGATCGTGTGTTCGCTTGGCGCGACTCCTGCCTCCGGCCATTGTTATTATAATTTTTGCTTTGACGTCCGCTGTATTTTGCTTGCTTGATATCATCGGGTAATCCGCGCAAGTCAGCCGTGAGTGGAGCCATAGCATCAGCCAGAAGCTTGGGCTCCTCTTCCCTGAGATCGAGCGTGCCTGCGATGATGAGAGCGCTATAGTCATCCATGAGATGGTGGAATTGTGTGTATGCTTTTGGAAAAACAACCACTTCCCAGCTACCGCCTTCGTCCTCCATCGTGATAAATGCCATGCGATCATTATTTCGTGTGTAAAGATCGCGGCGCGTGGTTACAAGTCCCGCCATAATTACGCGATCCCGGTCAGCAAAACGGACCGGTTGTTCGCTTGCCTCAACGTCGATGACATCGAGAACATCACCTTCCGTAACCGGACTTTCCGGTTTGAGTTCGCTGCTGCAAACAATCGGAAGTGAATCCAGTGCTTCCTTATACGTGCCCAACGGATGGCCCGTTAAATAGAGCCCCGTCATCTCTTTTTCCATCATCAGCCGCTCAAGCAAAGCAAACTCGGGCACATTGGGATAATGAGGTTCCTCAGTCTGCGAGAAGTCGTCACCGCCCTGAAATTCAAAGAAGGAGATCTGCCCTTCCATCACTCTTTTTTTGGCGTTTAAGATACTGTCGCTGAACGGTTCAATGACAGCCACCATGCTGGAACGTTGGACGCCGAATACATCGCACGCGGATGAACGCACAAGGCTTTCAATCATTTTACGATTGAGCGATGAATCACACATACGCCGAATGAAATCACCGAAGGATGAAAATGGCCCATTTTCGTTGCGCTCAACTACGAGCGCGGCTATCGCATCTTTGCCGACATTCTTGACAGCAGCCAACCCAAACCTGATTGCCTGTCCTTCCGGCGCGAAGCTCACGGCGCTCTTGTTGATATCTGGAGGCAGAACCGGCACAGCCATCTCCTCCGCTGTGCGAACGTACCGATCCGCCTTATCGAGATCTCCCAAATTAGAATTCAAAATTGCCGCCATATACTCTACAGGATAATAATATTTACACCATGCCGTATTGTAAGCAATCGCGGCATAAGAAGCCGCATGAGCCTTATTAAACGCATACCCGGCGAACGCGTAAATATCCTCAAAAAGTTTCTCCGCAACCTTTCGCGGCACACCATTCGCCATAGCCCCAGCGACCGGTATCCCTTTGTCATCGACACCGCCTTCGATGAAAAGTGTGCGATAACTTTGGAGGAGACTCTCATTCTTTTTACCCATCGCGCGTCGTACGTTATCTGCCTGAGCCAGGGAGAATCCGGCGAGATCACGGACAATACGAATGACCTGTTCCTGATAAACGATAACGCCATATGTGACCTTGAGAATGGGCTCCAGGAGCGGCCAATCGTAGTGTATTTTTCGAGTATCGTGACGTGCTTCAACATACCTCGGAATCTGTTCCATTGGTCCGGGACGGAACAGTGAAATACCGGCAATAATATCCTCAAATGATTCGGGTTGCAGTTCCCGCAAAAATTGCGTCATACCGCCGCCCTCAAGTTGAAAAACCGCGTTCGTGTCCCCTCGGCTAATCATCTCGTATATGTTGGGATCGTCATACGTCATCGTATCGAAATCAATGCCTCGTCCCGTCTTCTCTTCGACGAGCCGCGAGGCTTCCTGCAGCACGGTCAGTGTGCGAAGGCCCAGAAAATCAAATTTCAAAAGACCAACATCCTCAATGTCATCTTTTGTGAATTGAACAACAATTGATTCATCGTTTCTTGAAAGTGGCGCGATCTCACACACAGGTTTACCAGCGATGATGACTCCGGCCGCATGGGTCGACGCATGGCGCGGCATTCCTTCAAAGCCACGAGCAAGATCAATGACCCTCCGCGTGACGTCATCTTCGTCATAGAGCTTCTTCAAGTCGGGGTTGAGCTCAAGCGCGAGATCGATTGTTATCTTAAGCTGGTTGGGAACCATCTTGGCGATCCGGTCTGTTTCGGCGTACGACACATCAAGTGCCCTACCAACATCTCGAATAACGGCACGAGCTGCCAGTGTCCCGAAGGTAATGACTTGGCAGACATGATCTGCGCCATATTTCTCTGTCACATAATCAATCACCTCACCGCGACGTTCATAACAGAAATCGATATCGAAATCAGGCATGCTGACGCGCTCTTTGTTGAGGAACCGCTCAAACAGCAATTCGTATTTCATGGGATCAATATCCGTTATAAAGAGTGAGTAAGCGGCTAATGAAGCCGCGCCTGATCCGCGCCCCGGTCCGACGATAATGTCCTGCTCTCTCGCGAAACGGATAAAATCCCAGACAATCAAGTAATAATCAGCATATCCCATGCTGTTGATGACTGCGAGTTCGTGTTCGAGTCGCTCAACGTATACGTCGCGTTCGATGCCTGTCTTCCGCGCCTCCAGTCGTTTCTCTAGTCCTTCGTAACACAGTCGGCGAAGCATCTCAGCGACCGTCTCTCCGTCTGCTGTTTCAAAATCGGGAAGTGATATTTCACCTGTTTCGAGTTCGACCTGACAGCGATTCGCTATTTTTTCCGTGTTCGCCAACGCGTCCGGCACGGCACTGAATATCTCGCCCATTTCTTCTGGCGAACGCACATAAAGGGTATCCGTGCCCATTTTCATGCGGTCAGGCGTATTGATTGTTTTACCCGTCTGCATACAAAGCAGCACATCATGGGCAAATGCATCTTCTCTGCGAAGATAATGACAGTCATTGGTCGCGACCAGCGGAATTCCCGTTCTGCGACTGATCTTGATCAGCTCAGCGTTGACGACCGCCTGATCCGCTAATCCGTTAGCCTGTATTTCCAGGAAATAATTGTCTTGACCGAACAACTCATTGTGCTCGAGCGCGACCTCTTCTGCCTTTTCTCGCTGTCCTTCGAGAACAAGTCGTGAAACCTCCCCGGACAGACATGCGGAGAGAGCAATCAACCCTTCATGGTGTTGAGCCAGAAGCTCTTTATCAACCCTAGGTCTGTAGTAGAACCCGTCCACATAACCGGCCGAGACGAGCTTCACGAGATTGTGATAGCCTTGATTGGTTTCCGCAAGCAAAATTAGGTGGTGCGGTTCCCGGTCAAGGGCACCCTCTTTGTCCGTATGGCTTCTCGGTGAAACATAGACTTCACA
>LSQX01305104.1_pt3 | contig 25531 bp, 23 predicted proteins | sample 654561 | NCBI WGS metagenome assembly LSQX01 (sample SAMN04489861, study PRJNA283612) | anaerobic digester metagenome | isolation source: 4 biogas reactors fed with cattle manure at either 37C or 55C with and... | place: Denmark: Kongens Lyngby | collected 2014 | reverse complement strand
CATATTGTTAAAGTGGACGTTGACCAGGCTGCTGTTTTGGCTCGCCAGTACAACGCGCAAAGCATTCCCCAGTTCAGTGTCTTTAAAGATGGGAAACTTATTGAAAGCAGCGCTGGCTATGCTGATTCTATCCAAGATTCGCTTCGCCAAATGATTGAAAAGCAACTGCCCTGACGCAGCAAAGATTTAACCTGTTGCCGACGGACCGATGATGCGCCTCCTTCTTGCATCCTGCGATAGCCTGTGTCAAAATAAGACAAGCTGAAAGTTGTCTAAGGGAAATTGCCTGGCCTGTGCCACTTGTCAGAAGGAGCAGGCATGAAACAAGAAAAGCAATTCAGAACATGGACCTCACGACAAGCCAGTATTCGTTATATAGGCTTGCTGGCGGCAGTTTTTATGTTGATTGCAGGCATGCTTCGTGGTGAAGCAAGGCTTCTGCTGCAGCGTGCTGTTCAGATTTGTCTGGGGTGTATCGGCATTGGCTAGCCGTTTGAAACGACAGCGCAGGAAACGCTTTGCGACTCAGGCGGCAGCTTTTTTGCTTGGGAATGCCAACCTGCCCGGATTCATCACGGGCACCATTTATCAGGGGTCGCTAAAACAAATCTGTCTGCCTGGCCTGAACTGCTATTCCTGTCCAGGTGCCCTGGGGGCTTGTCCTCTGGGTGGCTTGCAGAATGGTTTGGCAGATCCTTTATGGCGTATTCCACTCTATGTACTCGGTTTTCTTATGTTAATCGGAATTCTGCTGGGCCGCTTTGTCTGTGGCTGGCTTTGTCCGTTCGGCTGGTTCCAGGAATTGCTGCATCGCATCGGCTGGCCCAGCCGCCGCAATAAATGGCGTCCGACGGCCGATCTGCCGCTGCATCGTCTGCTCTTGCATGGCAAGACGGTCATGCTTGCCGTTCTGGTTGTCTCAGTGCCTCTGATGATGCGCTGGCTGACCGGTTACGGCATTCCGGCTTTCTGTACCTATTTCTGCCCGTCCGGCACCCTGATGGCAGGCATTCCACTGCTTCTGGCCAACAGCCAGCTGCGTGAACTGACCGGATGGGTTTTCAGCTGGAAAATGTCCGTGCTGCTGGCTGTCATATTACTTTCACTGTGGATCAACAGGCCTTTTTGCCGCTATTTATGCCCGCTTGGTGCGATCTATGGCTGGATGAACCGGTTTAGTTTTTACCGGATCACCGTAGACGAGAACCTTTGTACCCGGTGCGGCATCTGCACTCGCCACTGCCCTATGTCTGCGCCGATTCCTTTTGATGGCAATGACAGTTCCTGCATCCGCTGCGGGGAATGCGTACAGGTTTGCCCGCAGAATGCGATTGTCTGTGGGTTCAGCCGGCAAGCCGTGCAGCCAGTAAAGAAAAAAGCAGAATGAGAGAGGTTCACTTGGGAGGACAATCATCATGAGCATCGTCGTCAAACCGTTTGGGACAACCCATGAAGGCCAGGACGTTTTCAGCTACACGCTGAACCAGGAAGATGGCACATTCTGTACTCTGATTTCCTATGGTGGTGCGTTGCAACGCCTGCTCATGCCTGACCGGGACGGCCAGCTGCAGGATATCGTCCTTGGTTATGATCATCTCCCTGAATACGAAAGAGACGAGAACCCTTATCATGGTGCCTTGATCGGCCGTTTTGCCAACCGCATCGCTGAAGCTGCCTTTCAGCTGGATGGAAAAACCTGGCAGCTGGCGAACAATGATGGCCCACATCATCTGCATGGTGGTGTGCGGGGTTTCTCCCGTGTTGTCTGGCAAGCTGATCCGTTTTTGTCAGAAAATGGTCCTGCGGTGCGGTTTTACTATCAAAGTGCGGACGGGGAGGAGGGTTATCCAGGTAATCTGGAGGTGACAGTCACCGTTACCCTGACAGCAGACCATGCTTTGGTCCTGGATTATGATGCCCAAACGGACAGAAAAACCATTGTCAACCTGACCAACCACAGTTATTTTAATCTTGCAGGCCAGGGCAGCGGCTGTATCGCTGGACACCTGATGCAAATAGAGGCTGATAGAGTCACCGCAATTGATGACGCGTGCATCCCCACAGGAGAAATCATTCCTGTTGCCGGAACAGCTCTTGATTTTCGCAGTTTACGCCGCATAAGCGATGCTTTAGACAGTCAGGACCCGCAGATTATTGCCGGTAAAGGCTGTGATCACAATTATATCATTAGAGGTGAGCCTGGTCGTTTGCGGCCTTGCGCGCGCGTCGAGGAACCTGGCAGCGGCAGAGTTATGATCGTAGAGACATCCCAGCCGGGTGTTCAATTCTACAGCGGAAATTTCATGAAGAAAGATCAAGGCAAAGAAGGCGTGCAATATGACTGGCGGGATGGTTTTTGTCTGGAAACACAGAATTTTCCCAACGCGCCGCGTCTGTCGCATTTTCCCTGCGCTGTGCTTGAGCCGGGTGAGCGATACAGACATACCACGGTCTATCGGTTCAGCGTCGACTCCGACCAGTCATAAGCCATTTCATAGATGGCCAGAATATCCTCATCCTGCAGCGGCAGATAATGGCCGCAGCTGCCATCCGGGTTCCTTTTGACTTTAGCTGCCAATTTGTTGATGTCCTCTTTTCTGACACCCAGGTCGCGCAGGTTCACAGGCAGGCCGATCTTGCTGAAAAAACGGGCCATCTGCCGTATTCCATCCAGTCCAAACTGCTGATGATCCTTACAGTTCCTTTCTGACACGAATACCTGACAGGCCAGACGGGCAAAACGATCCGGATCGCTTGGCAGCAAGTACTGCATCCAGGCAGGGTAAAGCGCAGCCAGACCGGCACCATGCGCGACGTCATAAAGCGCGCTCAATTCATGCTCAAGCGCGTGCACACTCCAGTCTTCCTGACGGCCGGTGCCCAGCAGTCCTATATGGGCTATCGTAGACGCCCACATCAGGTTGGCCCTGGGACCGTAAGCATCGGGATCCGCCAGAATCTGTGGTGTGACCTCCAGTACGGTTTTCAGCACACCTTCGCAGAGATGGTCTGTCAAGGTGACTTGTTCGGTGCGTGTAAAATAACGCTCAAGCACATGGGAGATGATGTCTGCAGCCCCACAGGCAATCTGCCAGACGGGCAACGTTTCCGTCAGACAGGGATTGATAATCGAAAAATCGGGCCTGTTCAGGTCTGAACGTAGACCACGCTTCAGCAGATCAGCGGTCCGTGTGATCACTGAACTATTCGAGCCTTCTGTTCCGGTTGCTGGCAATGTAACAATCGTACCCAGTCCCAGGCGGCTGGCCGGTTGGGCCCGCTGACTGTAAAGATCCCAGAAATCGCCGTCATAGCAAGTACCGATGGCAATGGCCTTGGCTGAATCTATCGCGCTGCCGCCGCCGATCCCCAGAACGAAATCGATGTTTTCCCGGCGGCATAGATCAATACCTTCATAAACAAGGGTGTCATGTGGATTGGGGACAGCTCCACCGAGCTTCAGGTATGCGATGCCGGCTGCCTGCAGAGAATCTTCTACGCGCTGCAGCAGGCCGCTGCGGATCACAGAGCCGCTGCCATAATGGATCAGGACACGCTTGGCAGCGCAGGCCTTGCAGCGTGCTCCTGCTTCTTTCTCGCGATCAGGGCCGAAAACAAACTGTGTCGGGCTATGGTATTGAAAATCAAGCATGGATCATGCACCTCCGGCAGGCTATCGCTGTCTGGTTAGACACGATAGCTGTCTTTCAGTGTAACAGAGCGGTTGAAAACCAGGTGGTCCGGCCGGCTTTCCAATGCATCCAGGCAGAAATAGCCAAGCCTCATAAACTGGAATGACGCAGGCGGTTCCATGCCGGCAGCACTTGCCTCTATCTTGCAGTCAGTGAGGATATTCAACGACTGGTCATTTAGATGTTCAAGAAAATTCCGGTCTGCCGTATCCGGGTCAGGAACCGTGAAGAGATTCTCGTAAAGCCTGACCTCTGTCGAAACAGCGGTTTTCGCATCAACCCAGTGGATGGTTCCCTTGACACGGCGGCCATCCGGGGCGTTCCCGCCCCGCGATTCAGGGTCATAAGTGGCATAAACCTCGCTGATTCTTCCTTCTGAATCTCTTTTACAGCCAGTACAGCGGATCAGGTAGGCTGTTTTCAGTCGTACTTCATTTCCGGGGTAAAGGCGGAAGTATTTCTTGGGCGGATTTTCCATAAAATCATCGCTTTCAATCCAGAGCTCGCGTGAGAACGTTATTTCACGGGTCCCGTCTTCCGGACATTCCGGATTGTTCTCGATGGTGAAGGTCTCGCTTTTGTCAGTCGGGTAGTTTTCAATAACCAGCTTGATCGGCTGGAGGACAGCCATCAGGCGGCGGGCGGTTTTATTGAGCTCATCACGCAGGCAGTGTTCCAGAAAAGCAAAATCGACGGTGCTGTTGACTTTTGAAACGCCGATCCGTTCACAAAAGGATTTGATAGCCGATGGGGTATAACCGCGGCGTCGCAGACCGCACAGCGTTGGCATTCGGGGGTCGTCCCAGCCGGAGACCCTGCCGGTTTCCACAAGCAGGCGCAATTTTCGTTTGCTCATAACCGTATGGTTGATACCGAGGCGGGCAAACTCAATCTGGCGAGGCCTTGAGGGCAGCCCGTCAAGGTTGCCAATCACCCAATCGTAGAGAGGGCGATGATCTTCAAATTCCAGCGAACACAGTGAATGCGTTATGCTTTCCAGCGCGTCTTCAATCGGATGGGCAAAATCGTACATGGGATAGAGGCACCATGTGTCTCCTGTACGGTGATGCCGGGCATGCAGGATGCGATAGAGGACAGGATCTCGCATGTTGAAGTTACCTGAATTCAGGTCGATTTTAGCACGCAGGGTCATGGTTCCGTCGGCGATCAAGCCTTCTTTCATCTGCTGGAACAGCTGCAGGCTTTCTGCAGCTGGGCGGTCGCGCCAGGGGCTGGGTGTCGCCGGTGTGCTCAACGTACCGCGTGAAGCTCTGATCTGTTCAGGTGTCAACTCACAGACAAAGGCCAGGCCTTTGCGGATAAGCTGACAGGCCATTTCATACATTTCTGGAAAATAATCTGAAGCATAGTAGAAACGGTCGTCCCAGTCATAACCCAGCCAATGAATGTCTTCTTTGATTGCATCAACATACAAAGTGTCTTCTTTACTGGGATTGGTGTCGTCCATACGCAGGTTGCACAGGCCGCCGAATCGCTCTGCCGTGCCAAAGTCAATCACGATGGCTTTGGCATGGCCGATGTGCAGGTAACCGTTGGGTTCCGGCGGGAAACGCGTATGTATTTTCTGACCGGCGTAACGCCCTGACGGAGCCAGATCTTCTTTGATGATCTCGTCGATAAAATTCGTTGATTCAATAGTGGCCGGATCAATATTCAGGTCTGTTTTATTCATGAGAACCCCTCCGTTTCTGTTTAGGCAGATATGCGTGCGATCGCGTTGTCCAGGCGTGCCAGTGTTTCAGACTGCCCCAGGACCACGGCGATTTCAATTGCACCGCCCGGGGTGACCGTCTGACCGGATAACGCGATACGCAAAGGCCACATGACCTGGCCTGTTTTCAAGTCGTTTTCACTGGTCAGAAGCTGGAGACTGTCATGGACAGCCGTACGGTCCCAGACAGTCAGGGCAGCCAAGGTGCCACGTATTTTGGGGAGCAGGCCAGCCGTTTTCTGCAGATCCATCTTGTTTTTTTTGTTCTGAAAAAGTTCCAGGTCAAAATTTTGCTGCGTGGTCAGAAAACGGACCATATCCGGGAGATCATTCAAACGGATCAGCCTGGGCTGCAAGAGCTCCGCCAGCAGATTCTCCTCCTTTACCGGTCCGCCAAAGGCCTGTTCCAGGGATGGCCGGATCCAGTTCAGGAATGCGTCCTTATCCATCGCCCGGATATGCTCGGCGTTAAACCAGGCCAGCTTGTCGTAATCAAAGACTGAAGGCGACTTGCTGATGCCGTCTATGGAAAAAGCCTGACTTAGCTCTTCCAGGGTGAACAGTTCGCGGTTGTCTTTGGGGCACCAGCCAAGCAGGGCAATGGCATTGACAATGGCGACTGGCAGGTAGCCTTCAGCGACAAGTGCCTCAAAACTGGTTGAACCGTGCCGTTTGGAGAGCTTGCGTCCATCACTGCCCACAATAAGGGGCAGATGTACATAGGTGGGGATTTTCCAGCCGAAGGCTTCGTAGAGCAAATTATATTTTGGCGTGGAAGAGAGGTACTCAGAACCGCGCACGACATGGGTGATGGCCATCAGGTGGTCATCAATCACATTGGCGAAATTATACGTTGGATAGCCGTCTGTTTTAAGCAGTACCTGATCTTCCAGTTCACGGTGATCGACCGTTATGCTGCCATAAACAGCATCTATGAAGGTTGTCGATCCCTGTATCGGCATTTTTTGCCGGATGACATGCGGGGTTCCGCTGTCCAGCAACGCCTGGATTTCTTCCTGCGGCAGATCTCGGCAGTGGCGGTCATATCCACCTCCACCTTCTGAGGATGCCCTGAGCTCCTCCAGCCGTTCGCGGCTGCAAAAGCAGCGGTACGCTTTACCGGCTTCAACGAGCTGTTCTGCATAGGGACGGTATAGATCCCGCCTTTCACTTTGGACATAGGGACCATATGCGCCGCCGATATCAGGACCTTCATCATGTTGCAACCCAACTGAATGCAGCGTTTTGTAGATGATATCCACAGCGCCGTCCACTTGGCGTGCCTGGTCGGTATCTTCGATACGCAGTATAAATGACCCTCCCATGGATTTGGCGATCAGATATTCATATAAAGCGGTTCGCAGATTGCCGACATGCATCATGCCGGTAGGGCTGGGTGCGTAACGCGTACGAATAATTTCTGGACTCATGGGAAGGCCTCCTGATTGATCTGTCGGACATGAGCTTTTTGCTGATTGTTTACAAATCATCATGTCGCGTAATTGTCACATATGATACCATAGAGTGATCGATAATGACAGGATCTCCAGCAAAGATCATGTCTGAAAAGAGAGAAAGCGAGCCTGCCGCATATGTTTGGTTATGTCCGGCCATTGAAATCTGAACTGCTGGTCCGCGAGTTTGCCCGCTATCGTTCAGTGTACTGTGGCCTTTGCCATCAAATCCGCCAAGATTATGGCCAGTTACCCAGGCTGGCAGTCAGTTATGACCTGACCCTGCTGGCGCTTCTTTTGCTGTCTCTTGCCGATGAACAGCCCCCGGATCAATCTGGCGTCTGTTTGCTCAATCCGTTCGTGCGCAGGCCGATAGCCGGGCGTGGTACGGTTTTGCAGCACTGTGCAGCGCTGTCTGTTCTGCTGGCTTGGTATAAGGCGGAAGATGAACGGCTGGATGGGCATTCAGTGAAAGGCTATCTGGCCCGTATGGTTTTTGCCAGGGCGAAAAAACGGGCTCAAAAAAAATATCCGGTGTACGCTGCCATAATCGGACAGCACATGGCAGAACAGCGTGAAGCAGAAAAAATGCCGCCAGATCCTGATGCCGCAGCGATTTTTGGCCGCATGTTGCACAAACTGGTTTATGAGGCTGCCGCGGGAATCATGCCTGATGAACCTGTACGGCAGGCCTTGGGCTTGATTGGCGATGATCTTGGCAGATGGATCTACCTGATGGACGCAATTGACGACTGGCAGGACGACTGTAATAATAATAACTGGAATCCATATGGCCAATTTGATTGTCTGTCCGCTGCTAAAGAACAATCTGCCGTTCATCTGGCAGAGCTGGAGACAGCGCTTGACCGGACAGCGGCCTTACTGCCCTATGTGCGGGACAGTGGCCTGATGGCCAATGTGTTCACACAAGGACTGCCCTTTGTTCGAGAACAGGTTTTCGCCGGTGTGCAACCGGGTAAACTATAGTGCTGCTGATCAACGTCTGCAGGGCAGGGACCCTACTGTCTGTGCAGGAAAGGACACGTTATGGCCAAATCACCCTATGAAGTCCTGGGTGTCAAGCCCGGTGCAACCTCCGATGAGATCAAGCGTGCTTACCGTGCGCTTGTTAAACAGTATCACCCGGACAACTACAAGGACCATCCGCTGGAACATCTGGCAAAAGAGAAAATGCAGGAGATCAACGAAGCGTATGATCAATTGACCAGTCCCAACCAGCAACAGGCATCCTGGCAGAACCGGCAGTCATCAACACCTGGAGCTGACCCGGCCGGTCAGTGGAAGAACCAGCAGCCGTGGCAGCAGCAATCTTGGCAGCAACAGCGTCAAGGGCCTTACTATAGCCAGGGAAGCCTCTGTGGTACGGATTTATGCAATTCACTTGGCTGTCTGTGCTGTGCCGACGGTTGCTGCGAGTGCATGGGCGGTGACCTGTGTGGCTGTTGCTGATCCAAAACGTTATCGATCCACGAAAACCATCGCTTATGGCGGCATGCTGAGTGCCTTGATCATGCTGGCTGTGTCAACTGCTGCCTGGTCTCCAACTGCGAAAATGGCCTTGTTCTCCCTGACTTCTCTGGGCATCGCCATTGCGGTGATTGAGATCAGCCTGATCGGCGGATTCGTGGTCTATGGTGCGACCGCCTTGCTTTGTCTGGCCTGGCCTGGGTATTTATCTGCCTGGCCTTACGTTGTCTTTTTCGGCATATATCCGTTGGTACGCGCACTGGTTGACAGAAAATGCCTGCCAGGGCCGGCGCGTCTGATCCGCGTCATATGGGGTAGCCTGCTGGCCTTTTCCGCAGTCGCTGTCATGAGCCATTTTATGCTGCAGCAGAATCAGGTTCTGCAGGTAACGATCAATCGTCTGGGTAAGGCTGCCTATCCTGTCCTAATCCTTCTGACAGTGGTCGGTGTCCTGCTTTATGATTTTACGCTCAGTTTGCTGATTTCTTTTTATAGCCGGCGTTTACGCAACATTCGTTGAGCAATCAGTGGCGTGTCTGTCGCTCAATCAGCACAAATTGAACGAGGCGGAACAGGCGGATGATCCGGGTAATCAGCTGGTAGGCCATGGCCGCAAGCAGCAGGTAGCCGCTGACCAGGACGATATAGAAGAGGTTGCGGTTGCTTTGCAGATTGTTCAGAAGCTGATTGAGAAACGATATATTGGAGAGAATCTGCCGGTCCGGTCCAATGTCAACTGCGATCGTAGTCCCGTCTTTGAGTTCAAAGACAACCTGGCCAACGGTCATGGACGATTCAATTGGTCTGTGATGCGGACCGTAGGAAATGTACTGAATGTGCGGCTGGAGGAAATTATCGTTAATCGGCTGGACATACTGGACGGTTCGTTTGAATACAAGACCGAAAGTCTCGCCATCAACCGTTTTTTCTTGATAGCCTGTAAAAGGTTCGCCTGCTGTGACCAGAGGTTTTTGCACATAATTGTCCTCTATGGCATTGGTCAGAACAAGCATGTCGTTGATACGCTGGCCCGGGCTTCCGTCCACGACAACCATGATCATGTTGAAATCATTAACGCGTCCGACCGCGACACCGAATGACCTGTCAGTCCGTTCAGCATAGCAGGCGCCGGTGATCCGGTTTTCTGACAGTGTCCAGATCGACTTGATACGGTTTTGCATGGGGACAAGTGTATTACCTGACAATATGAGGTAATCGCTGTCTTTGCGAATGATGTTGGCAAAATTCTGGTTGCTCATGGCATACTGCATCAGGCGGGCGAGATCGCTTGCCGTCGAGTATTGCAGGGGGACCTGCTCAAACGGGTTGTCCGGCAAGTCCGTGCTGCCACTTTGCCCGGGCAGTTGATTTTCATAGACCGGATCACCTGTGCTGTTCAGAAACCTTGTGTCAGCCAGTTCAAGACTAGCCGCCTTGCTGTTCATTAATTCGACAAAAATCTCTTCTACATTGCTGATTTGTTCAGCTATCGCCAAGGCTGCAGCATTTGAGTCATAAAAAACAAGTCGCAGCAGTAGGTATTCCAACGGGTATTTATCCCCGATTTCCAGTGTCAGCCCATCACCGGTTACTTCTTTCTGAGCCTCCATAGCGGCGACATTGCTGATGGTCACCTGGGTGCTTAACGGCAGACGCTCACAAGCCAACAAGGCGGTCATGACCTTAGAGGCAACCGGGATGGCCTGGTGTTTATCCGCGTTTTTGGCATACAAGCGCCTCGCCCGGCCGGAATCGATGACAATCGCCGAATTCGCGGAAATGGACGCTTCCAGAGTTGGCTGATAGATCGGGAATGCATCCTGGCTGCTTTTTGCTGCAGCAGGTTGGATAAAAAACAGGACCAGCAGGAAAGGCAACAGGCAGCCTGCCATAAATGATTTAAAGCGACACACTTTTGGCAGATTGTTTTTTTTAGGGTCTATCCAGATGTAGAACACGCTTAACTACCTCGCGCTATCGTTCTTGCCACTAACTTTTTTGCTTTTTAAGCATATAACTTGCACACAGTCTTTTTCGACGTTCTCCTGCCGCTGGATGACTCAACACGGAGCAAACACCTCAGTCCTTCAGGAACACGACTGAAAAGGCTACCCGCTGCGCGCGGTGGGCAAGTTGTGTCAAGCCGTTGCCTATTCATCATTCTATCATATATCCAGTGATCTGAAGAGAGAAAACAAACCTGGAAAACCTGATTCTCCCGTCGCCCAATAAATAAATGCTGTTGAAATGAGATTCACAGCCTAATGATTCTTGCCGTTGGCGCTGTCATCGGATAGAATGGAAGCTGCTTGTTTCTTCAGGTTATATCAACTGGTTCAACATCCATGCGGAGAAAGGAGCACAAAATGCCATGATTGATAAGATATTGACTGATCAACTCAGAAGACAGATTCTGGAAAAAGTAGATGAACTGCCTGTCCTGACACGTGTCACATGTGCACAGGTGTCTCTTTACATCTGCGAGGAACCAGCCCAGCTCCCGCTGCAGACATTAGATGCCCGGTCATTTTTTCTGGTGATCCCGCTGACGCATAGCCTTATTTTGCCAGATCCTGAGGCCTCTCTGCTTTGCGGCAACTGGATGTTGCTCGCCCTGGGACCGGCACATCTTCATGCTTGTCTTTTAGCAAAGGACACAGCTGCCGGCAAGGTGAAAAAAAGAATCATTATCTTGCAGTATCATCGCTTGATGCTGGCCAGCACAGAACAGGAAACAGGATTAACACCTGAAGTAATTCTTTCTGCGAAACTTCACCAACCGTTGAACACAACCGGATTGACACGCCTCTATGACATACTGTCTACATGTTGCGGGCAGCAGCCGGCAAGTCCATCAAGCATCTCGTACAGTGCTTACATGCTGCTGTTGCATGTTTCGCACCTGGCAGGCTCAGCAGCTTGCCGGAGACAGCAGGAAAAGGCGGCTGGCTCTGCTTTTCAAAAAATTTTGGAAACCTACCAGTATATGCAAAACCATTTCACCTGCAAACTGACCATTCACCAGATGGCTGAGCGTGTTGGCTGCTCAGACTCGCAATACATCCGTCTGTTCCGCAAGCATTTCCACACAAGCCCCTACCAGATGGTGATCATGTTACGTCTGCATAAGGCCATGCACTGCCTTTTGTATAGCAACAATCCTGTCGGCATGATTGCCGGACAGTGTGGTTTTAGCTCACACAGCCAGTTTTCTCATCTATTTTTGCGCATGACCGGTCTATCACCTCAGCAATATCGCAAGTGCCTGGACCGATTTAGTCTGCCTGGCCACATAGTGCCTGAATGATTGGCGGATCTGTCGGACCGGCTGAAGGAATTGTCTATCAGGCTGTTACAGGCATCAGGCTGCCCGGCTTGCATGATCGATTCACAGCAAGTAAAATGGAACTGTTTACGGAGGTTTCCGCCGCAGATCATTAATGATCCGCAGAATGCGGTTTTCCGGGTGAAAGGAGGCGGCCATATCGGTCAGCAGATGTTCTTGACCTTCTTATGTGCCGAAAGGATGATCCAGAAAAAAACACAGGCCGGTCAGCGCCGGCTGATAGCCTTTGCCCTTTTTATACTGCTGAGCATGCCGTGGCTGCTTTTGACAGCCTGTCAGGCTGAAGTTGACGAAGTGTACAAACCGGCTGACTATGGCACCGGCGGGTCTCGCTTCGCTTTGTCACTGGCAAAAAAATACCCCACCCGCAGTGCTGGATCCAGCCAGGAACGGCAAGCCGGGGATTTGATTGTACGGACCCTGAAGGATATGGGTTACGAACCGGTCATTGAATCTTTTTCATTTACCGATGATGAAGGCAATACGCTAAGATCCCGCAATATTAGCGTTACTCTTCCAGGACAGGGTTTTGTCCGGACAGACGAAGAAGGGCGGCAGACACGCTTCCGCCGGCAGGTGATTGTCGGAGCTCACTATGACAGCTATTTTTCAGCTGGCACCGTGTCCGCTTACCAGCAGACAACCGAGCCTGCACCGGAACCGTCACCCACGCCCATACCGACACCGACACCTGAACCAGACAGCGGCACGGTAACACCAAGACCTAGCTTGTGGCCGACACAAACCGTGGAAGAACCCGTTCCTGAACCGACTTTGCTGGATTATGACGGGATTCACGATAACGCTTCAGGTGTTGGCGCGCTGTTAACCCTTGCTGAGAAAATTCTTCAGGAAAAAATGGGCTATGACGTGATTCTGGTCGCTTTTGGAGCAGGAGAAGCCCGTCAGGCCGGCGCACATGCTTTTGTGAACCAGATGACCCGCGAGGAAATCCAGTCGACTGATGCCATGTATTGCATCGATGCCATATATGCTGGCGATAAGGTGTACGCTCATTCCGGCAGAAACTCATTGCGCGGCAACTACAGCAAGGCATATGAGATGAGGCGGAAACTCTACGAAGTGACCGATGTTTTCTACGAGCATGAGTTGTATACCAACAACGGCTATATGCTATATACCAACCAGGGTAATTTTGATGTTTTCCGTGAAGACATCAACGCATCTGTCCTTTACCGTGAATGGACCCTGACTGATTCAGATTATGTCCCCTTTGACGAAGCCGGCATACCTATCGTTTTCTTTGAATCCTTCGATTATGATGGCAAAAGTCTTGATAGCCTGAAAGAGAGCAAGAACCCGGCCTTTTCCACAAGCAGCGGCATGATTCGCCATACGCCTTTTGACACGACGGCTTACCTGCAGATGATCATGAACCAGCGACGCTCAACCAACCGGCAGCAGGACGAGACGTCAGAGTCGATTCAGGATACAGATCATCTGACCCGACGGGTCAATAACACCGCTTTTGTTATTCTGGAGGCGATCCGTAAAGGTGTTCACGATGCTGAAGTGCAAACGGAACCATTGGCTACATCCGCTGAGAACACCACAAGTGATCATTGAACCGGTCGGTTCAGGGTAACGGATCAGCCGGCCTGTGCTATAATGGCTATAAACATGCTGCAGGAGGAGAGACTATGATCATGCTTAAGTGGACCTGCCTGGCTATGTCTGCTACGCGCTCATTCGGCCGCTGGTTTACCCTTGTGGTTATCCTGGCAGTGGTTGTTATCCTGGTCATACGAAATATTCGTGTGGTACCGCAAGCCAGCAGCTTCATTGTTGAACGTCTGGGCGTCTATCACAAAACATGGGCGGTTGGCATTCAGGCAAAAATCCCCATCATCGACAGGGTGGCGAAAGTCGTCTCCTTAAAAGAAAAAGTTGTGGATTTTCCACCGCAGGCTGTGATAACCAAAGACAATGTCACCATGCAGATGGACACGGTGCTCTATTACCAGATTGTCGATTCACGCCTATATGCCTATGCAATCGAGAACCCGCTTATTGCGCTGGAAAACCTGACGGCAACTACCCTGCGCAAGATGACGGGTGACCTGGACCTGGATGAAGTCTTTAAATCGCGTGACAACATCAATGTGCGCATGCGTTCGGTTCTCGATGAGGCAACCGCGCACTGGGGTGTCAAGGTCAATCGGGTCGAACTGAAAAATATGATCCCGCCTAAAGAGATTCAGGAAGCCATGGAGCGTCAAATGAAGGCGGAGCGGGAAAAGCGGGAAAATATTCTGCGAGCTGAAGGAGAAAAGGAAGCAGCTGTCCGTGTTGCTGAAGGAGAGAAGGAGGCGGCGATCCTCCGGGCGGAGGCGGCACGCCAAACCGCGATCTGTGAGGCAGAAGGGCAGGCAGAGGCCATCCTGAAAGTGCAGGAAGCGACAGCGCGGGGCTTAAGCATGCTGCAGAAAGCCGGCATAGACCAGTCTGTGATCGCATTGAAAAGCCTGGAGGCACTTAGCCATCTTGGTGACGGTAAAGCCACAAAGATCATCATCCCTACAGACATTTCTTCTCTGGCCGGATTGGCTGTGACATTAAGTGATCTTCTGCGCGAAAGACAGGCGGCTGAACAAGATTGAGTGCCTGGCCAGACCTTCCGCTGACAGCGGCTTATTTCCATATCCCTTTCTGCGTGCGCAAGTGCGCCTACTGTGATTTTGTTTCCTGCAGCGGAAGAGACACCGCCTGCCAGAAGGCCTATGTACAAGCGCTTTTAGCTGAGGTCAGCGCTGTTTCCCGATACAGGCGGCACCGGTTAATGGGCGAATCACTCGTGCTGCAAACCCTCTATATAGGTGGAGGCACACCAACGCTGATTCCGATTGAGGACATGCTTGTCCTGATCAGGCATATTCGCCGGCAGTTTGTGCTGTCTGCCGATTATGAGTGGACGATGGAAGCTAACCCGGGTACGGTCTGCCTGGAACAACTGCGCCAGCTTCGCCAGGCTGGTATCAACCGCCTGAGTTTCGGACTGCAGGCTAAGCAACCGCATTTGCTGCAGATGCTTGGCCGGATTCATTCATATCACGATCTGCAGGAGAGTGTCCGGAAGGCCCGACTGGCAGGGATCAGCAATTTGAATGTCGATATTTTGGTTGGACTGCCCCGGCAGACACTGGCGGATGTGCGTGAAACTGTCGAAGCAGTTCTTGATTTACCCGTATCCCATGTTTCCTACTATAGCCTGATCCTTGAGGAGGGCACTGAAATGGCCGCGTCTTGCGCTGCCGGAGAACTTGAACTGCCGGATGACGAGCTGGAGCGCGCGCAGTACAACCTGGTAAGGGACATGCTTGCTGCTGCTGGTTTCCAGCAGTATGAAATCAGCAACAGCGCCCGACCCGGGTATGCTTGCCGCCATAACCTGACTTACTGGCAAGCCCTTCCGTACCTGGCGTTCGGTACGGCCGCCCATCGTTATACGGATGGTCTGCGCAGCAGTAACACAGAAGACCTCGACACCTACATGAACGCCTGGCTGGATGGTCAGCCGCAGGCCGGAGCGGACAACCTTGTTTCCGACCATGACTGGCGGGCTGCGCACCGCGTTTCACTTGTCCGTGAGCGGGTCGATCGCGATGAAGCCATGCGCGAGATGATGTTGCTCGGATTGCGCCTCACGGCAGGTGTGCGTTACGAGGATTTTTGGCAGAGGTTTGCGCGCGATTTGAGAATAGTATTTGACAGGGAATTGGTACAACTCGAGGACCGGGGGCTGATTTGCCGCGGTGCTGAATCTGTGTATCTCAGTCGGGCCGGCCTCGACCTGGCTAATCAGGTTTTTATGGCCTTTGTCCTTTGACTTGCAGCGTTTTACGTTCACGAAAGTTTCACATCTACTTCAAGAAAACAACACCCCATTGATTGACAGCCGGCTTTGATGATGGTAAATTATCTTTAGCACTCTAAGCATAAGAGTGCTAAGCTCTGGGGGGGTGACAAGCTACCGGACTGTCATCCCGAATTAACCCCCTGTTCGGCCAGACCGGCCAGAAGGCCGGTTGTTGCTTGTCCGGAGTTTATGAGAAAGGAGCTGATCGCGCCATGACTTCAGAAAAAAGACTGGATGAACGGAAAAAAAGAATACTTAAGGCTGTCGTCGATGACTATATTGCCACAGCAGAACCGGTCGGGTCAAAAGCGCTGGTCAGTAAATATCATTTTAATGTCAGTCCGGCAACCGTTCGTAATGAAATGGCAGAGCTCGAGGCACTGGGTTATCTGGAACAGCCGCACACCTCTGCCGGACGTGTGCCATCAGATAAAGGTTACCGTGCCTATGTCGACAACCTCATGCAGGTTGAGAACCTACCGTCAGGTGAAGCTGAACAAATCCGCGTCTATCTGAGTGAAAGTCTGGATGAACTGACCGGAATGATCCGCAAAGCCTCCAGTATTCTATCACAGCATACAGGCTATACCTCGTTGGCTTTGTCTCCCCACATGCAGCGCAGCCACCTGCAGCAGATCAAGATGCTGATGATCGAACCGGGCAGAGCCCTGGTGGTTGTTGTTCTGTCTGCAGGGATGGTCAAAGACCGTATGGTCCGTATTCCGGATATCCTTGATGCCGAACAGCTGATGCAGATCGCCGCTGCGATTGAAGAAGGCCTGGCCGGTATGAAACTGGACGATATCACACTGGTCACAGTCGCTTCAGCCGCCAGGAACGCACCGCTACCAGACAGCTTGCTCAACCAAGTGCTTTATGAAGCTTATGTTTCCATCAAACAGGCTGACAATCTCGAGCTCTATATTGATGGACAACATCATTTGCTGAGTTATCCTGAATTTCAGGATATTGATAAAGCCCGTTGTTTTTTCAATACCCTGGCCCGGGACGGGATCATCGCCGGATACATGAGCGAATTAAAAGAAGATCAGCCGGAAAACAAAGCGGACTATGAACTGAGCGGCATGGTCATGACTGAAGCCGAAGGCATCAACCAGAATAAACCGGCCTATATGATTCGAATCGGGCAGGAGATCGCGTTGGACGGGCTGCAGGACTGCAGCTTTGTCACCACCACCTATAAAGTCGGTGATGTGATTGCCGGCCGGATCGGTGTGATCGGCCCGCGCAGAATGACCTACAATAAAGTTATTTCCCATATAAGTTTTGTCAAACAAACCATCAATGGACAACTGCGACAGCTGGCTCGCGGAGATGAGATATCGGAGGACAAACATAAATGAAAGGCCAAGACAGACAGGAGCAAACATCAGATAACATGGATGAGCAGATGAACAACCGGATGCAGGAAGAGCAGACAGTGAAGTCAGACAGGGAAACCGCATTGGAAGCCGAACTGGCTGACAAGGAAATAGAGATTACCGCCCTGTCTGATAAGTATCTGCGCCTGATGGCAGAGTACGACAACTATCGCAAACGCAGTCAGAAAGAAAAGGAAGCCATTTATAACGACAGTGTTGTCCAGGTTGTGCGGGAATGGCTGCCGGTGATAGACAATCTGGATCGGGCTGAATTCGCTGCAGATCAATATAAAAGTGAAGACGCTCGTCAGATCGCTGATGGGATCAGCATGATCCGCAAACAGGTCACGGATGTTCTGGATAAACTTGGTGTTGCTGCGATTGATTGTTGTGGTCAACCCTTTGACCCTAACCTGCACGACGCGGTCATGCATGTGGAAGATGAAAGCGCCGCAGCTTCAACCGTTGTTGAAGAACTTCGTAAGGGCTATGTCATGGGCGACCGCGTGATCCGGCACAGTGTGGTTAAGGTAGCTAATTAAAACGGAGATTCAAACCTGCTAACGAAACAGCTGCAAGCCGGCAAAATGCCAGGAAAACAAGCTTTAGATAAAAACAGGCTAACATACAGGAGGAAACAATTATGGCGAAAATTATCGGGATTGATCTGGGAACAACCAATTCATGTGTTGCTGTCATGGAAGGCGGCGAACCGGTTGTCATCCCCAACGCGGAAGGAAACAGGACAACACCCTCAGTGGTGGCCTTTTCCAAGACCAATGAGCGACTGGTCGGCCAGGTTGCCAAGAGACAGGCTGTGACCAATACGGATAGGACCATCATGTCCATCAAGCGCGAAATGGGCAGTAACTTCAAAGTCAAGATTGATGACAAGCAGTATACGCCGCAGGAAATATCCGCTATGATCCTGCAAAAGCTCAAGGCTGACGCGGAAGCTTATCTGGGCGAGAGCGTGCAGCAGGCTGTTATCACGGTACCTGCCTATTTCAGTGATGCCCAGCGCCAGGCCACCAAAGACGCGGGAAAGATCGCCGGCCTTGATGTCCTGCGTATCATCAATGAACCAACAGCAGCATCACTGGCCTATGGCCTGGATAAAGAAGCCGATCAGAAGATCCTTGTCTTTGATCTGGGCGGTGGTACTTTCGACGTTTCCATCCTGGAAATTGGTGACGGTGTCTTTGAAGTTCTGGCCACCAACGGAAACAACCGCCTGGGCGGCGATGATTTTGACAACAAAGTTGTCGAATGGCTGGTTGACAATTTCCGCAAGGAACAGGGGATCGACCTGAAGAAAGACAAAATGGCCATGCAGCGCCTTCGCGAGGCTGCTGAGAAGGCCAAGATTGAACTGTCCAGTGTAACCAGCACGGGCATCAACCTGCCTTACATCACCGCAGATGCATCAGGCCCCAAACATCTGGATGCGACATTGACTCGGGCGAAATTTGACGAATTGACCAGCGATCTAGTGGAGAAAACGGTCGGTCCCACCCGCAACGCGCTTTCTGACGCTGGACTGAAACCTGAGGAAATTGACAAGATCTTGCTTGTTGGCGGTTCGACACGGACCCCTTCCGTACAGAACATGGTCAAGAAGCTTTTCAATAAAGATCCCTTCAAAGGCATCAATCCTGATGAATGTGTTGCGATTGGCGCCGCGATCCAGGCGGCTGTTCTGTCCGGAGAAGTCACAGGGCTGTTGCTCCTTGATGTTACGCCGCTGTCGCTTGGCATAGAGACCATGGGCGGTGTTTTCACAAAGATCATTGAGCGAAACACAACCATCCCCACCAAAAAGAGCCAGGTTTTCAGCACCGCTGCCGATGGGCAGACCCAGGTTGAGGTCCATGTGCTGCAAGGTGAGCGTGAACTGGCCCAGTATAACAAGACTCTGGGCAAATTCATTCTGGATGGTATTCCACCGGCACCCCGCGGTGTCCCTCAGATAGAAGTCACTTTTGATATTGACGCCAACGGCATTGTGCATGTAACCGCAAAAGACAAAGGAACAAACAGGGAGCAGAATATCACCATCACAGCGTCAACCAATCTTTCTGAAGATGAGATAGATCAGGCTGTTAAAGAAGCTGAGCAACATGCTGAGGAAGACAAAAAGAAAAAAGATGAAGTCGACACACGCAATGCCGCGGACGCTGCCGTTTATCAGGCAGAAAAAACAGTTAAGGAAATGGGTGACAAGATTGAAGCTGATGATAAATCAGCGATTGAGGCAGCAGTCAGCAAATTGAAGGCCAGTATGGATGGCAGTGACCTGGATGTCATCAAGCAGGACACGGAGGCGCTTCAACAGGCTTTCTTCAAAGCCAGCGAGCACCTTTACAAACAGCAGGAAGGCCAGCAGGGCGGCCCGGGGCCTGAAGGGTTCACGGGAGAGCAAGGACCGGGACCGGAAGGACAGGACGGCGAGTTTAAGGATGCAGGCAGTGATTCTTGATCTGCAGCGGTCAGCCGGAGGTTGACCGGACAGCACTGGATAAGACCCGCCCGCTGGCAGCAACGGGCGGGCTTGTCCTTTATTCATGGAGGAGCAGCAAGTGCCTGAAAAAAGAGATTACTATGATGTGCTCGGCGTTGCCCGCACCGCAACGGACGATGAGCTCAAGCGGGCATACCGCAAGCTGGCAAAACAATACCATCCGGATCTAAATCCCGACAACAAGGAGGCGGAGGCCAAATTCAAGGAAGCGAATGAAGCCTACGCTGTGCTCAGTGATGCTGAAAAACGACAAGTTTATGACCAGTACGGTCATGCCGGAGTGGACGGGCAAGGTTTTGGCGGATTTGACGGATCCGGTTTTGATATCGATCTGGAGGACCTTTTTGGTTCTTTTTTTGGTGGATTCGGTGGCAGTCAGCGCCGCAGACGTTCCGGGCCGCAGCGCGGCGCCAATTTGAAATACCGTATGAATCTGGATTTCATGGAAGCGGCGTTTGGGGTCGAACGGCAAATTACCGTCAACAAGGAAGATCATTGCGACACCTGCAAAGGTACCGGCACGCGTGATGGTTCGGCGCCAGACCGTTGCCCGACCTGTAATGGCAGCGGACAGGTCAACCAGCGTCAGCAGACTTTGTTCGGTACTGTGATGACATCGCGACCTTGTCCTAATTGCGGAGGCGCCGGCACCTTTGTCAAGGATCCCTGTCCAACCTGTAACGGCCGGGGCAGGCATCAGAAAAGCAAGCAGCTTCAGGTGAAAATCCCTGCAGGTATCAATGAAGGTGAGATGCTGACGGTGCGCGGCGAAGGCGAACCAGGCAGCCAGGGAGGACCCTATGGTGACCTCTATATCGAAGTACATATCAAACAGCACCCGGTTTTCCGGCGTGACGGCAACAATACCTACTGCGAGATCCCTATCACATTCCCGCAAGCCGCTCTTGGTTGTGAACTTGAAGTGCCTACAATCGATGGCCCGCATACTTTTCATTTAAAAGAGGGGACACAGCCCAACGAGACCTTTACAATCCGCGGGAAGGGCATACCCTATGTCAACCGCAACAACATCCGCGGTGATCATATATTCAGGGTGATTCTCGAGGTGCCGCGACATCTCAATGAAAGCCAGAAAGAGCAGCTGCGCCAGTTTGACCAGACGTGCAGTGACAGCAATTATAGTAAACGTGGCAGTTTCTTCAGTAAGCTGAAGGATCTGTTTACTTCATAGGGTGCACGGTATGCAATGGATAGAACTGTCATTTGCCACCACGCATGAAGCTTCAGAGCTGCTGACAGATTACCTTTCTTCATTAGGGGCCGATGGTGTTCAAATACAAGATCCCACAGAGATCAAAGCGTTGCTGAATGATCCGCAGAGCCTGGCATATGCTGACAGCGACTTTCTGGATCAGCTGGATCTGGTGGTGCGTATCAAAGCATATTTCGCCTTGTTTGCGGATGGCGTACGCTGTAATCGCGACCCTGAAGCAGCCACTTGGCTGCTCTATGAAACGACTGACAAGCATCATATCCCCCTGCCACTTCTGGAAGAGCAGATTCGTAGGCAGCTGAGCCACTATCGTTCCTTCCTGGCAATCGGAGAAGGCTACCTTGGCTGGCAGGAGATCAAAGAGGAAGATTGGGCGGAAAACTGGAAAAAACACTACCATACCCTGCATCTGACCCCCCGAATTGTCATCAACCCCAGCTGGCTGTCCTACCAGCCGGTAAAAGGAGAGGTGGTGGTCACCCTCGACCCCGGCAGTGCTTTCGGAACGGGCAACCATGAAACAACTGCTCTTTGCGTTGAGTGGCTCGATGAGCGGGTGCGGAAAGGCCATCAGGTGCTTGATCTTGGCTGTGGCAGCGGTATTCTGGCAATAATCGCGGCCCTGCTTGAAGCTGAAGGTGTTGAAGCCATCGATGTTGACGCCGCAGCTGTCACTGTTGCAAAGGATAACTGCAGGCAAAATCAGGTGGCTATCCATGTTCACTGCGGCACTTTACAACAGGCAGTGCGTCCGTCATATGATCTGATCGTGGCCAACATCATCGCTGATGTCATTGTCGATATCATGCCCCAGATCCCGAGCCGGCTGAGTCCGGGAGGTGTGCTGATCGCCTCCGGAATCATTGACAGCAAACTAAATCTGGTCAAAGATAGCGCCGAGGCGACTGGTATGGCCATCATCAGTGGGCGCCAGCGAAATGGCTGGCATGCGTTGCTCATGTGCCGTCGTCAGGATACAGCGCTCCTGGCCTGATTGGATGCCGAGAACTGCCCATCTCTGGCCACCGTTTGCTTGCCAGATATGTTCAGTAAGTAAGCACTGTGATAAGATAAAACGAAATATTGTGCTGCAGCTTGCTGTAGCGGCATTGAAGCCGGGTTAGGAGGTTTGCATGTTTGATGTTACTGCTGTCGGGGAACTTCTCATCGACTTTACGCCGGCAGGGCATTCCGCCCAAGGTCATGCCCTCTATGAACAGAACCCGGGAGGGGCGCCGGCCAATGTGCTGGCATGCCTTAGCCGTCTTGGTCGCCGGACCGCCTTCATAGGCAAAGTAGGAGAGGATCCCTTTGGCTATTTCCTGGCGCGTGTGCTAACAGATGCGGGCGTAGATTGCCGGAGTTTAAAAAAAACAGCACGCTGCCACACAACGCTGGCATTTGTCCATCTTGATGCGCAAAATGACCGTTCATTTTCTTTCTACCGTGATCCTGGCGCCGACGTGTTTTTGTCTCCTGACGATGTGCCCGGGGAGATAATCGGCAAATCGCGGTTTTTTCATTTTGGTTCTGTATCATTGACTGCTGAGCCTGCACGCGCTGCTACGCTTTTTGCGGTCCAGACAGCCCATCAATCAGGCTGCATCGTGTCCTATGACCCCAACCTGCGCCTGATGCTTTGGCCAGCTGCCGATGAAGCGCGCCAGGTTGCTTTGTCGGTTATGCCGGATGTCGCTCTGCTCAAACTTTCTGAGGAAGAACTCTTTTTTCTCAGCGGCGAAGCAGATCTGCAGCGCGGTGCCGAGTGGTTTTTTCAACGCTGGCCACTTGACTTGATCCTGATCACACTCGGTCCGGGTGGTGCGTTCGCCGCAACCCGCAAGGTGACTGCATCGCATGCAGCCTTTGCCGTCAACACGATTGACACAACAGGTGCTGGAGACGCGTTTATGGGAGCGTTCATTGATTGCTTGCTGCGCATCAATCGTGACTTGGCATCATTAACAGCCAATGAACTCGGAGAAAGCCTGGCTTTCGCCAACGCTGCCGGCTCACTGGCGACAACCCGGATGGGTGCTATCCCCTCACTTCCTGCCTTGGCAGAAATTGAGCAGTGCCTGGCAGAATGTCCGATTCTTCAGTAAGCACCCTGACATAGTTACCGGTGACATGCTGTAGCCGTACAGCCACCTGTCTGAAAAGCAATAAGGAAGTTAATCATGCATTATATCGTCTTTGATCTGGAATGGAACAGCGCCGGCCGGGCCAATAGAGTTGACCAGGCCATCCAGGATATTATCCCGTTTGAAATTATCGAAATTGGTGCCGTAAAACTAGATGAAGCGTTTCAAACCATTGCCCGTTTCAGCACACAGATCCGGCCGCGTATCTATCCCATCCTGACAGGTCCTGTCGCTGCGGTAACACGCCGTCATCAGCAAAGCATGAAATATGGTCTGAATTTTCAGGATGCAGCCCGTGATTTCTTTGATTTTTGCGGTGATGATTATATTTTCTGTACCTGGAGCGAGAGTGATACGGCAACGCTGCTCATGAATCTGCGTTATTATGAAATCGCAGAGCAGCTCGATGCCCTTTGCCTGGATGTCCAGTTTTTGTTTGATCATGTCGTTGAACAGGCGGATACCCAGCGCAGCATTGAATACGCCATCGATTTCCTCAATCTGAAAAAAAATCAACCCTTTCACCAGGCCGTTAACGATGCCTGGTACACCGGTCAGATTCTCCGTGAGATTGTACTAACCAACCAACAGGAAGCAGAAGTGGCTGATCTGATCAACCGTTATGCTTTTGATCCCAATCTGAACCGGTCCAGCCAGATAAGACTCAGCGATTTACCTGATCTTCCTGCCATACAGGCAGAGCTGGGGATCCAGTCGTTGGTGTGTCCGGCCTGTTCCATCCAGCTACAGCAAATCCAGGCCTGGCAACTGGATAAGAATCGCTTTACCGCTTTGTTTTACTGTGAAATCCATGGCAAGGTCACGGCTAAGTGCCGTTTCAGGCGAAAACCACAGCAACGATACAGCGCCCATGTTATGATCAGGCTCGACCGCGATCAGGCACAGGATGCACTGTACCCTCAAGAGGCACGCCTGCCAGAACAAGCAGCGGGCGATCAGGATGAGGTGTATGTAACATGAAAATTCCGGCAGAACCAGGACCTGAAGACGCCTGTTATCTCGGTTTTGATATCGGCGGTACAAAATGCGCTGTTGTTCTGGGTTGTCGTATGGCCTGTAAAAAGGCAGGAGAGCAGGATCCACCTCGCGTACTGGGGCGGTATGAGCTTTCCACGCAGGGGGTGCCAGCCTCAGAATTGATTCAACAACTTATATCAGCTGCCAGAAAGCTCATTGCCAGCCTTCCGGCTGGCCTGCGGCCGCGCGGGGCTGGTGTGTCCTGCGGCAGTCCGCTGGACTCTCACCGGGGGTTGATCCTCTCGCCACCCAACCTGCCGGGCTGGGACCGAGTACCTATCGTCATGATGTTGAAACAAGCATTGAACATGCCGGTATGGTTGTTGAATGACGCGGACGCCGGCGCTTTGGCAGAATGGAAATTCGGAGCCGGCCAAGGCTGTTCAAGTATGGTTTTCCTGACTTTTGGTACTGGTTTTGGTGCGGGATTGATTCTGAACAGTCGCCTGTATTCTGGTATTGATGATGGTGCCGGTGAAATTGGTCATATCCGAATCAGCCCTACGGGTCCGGTCGGTTACGGTAAAGCCGGTTCTCTGGAAGGATTTTGCTCAGGCGGTGGCATCGCCCAGCTGGCACGCATGAGGGTACTGGAAAAGACGCAGATGGGGCAGACTGTCTCTTTTTGTGAGGCTGCCGGTGGACCGGAATACCTTACAGCCAGGATCGTGGGTGACGCTGCTGTTCAGGGTGATCCGCTGGCGAAAGCAATCCTTGCTGAATCAGGCACCTATCTGGGCAGAGGACTGGCGATTCTAGTCGATCTGCTTAACCCTGAACGAATCATCATTGGCAGTATCTTTGCCCGCTGCCAGCCATGGATTTGGCCGTCAGCGGCTGCTGTCCTACAGGCTGAAAGTCTGGAGCGGACATTTAGACGCTGCCGTGTCTATCCGGCTGGTCTAGGTGAGCAGATTGGAGATCTGGCTGCCCTTGCTATTGCCATGGAAAAAGAAAAGGAGTGCCAGGCAATATGAACAGTGAAGCGTTCCGGCAATTGATGCTGCTGGGCAAGAAAGATAAACGCTTTCAGCCTTTGCTCCCGGTGCTTGAACAGGCTGTTCAGCTCCTTATCGATTCCTTTGATCAAGGCGGGCGTCTGTTTTTGTGCGGCAATGGCGGTAGCGCGGCTGATTGTGAGCATATAGCGGGAGAACTCCTGAAAGGGTTTCAACGAAACCGGCCAATTGCAGAGGCTGACCGAAAGGGTGTCCTGGCCCGGATTTCCCGAAAGGATCCTTTTCGAGACGATTCCGCATACCTGGAAAACATAGAGTATATGCTGAAAAAACTGCAGCAGGGACTGCCGGCGATTCCACTGGTCAGTCAGGCCGCCATTAATTCAGCGATCGCCAATGACCTGGGCGCGGATTACGTTTATGCCCAGCAGGTGCTCGCCCTGGGGCGTCCGCCTGATATCCTGCTGGGCATCTCAACATCCGGACAAGCCCGTAATGTCATTCTGGCTGTACAACTAGCCAGGGGACTGGGAATGAAAACCATTGCCCTGACCGGTGCCGGGGGCGGTGAACTGGTTCTTGAAGCCGATATCGCCTTGTGTGTACCGGCTGAAACGACCGCGGAGGTTCAGGAATTGCACCTGCCGCTATACCATGCCTTATG
>LSQX01090657.1_pt1 | contig 25542 bp, 21 predicted proteins | sample 654561 | NCBI WGS metagenome assembly LSQX01 (sample SAMN04489861, study PRJNA283612) | anaerobic digester metagenome | isolation source: 4 biogas reactors fed with cattle manure at either 37C or 55C with and... | place: Denmark: Kongens Lyngby | collected 2014 | reverse complement strand
CATTACATAGAATAGGTCAGATTGACGAGAGATTGACGAACTACTTATGTTAATCGTATAATGACTATGAATGTAATTATCATAACAGGAGGAATTATGAGTACACGCGAAATGATGACCATGGACGGCAATACGGCGGCTGCCCATGTAGCATACGCCTTCACGGAAGTTGCTGCCATCTACCCCATTACCCCGTCGTCTACCATGGCTGAAGTGGTTGATGAATGGGCCGCTCACGGTAAGAAAAACATATTCGGCCACCCTGTCAAAGTCGTGGAAATGCAATCCGAAGCCGGTGCAGCCGGCGCGGTACACGGCTCGTTGCAGGCGGGCTCACTGACCACCACGTTTACCGCTTCTCAAGGACTGTTGTTAATGGTCCCCAACATGTATAAGATCGCAGGCGAACTTCTGCCTGGAGTATTCCAAGTCAGTGCCCGCGCCATCGCCGGACATGCGCTCTCCATTTTCGGAGACCACTCCGACGTCATGGCAACTCGCCAGACAGGTTTTGCCCTCTTGGCATCGGGCAGTGTTCAGGAAGTCATCGATCTTGCCAGTGTGGCTCATCTGAGCTCCATTAAAGCGTCGCTTCCCTTCCTGCATTTCTTTGACGGATTCCGCACATCCCATGAAATTCAAAAAGTCGAGATCATCGACTACCGCGATTATTACAAACTGATCGACATGGATGCGCTGAAGCGCTTCAAGGAAAAAGCGCTGCGTCCGGAGAATCCTGTGGCCCGCGGAAGCGCCCAGAATCCTGACATATTCTTCCAGATGAAAGAATCATCCAATCGCTTTTATGAAGAACTGCCCAGCATTGTCACCCATTACATGGATGAGATCGGAAAGCTGACCGGCAGAAAGTATTCACTGTTTGATTATTACGGAGATCCCGAAGCGAAACATGTCGTCGTCGCTATGGGCTCTGTAACGGAAGCTCTTGAAGAAACCGTCGACTATCTAAATGCCAAAGGGGAAAAGACCGGTGTCCTCAAAGTACGACTGTATCGTCCCTTTGTCACCGAGGCATTCCTCTCGGCCATGCCCGCCAGCGTAGAAAAAGTGGCGGTTCTCGATCGAACCAAAGAACCGGGAAGCCCCGGCGAGCCACTATTCCTCGACGTGCGAAGCGCTTACCAGGATCAGGAAAAATCACCTCTGATCGTCGGTGGCCGCTACGGTCTGGGCAGTAAAGACACGACGCCCACACATCTAAACACCGTGTTTGAAAACCTCAAACGTGAGGAACCGAAGAACAACTTTACGATCAGCATCATCGACGACGTGACGCATCTGTCTCTGCCGGTGGAAGAAAAGATCATGACAGAGGATCCTGAAACAGTCCGCTGCAAATTCTGGGGACTGGGCAGTGACGGAACCGTCGGCGCGAACAAAGCCGCGATCAAGATCATCGGAGACAACACCGACATGTACGCTCAGGGCTACTTTGCCTATGACTCGAAGAAGTCGGGCGGCGTGACGATCTCACATCTGCGCTTTGGTAAAAAGCCGATCCGCTCTACCTATCTGATCGATGAAGCAGACTACATCGCTTGCCACAATCAAGCCTATGTCAATCAATACGATCTCCTGGCGGGAATCAAACAAGGCGGAACGTTTGTCCTCAACACCACGTGGGACGAAGAAGAGCTTAACAACCATCTGCCTGCTTCCCTGAAAAGAGACATTGCCAAACATGATGTCAAATTCTACACCATCAATGCCACCGCATTGGCAGAAGACGTCGGTCTTGGCGGACGCATCAACAACATCATGCAGACAGCCTTCTTCCAGCTCGCCAATGTGCTGCCGATCGAAGATGCTGTCGCATACCTCAAAGAATCCATTGAAAAGGACTACGGAAGACTTGGTGAAAACGTGGTTCTCATGAACTACGAAGTCGTGGACCGCGCAGCGGATGAGCTCAAGGAAGTCAAAGTGAATCCTGCCTGGGCAGAAGCGGTTGACGAAGAAGAAGTCCAAGTGCTTGAAGGCCCCGACTTTATCCAAGAAATCCTCGTTCCGATGACGAGACAAGAAGGCGATGCGCTGCCTGTCAGTGCATTTGCCGGCATGGAAGACGGGACGTTCCCAAGTGGCACCAGTGCGTACGAAAAACGCGGCATCGCCGTTCACCTGCCTGAGTGGCAGAAGGAGACATGCATTCAGTGTAATCAATGCGCCTATGTCTGCCCGCACGCCTCCGTCCGAGCGTTCCTAGCCGACGAAGAAGAAATGAAAAATGCACCCGAAGGATTTGAAACACTCAAAGCCCTCGGAAGAGGAATGGATCATCTGCAGTTCAAGATCCAGGTAAGCCCTCTCGACTGTACGGGCTGCGGCAACTGCGCCGATGTCTGCCCTGCACCGAAAGGAAAAGCCCTGGTCATGAAGCCCTTTGAGTCTCAGCTGGATCAGCAGATCCCCAACTGGGATTTCGCCCTTACCCTGAGCGAAAAAGAGCATTCCTTTGCACTCAACACGGTCAAAGGCAGCCAGTTTAATACGCCTCTGCTTGAGTTCAGCGGCGCCTGTGCCGGCTGCGGAGAGACACCGTATATCAAAGCGATTACTCAGCTCTTTGGCGAACGCATGGTGATAGCCAATGCGACAGGCTGCACCTCTATTTGGGGCGCCTCGGCACCGAGCATTCCTTACACGACAAATACTGCCGGCCGCGGACCCGCATGGGCCAACAGCCTCTTTGAAGACAATGCGGAGTACGGTTTCGGCATGGCAACCGCCCTTAAAAACATGCGAGAATCGATGAAAAACGAGATTCTGGCGAACTTCGACGCCTTGCCTGAAGACAAAAAAGAAGTCTTTGAAGGCTGGGTCGCCCATATGAACAATTACGAAGCCCAGAAGCCTTTCGCTGTGGAACTTGCCGAGATCGTCGAGCAGGAACCTGAAAAAGAAGAGCTGAAGAGTCTCTACAAGATGCTCCGAAGAAACAAAAATGACCTCACGAAGAAGAGTGTCTGGATCTTCGGCGGCGACGGATGGGCCTATGACATCGGCTACGGTGGATTGGATCATGTGCTGGCTTCCGGCGAAGATGTCAACGTGCTTGTACTGGACACCGAAGTCTATTCCAACACAGGCGGCCAGGCATCCAAGTCCACACCGACAGGCGCAGTGGCCAAATTTGCCGCTTCCGGCAAGAAGATCCGGAAAAAGGATCTGGGAAGGATGGCCATGACCTACGGCTACGTNNGGCCTATGACATCGGCTACGGCGGACTCGACCATGTTCTCGCATCAGGCGAAGACGTCAATGTCCTCGTTGTCGATACCGAAGTGTATTCCAATACTGGTGGACAGGCTTCTAAATCGACGCCGATTGCCGCCGTGGCAAAATTCGCCGCCTCCGGAAAGAAGGTCAACAAGAAAGACCTCGGCATGATTGCCACGACCTACCAGAGTATCTATGTTGCACAAGTCGCCATGGGAGCCAATCAGGCGCATTACCTGAAAGTGCTTGAAGAAGCCGAGAGCTTCCCCGGTCCGTCCTTGATCATCGCCTACGCACCGTGTATCTCACACGGCATCGTCACCGGCATGGGAACGACGCATCGTCAGGAAAAACTCGCTGTCGAGGCTGGCTACTGGCATCTCTGGAGATTTGACCCCAGAAAAATTGAGTTGGGTGAAAATCCCTTTACGCTGGATTCGAAAGAACCTACCGGAAGCTTCCTGGATTTCCTCAAGACGGAGCGACGCTTTACCATCCTTGAGAACACCTTCCCAGAAGAAGCCGATGTACTGTTCAAGCAATCTGAAGCAGCGGCCAAGAGACGCCTCAACAGCTACAAGCGCATGGCTGAAGCGGACTGGAGTTATTAAACACAACGTACGTTGACGTATTAAAGTCGGGCATATCTTATGCCCGGCTTTTTTATGGATATAAACGATAATCCTATCAAAATGTACACTTCTGAGTATTTTATCATGTTGCAGACAGTCTATAATAGAAGTCAGAAGAATCGCTTAGTAATATGAAGGACTGTCATTTGTCGTCTGCCAAGTGGCATCGAGTCACGGTGCTTTGAGAGGGGATATGAGTAGTGGAAAAACTCCCTTCGTTCCGCAAAATGGTCGGACAAGCCAGCTTGAAGCCACCGTGAGTCGATGCGTTATTTCACGTTATCGAATAAAGATTCATCGAAACAACAAAAGGAGATTCCCAATGAAAATCAGAAAATGGATGTCTTGGTTTTTTATCCTCGTGATGCTGGTCAGCGTCGTCAGCTGCGGCTCACAACCGACGCCTCCTGCCGACATTCCCCCTACGGACGAACCAGAAGCGGTCGAAACGCCTGCAGAAGAACCCGATTCCGCTCCTTCACAGGAATTCTCCTATTGGGGTGAGTGGAAGATGACACATGGAGGACATGTCTTCGACATGGGATATGGCGTAGGAGATGTCCCTCAAGATAAGGTTTTTGGAGATGACACACAACCCATGTGGATGACACTCCATCCTGATGGCAAGGCAGACTGGGGTTACAACATCTTTCACTTTGAAGGCACTTGGAAGGTCGAAGATGGCATACTCATCGTCCATTCGCCTGAGCCCATTGAGCAGTCCTTCAACGGCGTCATACAAGATGATGGATCGATCTACGATGCCAATCTCTGGGACAGCCATTTGATTACTATGGAAAGGACGCCGCCGGCGCCGTCTTGGAAAAAATACCAAGAGCATCTAACGGCGGGACACATATCCGATTTAGAGGAACAGGCAGCAAATAGCCTTGTAGACAAGACATTTGCCCTTGTGGAGATGCAAGGGGAGTATGTAAAAGATGCTGCCTCCAGCATCTGGATGCGATTTAAAGAAGATAAGAGGATCATTGCGCCCCAGTCAGGAGAAGAAGTAGGTGTGTGGGGCCTTGACAACGAAGGCATCTTTGTCGAATCAGAGGGTAGCAAAATGTATCTGACGCTCCTTGAAAACGGAGCATTTGAATATACAGATACGGGGATGGTCTTTGCCTCTGAAGGGACGGCGTTTGACATCTTACAGTCCCAACCGTTGACACCAGCGCAGGAAGCATATGCTACGTATTGGACGGGGAGCTTGCTGATTGGAAAAGACCCAAATGGTGTCGAGTCGACAGGGAAGTACGTCGATCTAATGGATAAGTCGGTTGACGTCATGGGAAAGCTAGACCTCGATCTGAAAGGGGACGGGGTACTGCGTCTCGATCTCGTCATACCGGAGGAAGAACCTCTTTTGAGCGAGAGTTCTCCGCTTTTTACAGCCAAAGTCCATGTCGATGGAGAGCAGAAGATTCACTTTAGTGAGCCGACCTTTATGGGCAATCTATATAGTGGGTCATTCAATGGGGAATTCAATCTCTTTATGAGGATCGATATGCCTGAATACAGCGATGGGCAAGGAGCGACTTCACTGAGCTTTATGCTAGATCCGGTCACAAAGCCGGGCCTGCGCCTGAGCACTCGTAAAGCCTATATCGCCAGCGATGGTGTGATGGGATTTCTCGATCCTGCATATAACACGGACAATGGCAGTGTTTGGGATGGGAAGTATAAGGGAACCGCATGGATTCAAGAGGCGACAGGTGCCAGCTCTGATATTCATGATCACTGGTATGACGTGGAAGGAGTCATTGAGATCAACACAGACGATGATCTCAATCTGCGATACGTAGAAATCACTGAGCCGAAGACGGATTTTGCCCTGCTCAGCTACTATATTAAGACGGATGATCGGCATTTTGAAGTGTACATGGAAGTGCCGGAAAAAAGCAACTTTTATGGTGTGCAGACACAAAACATGCCCGCAGAGCCCGGTACAATCGCCGATCGATATATCACAGAGAAAGACGATCTCAGAGAATTCGCTGCCTTCTTCGTCCCGGGCGGACAAGATCGCTTCGTCCTTCGCCACCGCGTGGTCGACCCGTCAGATCCTAACAATCAGTACACCGTTTACTATGACATGGAGCGAATAAAGGAATAACAGATCACAACGCCATGTGATCTCAATCATTGTCAGCAAACGAAGGAGAGATGGATGAACAGCACAAACACAATCCTCAAAGTGGTCAGCATCATCATGATCATCGGCAGCGTCTTAGGCGTCGGATCTGCGATCATCTTAGCCGGAACCTTTGTCGCCATCTTAGGGGGGATTGAGGAGATCTTTACCCTCTTGATCCTGGTTGTGCCGTTTGTGATGGCGCTTGTTAGCGGCGCCATCAATCTGGCTGCCGGCATTCTTGGGCTGCGCCATACGAAACATCCGCAGAATAAAGGCACTCTTTTGCTTCTAGGAGGACTATCCTTTCTGTTTGCGGTGATCGCCTTTGCTATCAACTTCTTTTTCGCTGATGACTTCAACCTGCTAGCCGGTGTAGCGGGCTTCGTCCTTCCGGTTCTATATCTGTTCAGTGTCTCAAAAAGTGTCGGTCGAGAAGACGAAGTAATCTGACGGATATCACAATCTATCCCTTTAACTGTCTTCGGACAGTTTTTTTATGAAGTGCTAATACACAGAACATCCCGGTGGCAGATTTGAATTTGCGAAGCTGTAAGCACAGGAAAAGATGTGGGAGAAAAGGTAGAGGAGAAAACAGATAGATGAAACCACTTTCGAGTGGTTTCTTTTTTGGGTATGAAAGAAAAAGAGAAAATAGAAAGGACAAGAATGTGATTCGCAAAATCTTTCGATGGACAGGTCTGCTCCTGGCAGCCCTCTATACCTGGCTTGTTTTTCCAAACACAAAGAGAACCGAGAAGATGAAGCCATTTACACAGACCGACTATGCCCACAGAGGGCTTCATGCTCATGGAGTTCCTGAGAACTCGCTGGGCGCCTTTCGACGAGCGGCGGCATATGGCTATGGCATCGAGTTTGACGTCCAACTCAGTAAAGATGGCGTCCCGGTCGTCTTTCATGATGATACGCTTGAGCGAATCTGCCAAAGAGAAGGGATCGTTGAAGAGTTGTCTCGGGAGGAACTTCTTTTACCGCTTCAGTCGACGGAGGAGATCCTTCCTACTTTGCAAGAAGTGCTTTTGGAGGTGGGTGGGAGAGTTCCGCTTCTGATTGAACTGAAAGTGACAAAGAGGAAAAAGGAATTGGTGGATGCGGTTCTAAAAGAACTGGAGGATTATACAGGACCTTACTTGATCGAATCGTTCGATCCTCTTGTATTGAATATAGTAAGAAAAAAAGCCCCCGCTGTTTTGGTCGGTCAGCTGAGCGGCGGACTGTATCATGAAAAAAGAAGTCTCTCCCGTTTTCTGGCGGATAGACTCCTCTGGAATGCTTACTCAAGGCCTGATTTCATCGCGTATCAGCACCGCTACGGAAGATGGTTTTTACAGGCGTATCATGCGCTCTTTCGCGTACCGATCTTCTCATACACCATCGACAATCAACGCGACTATCACAAGAAAAGCTGGTTTACTCGCCATATTTTCGAGGGCTTTCTCCCTCCTCGAGGCGGCTGAAGATCGTTTGTAGAAGGAGCCCCAGACTGCTCCCTGCCAGTACATCACTTGGATAATGAACGCCTAGATAGAGGCGATTGAAGCACATGAGAAGGATGTAAAGTCCGGAGGGGAGAAAGATCCATTTGTTCTTTTTCTTTTTATAATGTCGAAAGGCCAGTGCCATGACGAAAAAGGAGTTGACCATGGCGTGACCGCTCGGAAAACTGAGTGTACGCTCAACGGCGATCGCTCCGATGGCGGGACGGGCTCTTCCGACAGTGAGCTTTATCAGGTGATTGAGAAGCCAGACGCTCAGGGTTGCCAAAGGTAGCAGTAGCGCTCGTCTTCCTTTTTTAGGATATTGTCTCCAGATCATCAGAAGGTTAAAAGGAAACAAAAATCCGACACTTCCAAGAAAGGCAACACCTCGCATGAAACTCGTCAGAAGTGGCGTTCTTGCAAGCGCGATGAGTGATAGCGCCGCATCATCCAAGCCGGTGAACATAAAAAGGGCGCTCAGTGAGGCCAGAAGCGCACTGATGGCCAGCAACGATCTTTTCATAAAACCTCCCAAATCATCGTAACAGGTACTGAGAATTGGGTAAAGGACATTCAACGTGATATGATACACACAGTTCGAGGAGGAGATATGGAACTAGAACGCATTCGGATGGACAAAAAGATGATCTTAGGGATTCCCTACAGAGGAGAAAACAAGGCCGACGCAGTGAGCGACCTCTGGGATCAGTTTTTTGAGCGGGTGACACAGTTAAGCGACTTTGAGCCGGGGACGGACTTTTATGCACTGAGTGAGCCGATTAAGGATGGACGTCTTCACTATCTCGTGGGCATTGAAGTGGAAAGTGTTCAGGAGATCCCAGAAGGTATGGAAATCTGGTATCTCAGGCATGAAGACTATGTTGTCTATGCGCACAAAGGAGGAAAGGAGAGTGTCCCGGCGTCATTTTCTTATATCTATTCCACCCTTCTTCCTGAAGCGGGATTTAAGCCAAGCGAAGACTATGATTTTGAAGTCTACACGCCGCATTACTATGAGAGAGACGAAGAGGACAGCATCGTGTATCTGTGCGTCCCGGTACTCTCAGAAGCGGAAGCGGGTCTTTCCACCGACTACACGGTGCTTCGGGATGAGCTGATTCCTAAGGGCATGGAGCCGATGGAAGAACCTGACGAACAGAACTTAGTAGCGGACAAAAAGAAGAGAGAATTCACATTCCTTGAAGACGACGAAATATTCCCCGCTGAAGTGCCTCCAAAAGGCCTTGGGGAAGAAGTGATTGCGTCCGAGGAGCCTGAGGAAGAACGAGACGATGCGCTCGCGCTTTCAGAAGAAGAGCGTTTTCCCATGGATATGCCCTCAGAAGAGTTGGCGCAGGACATGCTCGATGAAGAGGAGCGACACGCCGTGGTAAAGGGCAGTATCGATGGAATAGAAGAGGAAGCTGCTCCACTAGAAACAAATGAGGACGTCTCAGAGAACGTAGAGGAATTCACGGACATTGACGAAGAAGAATGGGTGATGCAGGAGTTTGATGTGCGTGAGGTGGAGGATTCAGAGGAAGAAATCCCCGTCGAATAAAGATTATCCATAGGAAGGATCCTTGTTTTAGGATCCTTTTTTGTTTTTTTTCATGAAATATCAGCAAAAAAATAAAAGTTTTGTTCACGCTTGCTATTCGTGGAAAGAATGGGTATAATAAATTAGCACTCACAAGTGACGAGTGCTAACGGAGGTTATAATGAATGCAGAAAGAATGACAAAGAGCGTGATAGAGGGACTCCATCAGGCCAGCTATCTCGCATCAGAATATGGAAATCCACAGATTGACACAGAGCATGTGCTACTGGGTCTACTTGACGACCCCGAAGGATTAGCAGGACAACTCTTGCGTACCAGCGGGGCGAATGTATCGCAGATTCGAACCGATCTCGAGGGAAGGATTGAAAGAAAAAGCAAAGTAACGGGTGATGCTTCCCTGTATTATTCACAGGAGCTCAACCGTCTCTTCATCCGTGCGGAAAAATCCGCCAAGCAGATGGGGGATGAATTTGTCTCTGTTGAACATCTGCTTCTTAGTATGTTGGAGATGGATGTAGAGGTGTCGCGGCTATTAAAGAACTACGGAGTGAGCGCTGAGAAGATCCGAGCAGCGCTAAAAGACATCCGCGGAACGCGCCGTGTCACCAGTGATACGCCAGAAGATCAGTACAACGTGTTAGAAAAATACGGACAGGATCTCACGCAGTTGGCCGCCGCCAACAAACTCGACCCGGTGATCGGGCGAGACGAAGAGATTCGCCGCGCGATTCGCATTCTCTCTAGAAAGACGAAAAACAATCCCGTGTTGATAGGGGAGCCGGGGGTCGGAAAAACGGCGATTGCAGAAGGGCTTGCACAGAGAATTGTCAAAGGCGATGTGCCGGATTCTCTTCTTAATAAGACCATTTTTGCTCTGGACATGGGCGCGCTTGTCGCCGGGGCGAAATATCGCGGGGAGTTTGAGGAGCGACTCAAAGCAGTTCTCGATGAAGTCTCTTCAAGCGAAGGAGAGATCATCATGTTTATTGATGAACTCCATAATATCGTCGGCGCCGGAAAAAGTGAAGGTGCCATGGATGCCGGCAATATGCTCAAGCCCCTTCTTGCTAGAGGGGAACTCAATACGATCGGCGCGACAACACTCGCAGAGTATCGAAAATATATTGAAAAAGATGCTGCTCTTGAGAGGCGCTTTCAGCCGGTCATGATCTTGGAGCCGTCTGAAGAACAGGCCATTACCATCCTTCGAGGGCTAAAAGAGCGCTATGAACTCTACCACGGCGTGTCGATTCAGGACAATGCCATCATCGCCGCTGTCAGGCTCTCAGAGCGCTATATCAGCGATCGATTCCTTCCGGACAAAGCCATAGATCTGGTGGACGAAGCCTGTGCGCTCGTCAAGACCGAGCGGGAGAGCATGCCTCAAGAGATGGATGATATCTCGCGAAAGATCATGACGAAGGAAATTGAGGCCGAAGCGCTGAAAAAAGAAACGGATGAGCGAAGCGTTCTCAGACGAGAGGAACTCGCAAGAGAGATCAGTGAGCTTCGAGAGACCATGGATGTGCTCTCAAGTCGCTGGAATGCACAAAAGAAAGCCATTGAGCGTGTCAATGAATTAAAAGCCGAGATAGAGGAAACCCAATTTGCCATCGACGTCGCCCAAAGAGACTACAATCTTGAAAAGGTGGCAGAACTCAGCTATGGAAAACTGCCTCAGCTTCAAAAAGATCTAAAATCCGCGCAGGAAGAGATGCAGCAAGATGAGCATCAGCTTCTTCGCGAGACGGTCACCGAAGAGGAAATTGCCGGCATCGTCAGCATGTGGACGGGGATTCCGCTCGATAAACTCATGGAAGGGGAGAGGGAAAAACTTCTCAGCTTGGACGAAGAGCTTCATAAGCAAGTCATCGGTCAGGAAGAAGCGGTCTCGCGGGTCAGCGAAGCGATTCTGCGCTCGCGCGGAGGCGTCAAGGATCCCTCGAAGCCGATCGGAAGCTTTCTTTTCCTTGGCCCCACCGGCGTAGGAAAGACAGAACTGGCCCGCAGTGTGGCGCGCCTGCTCTTCGACTCGGAAAAAGCCATGGTCCGTATCGACATGAGTGAGTACATGGAAAAACACACTGTCTCTCGTTTGATCGGGGCGCCTCCGGGATATGTCGGATATGAAGAAGGCGGTCAGCTCAGCGAAGCGGTGCGCACACATCCCTACAGCGTCATACTCTTCGATGAGATTGAAAAAGCACACAGGGATATCTTCAATGTCCTCTTGCAGGTCCTTGATGATGGCCGCATCACCGATGCACAGGGGCGAACGGTAGACTTTAAGAACACCATTATCATCATGACAAGTAATATCGGCTCGGCCGCGCTCTTACAGTCCATGGAGCAACACGGGCAGATTACTGAAGAGGTTCGCTCCGGGGTCATGGGAGAGTTGAATCACTATTTCCGACCGGAATTTCTCAACCGCCTCGATGAGATCATCGTCTTTCATCCTCTGAGCCGAGATAATATGACAGCGATCGTGGATCTGCTGGTAAAGGATATTCAAGAGAGGCTCGATGAGCAAGACATCAAACTGATCCTCTCTGATGAGGCGAAGGAACTTGTCATCAACGACTCCTTCGATGTCCGCTTCGGCGCTCGACCGATGAAGCGCTATCTGCAGCGACATGTGGAGACGCTTCTTGGACGAGAAATCATTCGAGGCACCATTGAAGAAGGTGACACGGCCAAGATCGATGTGGAGGACGGAAAACTGATCGTTTACAGAGCATAGGGAAATCCTGTGCTCTTTTTTTGTACACTTTTGAGTAAAGATAATGGATTGGAGCAGGTAAAGGCATGGTTTTAGGGTACAATAGTAGTAAATATGATGATTCCAGGAGGTATGTTGTATGGGATTGATTAAAGCATTAACAGGAGCCGTTGGTGGAGGCCTTGCTGATCAATGGGTAGAAGCTGTTGAACCCGATGAAATGGGGGAAGGCATCGTCTTCACAAAAGGTGTTTTTGTACGGCGCGATGACCGCCGCAGCTCCAATGTAAAAGGTAGCACCGATATCATTTCCAACGGATCACTGATCCATGTCTATGAAAACCAGTTCATGATGCTCGTCGATGGCGGCGCCATCGTCGATATCAGCGCAGAGCCCGGGATGTTCAAGGTAGATAATTCCTCAGCTCCTTCTGTCTTTAACGGAGAGCTTGGTGAATCCATCAAAGAAACCTTCAACCGATTCCGATTCGGCGGCACCACACCTCTTCGCCAACAGGCGTTCTATGTCAACCTCGCGGAGATCAAAGGCATTAAATTTGGTACGAGAAATCCGATCAACTATTATGATACGTTCTATAACGCCGAGCTGTTTTTAAGAGCGCATGGAACGTATTCTATCCGTATCACCGATCCGATTCTCTTCTACAAAAATGCCATCAGCAAAAATGCCACACGCGTCCACATTGATGAGATCAATGAACAGTATCTCTCCGAGTTTCTTGAAGGACTGCAAGTAGCCATCAACAGACTCTCCATGGAAGGCGAACGCATTTCTTTTGTTGTCTCGCAGAGCAACAAGATCAGTAAGTATCTAGCGGATGCTCTCGATGATCTATGGAGAGAAAAGCGCGGCTTTGAAGTTGAATTTGTGGGCATTGCTTCGATCAGTTACGACGAAGCTTCGACGGAACTGATCAATATGCGCAACCGCGGTGCCATGCTCCAGGATGCGTCGGTCCGACAAGGCTATGTACAGGGCTCCATCGCCCGCGGCCTCGAAGCCCTTGGCTCGAACGAAGGCGGCGCACCCGCTATCATGGGTATGGGCGTAGGCATGAATGTAGCCGGCGGCTTTATGGATTCTACTTCTCAGGCCAATATGGCGCAGATGCAGCAGCAACAGGCCCAACAAGCTCAACAGGGACAGGTAATGGCCGGAGTGGCCGCTGTCGCCGGTGGCTGGACATGCTCCAACGGACACGCAGGGAATGCAGGTAATTTCTGTTCCACCTGCGGGGAGAAGAAACCGGAGCAGGCAGCAGCCGGAGCAGGCGGATTTTGCACGAATTGCGGGCATAAATTTGAAGGGGAAAAACCCAAATTCTGCCCAGAATGCGGCCAGAGTCAGTAGGTTATTATGGCGACGACTTCTTTTAAATGCCCCAGTTGCGGCGCGGCGATAGCGTATGTGCCGGGCACGGATCATACAAAGTGCCCCTATTGCCAGAGCACGCATACACTTGAAGAACTCATAGCCAAACAAAAAGAAGAAGAAGCAAAAGTACCGTTGCAGCCTCAGATGTCGAAGGCCAAGCCAGAGATTGATCAGAGCGCTCTTCGTGAATACAATTGCAACAGTTGTGGAGCACAGGTGGTGACAGATGACACCACCTCCTCCACGATCTGTTATTACTGCCACAACCCTGTGATCATTAACGACCGCATTTCGGGGGAGTTTCTACCCGACAAGATCTTGCCCTTTCAGATCGACAGGGAGACGGCAGTCAATCGCTTTTTGTCGTGGGCTGGTTCCAAGAGATATATCCCGAAGGATTTTACATCGGCTTCAAGTCTCGAGAAGATCACCGGACTGTATCTTCCGTACTGGGTAGCCCATGCAAAAGCCGACATGGACATTGAGGGCAGAGGGGAAAACTCCCGTACCTGGAGGAGTGGAAACACCGAGCACACGGAGACGAGCATTTATCATTTTGAGAGGCAGGGGACCATTGAGGTGGATAACATCTCCGAGCTTGCGTACAGCAAGTTCGACAAAGACCTGCTTCGCAGCATTGAACCGTATCATAACGATCAGAAAAAGGACTTCGCTCTTCCTTATCTGACAGGTTTTTTCGCTGAGCGCTATGACATCGGAAGACAAGATGTCGAGGGAAAACTCGACCGGCGCGCACAAGAGTATGCGTTGAAGCTGGCCAGAGATTCTTACTCGAAATATCAAAAGGTCAGAACAGAAAGAGAAATCGTCGATACAGAAATTGTCGGATGGGAATACACACTCCTGCCCACATGGGTTCTCACATATCATTACAATGGAAAAACCTATGTATATGCCATGAATGGTCAGACAGGGGAAGCGTTTGGAGAACTGCCGCTCAATCAGACGAAGTTAGCCCTGACATCCGGGATGATCTTTGCAGCGGTGGCGGCGCTGGTGTTTCTGGGAGGGTGGTTCATATGGTAAAGAAAATAGCTCTTTCAATCCTTCTGGTGATGCTCCTGATGCTGCCGGTCTTTGCAGCGGGAACCGGTGTCTACGATTACGCGCGCCTGTTTTCTGCCGAGGAAACGACGCAGATCGAAGAGATTGTCAACAAAATGCAGCAATCTCATGGCATCGACGTACTGGTGCTGACCATTGACGACGCATCCGGAAAGTCATCACGCATAATCGCGGATACATTCATTCTGACAAATGTCGGAACGGACCAGGATGCCACGTTGGTTCTTCTCAACATGGATGAACGGGAAGTATACATCTCCACGAGCGGACGAGCGATTGATATCCTGACAGATGAGCGCATTGAGCGCATTCTCGATGCCGTCATTGACAACGGCATGAAGACCGAAGAGTATGGATCCGCTGTGGTGGCCGGTCTTTCAAGGATCAATACATTTTACGAAGCGGGTGTGCCCGCGGGCGGATACCGTGAGGAAGAAGCCGGACCAAAAGAGCCCACGATGCTCGATGGACTGGCCGGAGCCGGTAGCGGCGGAGCTCTTGGTCTGACGCACTTTCTGAGAAACCGAAAGAAATACCGCATGAAGACAAGACCCAAACCCTTTGCCTTTGCCTCTAACAGCATCATCCATTTTGCTGAGGGCAGTTCCGGCGATCGGTTGATTGATACGAGAAGAAGCAGTCGGGCGATTCCCGTCGTCAAAAGTTCTTCAAGCAGTGGTGGCAGCAGTATTGGACGCAGCACTACACATCGCACAGGCGGCGGTACCTTTGGCGGCGGAGGACGCAAGTTCTGACTTGACTCTTCCAAAGCAACACGTTATGCTGAAGATACAACAAATTAAGAATAAAAGGTGCTTATATAGAGAATAGGGAATGGGGTGTAAATCCCCAGCAGCCCCCGCTACTGTAACGAGGACAAGCTCGAATCCACCGGAAACGGGAAGGACGATGCGAGGATGAATCGGAGCCAGGAGACCTGCCTTTTTTCTAACAAAGTCAACTTCGGTGGGAAGTCAGACCCTTCTCCCCCTCGAAGGGGGTTTTTCTTTGTTGTATGCGCGCCCTAAGTGGAACTGTCTCCCGCAGTCCGTTGCCGACCCTCCCATTGGCATGAAGGGCACGCCCTCAGAAATACTGCGGTATTTCTGCTTTTTTTGGAGAAAACATGAGAAAACGGATTCGCCAAAAGAGTGTCCAGTCGACATCCATTCGTCTGCACTATCACCGCCTCAGCGGAAGCTTTACCCTCACGTATCCGAGGGGGCTCTCGAGAGCCAAGCGAGAGCAATACCTTAAACAATGGGCGTCTTGGATGGATGAGCGCCTTCAACACGAGCCTCCCCCGATCTATGAGGAGGGCAGTGTGGTGAGCATCTTCGGTCGTCAGCGAAAGATACGCTTTACCGAATCGGACGCGAAAAGAAAAAAGGCCGTCTTAGATGAAGGGCAGCTGACGCTGATCGGAGCATTTCCAACAGATGTTTATGAGATGAAAGAGGCAGTGGAGAAACTCCTTGAAAAAGAACTGCTTTTGCGCGTCCTCCAGTGGAAGGAAGACTATGAAACGCTTCTGAAACTTCCTCCCGTCGAAGTGTTCGTCAGAGCGATGCGCTCGAGATGGGGGAGCTGTTTTCCGACACGAAACAAAATTCATGTGAGCCGTTACCTCATATATAAAGACGAAAAGTTTATAAAGGAAGTCATCTTACACGAATTCGTGCATTTTCTATATCCGAATCACCAAAAAGGGTTTAAAGAAGCACTGAAATGGTATAGAATATAAAGTGAAGACAAAACTAAGTGTATTTTCTATGCTCAAAAAAGGAGAACCTAATGAGAGAAGTTGTCATCGCCTCAGCGGCGAGAACCCCGATCGGAAGTTTTGGTGGCGTTTTTAAAAATACGTCAGCCGTCCAACTCGGTGTCACAGCTGCCAAAGCAGCTATGGAGCGTGCAGGTATCACACCTGACATGGTCGATGAAGTCTATGCAGGAAACGTCCTCAGCGCCGGTCTCGGTCAGAATGTCGCCAGACAAATTGCTTTGGGATCTGGTATCCCGGTAGAAGTGCCCGCCATGACCATCAACATTGTTTGCGGCAGCGGACTTCGAGCAGTCAGTCTAGCCACACAACTTATCTCCAATGGCGATGCCGATATCGTCCTCGCCGGAGGAACCGAAAACATGAGTCTTTCCCCGTACCTAGCTCCCTCAGCCCGCACGGGCGCTCGCATGGGCGATACAAAAATGGTCGACTCGATGATTCACGACGGACTTTGGGATATCTATAATGATTACCATATGGGCATCACAGCGGAAAATGTCGCTGAACAGTTCAATATTTCTCGCGAAGCACAAGACAAATTAGCTGCCACCTCGCAAAATCGTGCGGAAGCCGCACAAGAAGCAGGATACTTCAAAGACGAAATTGTTGCGGTAGAAGTGCCTCAGAGAAGAGGAGACCCAATCGTCGTAGCAGAAGACGAATACATTCGTAAAGGCGCCACGGTCGAAGGCATGCAAAAACTTCGCCCTGCCTTTAAAAAAGACGGAACCGTCACAGCAGGAAATGCGTCGGGCATCAATGACGGAGCTGCATTTGTCGTCGTTATGAGTAAAGAAAAAGCTGACGAACTCGGAGTCAAACCACTTGCCACCGTAAAAGGTTATGCCACGGCCGGCGTAGATCCTTCCATTATGGGTATTGCTCCCATCTCTGCCAGCAAAAAAGCGCTTGAAAAAGCCGGCTGGTCAGTAGAAGATCTGGATCTTGTCGAAGCAAACGAAGCTTTTGCGGCACAGGCTCAGGCAGTAATCAACGGTGTCGGATTCGACCCGGAGAAAGTCAATGTCTCCGGTGGTGCGATTGCTCTTGGTCATCCGATTGGAGCCAGCGGCGCTCGTATCCTTGTCACACTGCTTTACGGCATGAAACGTCTGGATGCGAAAAAAGGTCTGGCTACCCTCTGTATCGGTGGAGGCATGGGCACGACACTTCTCGTTGAAAGAGAATAATCACGTAAAATAGAAGGCCTCCCACCGGAGGCTTTCTTTATGCACTCATTAGACAATCTTTTAAAGGAATTGTTAGATCAAGAACACCAGATTTAACAGGCTCAGGCTTGCAAAATTCTGAGAAAGTGTTAAGATTTTAACTGTTAGAGGTTTTGTCTAAGAAAACATTATTTAAGGAGGAGTCGTGGAATTTGGACTTTCGAATGAGCACACGATGCTCAGAAAATTGTTTCAGGACTTTGCACAGGCTGAAGTAGAGCCGATTGCTGCAGAGGTCGACGAAGAAGAACGTTTCCCAAGAGAAACCGTCGAAAAAATGATGAAAATGGGCATGATGGGCATCCCCTTCGCCAAAGAATATGGTGGAGCTGGTGGTGACCAACTGGCGTATGTACTGGCAGTAGAAGAGATGTCAAGAGTCTGTGCAACCACAGGCGTCATTCTCTCGGCCCATACGTCCCTTGCCGGATACCCCATCGAAAAATACGGTACGGAAGAGCAGAAGCAGAAATTCCTCGTTCCGCTAGCCAATGGAACAAAACTGGGTGCTTTCGGCCTGACCGAACCAAACGCCGGAACAGACGCTTCCCAACAGCAGACAACAGCTGTTCTCGATGGCGACGAATATGTCCTCAACGGAACGAAGATCTTTATCACCAACGGCCAAGAAGCGGATATCTACATTATTATGGCCATGACCGATAAATCGCAGGGCACCAGAGGCATCTCTGCTTTTATCCTTGAAAAAGGAACCCCTGGATTCTCCTTCGGTCTGCAAGAAAAGAAAATGGGTATCAGAGGATCTTCCACATGTGAGTTGGTCTTTGAAGATGTTCGTATTCCGAAAGAAAATCTTCTTGGAAAAGAAGGCATCGGATTCCGCATTGCCATGGATACGCTCGACGGCGGACGTATCGGTATTGCATCCCAGGCTCTCGGCATTGCCCAAGGCGCACTGGATGTGACCGTTCAGTATGTCAAAGAGCGCAAGCAGTTTGGCCGCTCCCTTTCTCAGTTCCAGAACACTCAGTTTGTCCTAGCAGATCTGGCCAACTTGGTGGAAGCCGCTAGACTCCTTGTCTATAAAGCTGCTTGGAATAAAGATCAGGGACTTCCCTATGCCGCCGCAGCAGCCCATGCAAAACTGTTTGCATCGGAGACGGCGATGAAAGTTACCACAAAATGTGTCCAGCTGTACGGCGGATACGGTTATACCCGCGATTATCCGGTGGAGCGTATGATGCGCGACGCCAAGATCACTGAAATCTACGAAGGCACCAGCGAAGTTCAGCGTATGGTTATCTCCGCTGATCTGCTGCGCTAGGAGGGGATTCATGAATATAGTAGTTTGCATTAAACAAGTTCCCGATACGACCGAGGTCAGACTCGATCCGAAAACAGGGACATTGATCCGTGAAGGAGTTCCCAGCATCATCAACCCCGATGACCGTGCAGGACTCGAAGAAGCTTTAAAAATCAAAGACGCCACCGGCGCAAAAGTAACTGTTCTTTCAATGGGACCTCCCCAAGCAGCCGACGCACTCCGCGAAGCCTATGCTATGGGAGCCGATGAAGTGATCCTGCTGACAGACCGTGCATTTGCCGGATCTGATACTTGGGCCACATCATCCGCCCTGGCAGGAACCCTCCAAGGTCTCGAATATGACCTCATCATCGCCGGCCGTCAGGCCATCGATGGCGACACCGCTCAGGTTGGACCGCAGATTGCCGAGCACCTCGGACTGCCCAGCATCAGCTACGTCGAAGAGATCCAGGAAATCACGGACGAGTACATGGTCGTCAAACGCCAGTACGAAGACCGCTTCCAGGTTCTCAAAGTCAAATTCCCCTGCCTGATCACGACCCTCGGCGGCATGAATATGCCCCGATATATGCAGATCTCCCGTGTATTCGATTCGTATCGCAACGAAGACACAGTGAAAATCTTTACTGTCAACGATATCACAGTTGATCATGCAAACCTGGGTCTGGCGGGAAGCCCCACACGCGTGAAGAAGTCCTTTACGAAGGGTGCCAAGACCGCCGGTAAGGTATTTGATGTCGATGAACAAGAAGGCGCAAAGATTATCCTCAATGCGCTGGCTGAACGCTTTATCATATAGGAGGCTGAAGTGTTAGAAGAATATAAAGGAGTCATGGTCTTTGCTGAGCAAAGAGACGGACATCTCCAGAGTGTATCTCTTGAGCTCCTTGGTAAGGCCAGGGATCTCGCCGAACAGCTCGACACGCATGTCAGCGCAGTCGTGGTAGGAAAAGATGTTTCCAACCTGGTCGGTACGTTGAGCCACTACGGGGCAGACAAAGTCTATCTAGTGGAAGACGACAAACTTGAAAAATATATGACCGAGCCGTATGTCAAAGCTGTCTATGAGACATGCAAGCAAGTCAAACCCGATATCGTACTCTTCGGAGCCACATCCATCGGCCGCGACCTTGCCCCGCGCGTATCTGCGCGTGTGCACACCGGCCTGACAGCTGACTGTACGTCACTGGATATCGATCCGGAGTCGAAACTCCTTCTGATGACCCGTCCGGCTTTCGGCGGAAACATCATGGCGACCATCGTCTGCGAAAACTACAAGCCGCAGATGTCCACCGTCCGCCCCGGTGTCATGCAGCGCATCGAGCCCGAAATGGATCGTGAAGCGGAAGTCGTGCACATTGATGCAGGACTCCAAGACGCTGATTACAACATCGAAATTCTCTCTGAAGAAGTCGAGCAGAAGAAAAAGATCAAGATCGAAGACGCCAATATCCTTATTTCCGCAGGACGCGGAATCGGCGGACCCGAGAAACTGCCCATGCTTCAAGAGCTTGCCGATGTCATCGGCGGAGAAGTCTCCGGCTCACGCGCCGTCATCGACGCGGGCTGGCTTCCCAAAGAGCAACAGGTCGGACAGACCGGTAAAACCGTTCGCCCCGGCGTATACTTTGCCAGCGGCATCTCCGGTGCCATCCAGCACCTCGCCGGCATGGAGGAAAGTGAGTTCATCATTGCGGTGAACAAGAACCCCGAAGCGCCGATCTTCCAAGTGGCAGACCTTGGCATCGTCGGAGACCTCAATCGAGTTCTCCCGGAACTGACCAAGAGCATTGCCGCCCTCAAAGAGAAGAAAGCTCAGCAGGAGTAATCTAGGAAACCTAAAAGCGAGTCCGTTTGATATGGACTCGCTTTTTTGTGTTGACATGTTATTTGCTGATCAGTCTCTTTTCGCCTTCTAGCGAGCGCAGTTCACTGATCTCTTCACTGACTTCTAGCACGCCCAGATACTCGTCTCCATCTCGCACAGCGAAGTATCTGATAATAATAAACGCCCCGTCTTTTTGGATCCAGAAGGATTCTTCGTCTTTTCTTCCGGCTTTAAAGTCCTCTACCAGTTCTTCCACCGCCGACAGACTCTTCGGTGGATGGCAGTTCGCGACGTCTCGGCCGATGATCGTACGTGTTCGAGGAAAGACGCGGTGCTTTCCTTCAGAAAAGAATCTGACGCGATCATCTGCGCCGACGAAGGTAATGTCCGAGGGAAGGGTATTGAGCAAATGCGTCAGTTCCTGAACAGTGAACTGGCCACTCGGTAGGACGATATCGCCTTCCAACTCGAGATTTGTCTCACCCGTTTCCCAGACGGTGGCATCTGAAGGAGAGGCTCCTTCGATCGCATCGGCAAACACGTAACCGATCTGACGACTTTCTCTGGCGACGACTTTCCAGTCTTCCTCGGTCATGTTCTCCATCAGCATCGGCATCAGGATATTGTTTTCTTTTCCGATCATCGAGCGGATTTTTTCTATCAGCGCATGCGATAGGGGTTTGATGGCCTCACTAGATGCCTTCTTTCTCACCTGTTCGATTACATCTTTTAGCCCTGCACGAATCTCATCGTCGACTCCCCACATCACTTTTGGAGGCGCCGTAATGCCCTTGGCTTCTAGGTAGGGGAACATCAAGTTTTCTTTTCGCACATAGTGCTTGTCGATCTTTTGAAGCTCTTCCCATGCGGACAAAAGACTTTGATAACTTTCTTCCTTTTCTTCAGAAAGATTATCAAGAAGTGATTCGACTTTCTTGAGATGCTCTTCAATCCCTTCGTTTTCCTTTTGAAAGACAAATGCCGGGTGTCCGGAGGAAAAAGCTACTTCCTCGACTGACTCTTCAAACAGGGTCTGATGAACATCGCAGAGACGCTGCACCTCTTCGATCGGGACACCTGCTTCTACGAGCTGCCTTTCAGCTTGGGCAATCTCACCGGCACTGACAGAGCCGAACTCTCGTTGAAAGTCTTCTTTTACCTGTTCTACCGTTTCCCCTCCGTGCAGTCGATCGATGAATTCTTTAAGACGCTTCGGGCGGTCAATGACTTGAAATGGTTTCATACGCTTTCTCCTTATCCTTCGATGGCTTTGAGAAGTTCTTTCATGAGGGCAGGCATGTCGCCTGGGCCTCTGGAGCTCAGATGGTTGCCGGAGACGACAACTTCTCTGTCAACCCAGTTAGCACCGGCATTGATCAGATCATCTGCGATTGACTTGGTCGAGGTGATATCCTCTCCTTGAATGTCGCAACACGATGCCAACATCCATCCTGCGTGACAAATGGCGGCGATCGGCTTCCCCTGTGCTTCAAACTCCTTTACAAGATCGACCGTCGCTTGGGTCCTTCGCATATAGTCGGGGGAGAATCCTCCCGGGATATATAGCGCGGCATACTCGTCGGCAGACACGTCTTTCGATGCTTTAGTGCTCTTTTTAGTGAAACCTGCTTTGCTTTTATATTCTTTCCCTTCTTCGGCGCCGATCAGATCGACCTCGTAGTCTTCTAGCAGACGATAGTAGGGGTAGATCAGTTCCTGTTCATCAAACAACTCTTCGATCAATATGGCGATTTTTTTCATTACGGTCTCCTTTCTTTTCTTTCTATACCCCTTTCAGTATACGAAGGCAACTATCCTTCCCCTTCGCAGGAATGAAAAAACCATCGCACGAAAAAGAACGCTACCTTCTTCCGCTCATGGTGTACAATAAACAAAGTACATGCATTTGCTGATCATAAGGAGACGGCGGTAGGAACATGAAACAGACACACTTTATTCGGAGAGTTATTCAATTTCTCTTGGGAATCAACATCCTCGCGTTGGGAGGAGCTTTCTCCATCGTGGCAGGACAGGGTACGACGCCTGTCAATGTGCTTCCCTATGTGCTCTCGCAGATCTTTTCAACCAATATCCGTTTTTGGATGATGTTGGTGATGGGGATCTATCTGCTGATTCAAGGTCTTCTTCTAAAGAAGTTCAGCTGGATCAATATCGCACAGCTGATTGCCGGCCTTCTTTTTGGCACATTTGTCGACCTGTATTTGCTCCTGATCGGCTCACAGGCTCCTTTTGGGACCTTTGGCGTGCTGCTCTATGTCGTGCTCAGCATCCTCTGCGTTGCGTTAGGCATCACTTTATATGTGGATGCGAATGTACTCCAGATGCCGACCGAGGGCGTCTTGCACGCTTTGGCTACACGCTATCCGAAGCGATGGCCTGTTTACCGCGGAAAAATCATGGCAGACAGCGTATCGGTGCTGCTGTCAGTGATATTAAGCATTCTTTTTTTGAGGGAGATCCGCGGAGTGGGTATAGGTACCTTGGTAAGTGCCTTCATGATCGGTCCGATAGTGAAGGTTTTTCAAGAACTCATTGCACGTCTACGGCGCAAAATCTCGTAATAGAGTAAGGGAGGAACCCTTTTGAAAAAAATAATGGTAGGACTTTTGGTACTGGTACTGCTTGTCGGATGCTCACCTGGGACTCAGAGCCCCGCGTCAGACAAGACACTTGTGATCACTACGCTCTTTCCACAGTATGACTTTGCCAGAGTCATCGGGGGAGAGGAAATTGACCTTCGACTCTTGCTCCCTCCGGGCACGGAGCCGCATCAGTTCGAACCGAAACCTCAGGATGTGGCCTCTATCTCCGAGGCAGATGTATTCTTGTATACAGGTGATGTGATGGAGCCGTGGGTGGAGGGCATTCTCTCCTCTGCAAAACCGGCGCTCGTCAAGGATGTCAGTGAAGGCGTGACACTCCTTAAAACGCGTGAAGACCACGATGATCATGACCATCACGAAGAAGAGCATGACGATCATGAAGAAGGCCATGACGATCACGATGAAGAGCATGGCGATCATGAAGAACACGCACATGATCACGGCGGTGTCGATCCGCATATCTGGACGAGTCTAGAAAACGCTCGGATCATGGCTAAAAATGTACTTGATGCGCTGGTCGAAGCGGATCCTGCCCACGAAGAGCTGTTCCGCTCTCGCTGGGAGGCCTATGATAAGGAACTCTTGGCATTGGATGAAGAGTATATCTCGGTTATCTCTGAGCTTCCGAACAAGACACTTTTGTACGGAGGGCATTTCGCCTTTGGCTATCTGGCAGAGCGCTACGGGCTGACGCATCGCTCACCGTATGCAGGCTATTCTACAAATGCCGAGCCGACACCTGTCGAGATGGCCAAGCTCATCGATGCATTGAAAGAGACGCACAGCACCACCCTCTACTTCGAGGAACTGACAGATCCGCGCGTGGCACAAGCCATTGCAGATGAAACGGGGGCACAACTTGTGCTCTTACACGGAGCCCATAATCTCAGTCCGGAAGAGGCAGAGCAGGGACTCACGTATATGCAGATTATGAAGGACAATTTGGATAAACTTAGAAAAGGTTTGCAATGACACTGATTGAAGCCAAAAATATCAGTCTATCCTATGGCTCGGTGGAAGCTCTCCACAATGTATCGTTTGCGATTGAAGAGGGAGAGCATATCGGGATCGTAGGGCCCAATGGCTCCGGAAAAACGAGTCTGGTGCGCTCGATCTTGGGACTGGAGTTTCCTCAAAAAGGGGAACTTCATGTCCGCACCGAGAGTATCGGCTATCTGCCGCAGCAGCTAAAGGGAAAAGACCCGCTGTTTCCTGCGACTGTATCGGAGATTGTGGAGATGGGGGTCAAGAGAAAGGAGCGTTTTAGAAGTCGAGAAGCGGTAGCAGAGGTGCTAGCTGATCTTGCCATCAGCGATCTGGCCGATCGACGAATTGGCTCTTTAAGCGGTGGACAGCTCCAGCGGGTTCATCTTGCTCGGGCCCTTGTGAGCGATCCAAAGCTTCTGATTCTCGATGAGCCGACAAGTGCTCTCGACCCGAAAACACGAAGTGGGTTCTATTCGCTGATGGACCATCTAAAAGAAGACGGTGTGACCATCCTGCTCGTCACGCACGATGTCGCGACGGTTGGAACCTATACGGATAAAATTCTCTACCTCGACCAGCAGCTGATCTTCTTTGGTGAGTACGATGAGTTCTGTGAGAGTGGAGGAATGGGGAAGTACTTTGGCCAAGCAACGCAACATCAACACTGCTGGAGGCATGAATGAATCTGCTGAATCTTTTTCAATATGAGTTCATGACTCGCGCGTTGGTGGTAGGAACCTTGATAGGGATTAGCGGCGCTCTCCTGGGTGTCTTTCTTGTCCTCAAACACTACTCCATGATCGGCGACGGACTGGCGCATGTGAGCTTTGCCTCTGTGGCGATTGCGCTTGCACTGGGGGCAACACCTCTTTTGTTTTCCCTTCCGCTGGTGATCGGCGCTTCTTTTCTCATTATGATGCTGAGCGAAAAAAATGAGCTTCACGCCGACGCTGCCATTGGCCTCGTATCCAGCTTCTCTGTCGCACTAGGTATTTTCTTGTCTTCCCTTAGGGGAGGATTTGGCGTGGATCTCAACAGCTATCTGTTCGGTTCCATCCTCGTCATCCGCCCACTAGAGGTGTGGATCAGCGTGATTTTGGGAGTCGGTGTCGTCAGCGCCATCGTGTTTTTCCATACAGAGCTGATTGTGCTGACTTATGATGAAGACTATGCGCGCACGCTTGGACTTAATACGCGTCTACTCAATCAGCTGCTCGCCCTTCTGACAAGTGTCACGATTCTCCTAGGTATTCGGGTTGTCGGAACACTTCTCATCTCAAGCATGATCATCTTTCCCGCTGTCACAGCTCTTCAACTGAAAAAGAGCTTTCACATGACGCTGTTTCTGAGCGTGGTGATCTCGCTTGTCTGTGTGCTGGGTGGGATTATGTCCTCTTTTGTCTTGAACACGCCTACCGGGGCGACAATCGTCCTTTTAAATGGCGTGGTGTTCGCTCTGGTATACCTGAGTAGGCGAGTCAAAGCCTAGGAGAAATAGAATAAAAACGCGGATTGTAAAATTAAGCT
>LSQX01068781.1_pt1 | contig 25548 bp, 35 predicted proteins | sample 654561 | NCBI WGS metagenome assembly LSQX01 (sample SAMN04489861, study PRJNA283612) | anaerobic digester metagenome | isolation source: 4 biogas reactors fed with cattle manure at either 37C or 55C with and... | place: Denmark: Kongens Lyngby | collected 2014 | reverse complement strand
GTTGTCAGCGATAAAATGGATAAGACTGTGGTAGTTGCAATAGAAGGTAGTGTTAAACATCCACTTTACGGGAAAATAGTGAAAAGAACTTATAAGCTAAAAGCCCATGATGAGAACAATGAATGCACTATCGGAGATAAAGTAAAAGTTATGGAAACCAGGCCTTTGAGTAAGGATAAAAGGTGGAGATTGGTTGAGATAGTAGAAAAAGCTCAGTAATAATAATTAATCAATCCCCGTAAAGAAGGAGGTATAACGATGATTCAACAACAGTCACTCTTAAAAGTAGCAGATAACACCGGTGCTAAAGAACTTTTATGTATAAGGGTTTTAGGAGGCACCGGGAGAAAATATGCTAATATAGGAGACGTAGTTATTGCTTCGGTTAAGAAAGCAACACCCGGAGGGGTTGTTAAAAAAGGAGAAATTGTAAAAGCTGTTATAGTTAGAACTGTAAAAGGAGTAAGAAGACCTGACGGTTCATATATTAAGTTTGATGAAAATGCTGCTGTTGTTATACGTGAAGACAAAAATCCAAGCGGAACACGTATATTTGGACCTGTAGCAAGAGAATTAAGAGAAAAAGAATATATGAAAATATTGTCACTAGCTCCGGAAGTGCTTTGATTAGGAGGTGGAACGAATGCCGGTTAAGAAAGTTAACGTTAAAAAGAACGATAAAGTAGTGATTCTTTCAGGTAAGGATAAAGGCAAGCAAGGAAAAGTTCTCACTGTTATTCCTAAGGAAGGAAGGGTTATTGTCGAAGGTGTTAATATGCTTACCAAGCATGTAAAACCAAGAAAACAAGGACAAACAGGGGGAATTATAAAACAGGAAGGACCAATTGATGCATCTAATGTAATGCATTTATGTAATAAATGTAATAAGCCTACCCGTATTGCCAGAAGAATTCTGGATGATGGTAGTAAGGTTAGATATTGTAAGAATTGTGATGAGGTATTTGGCGATTGATAATGCATGAAAGGAGGTTTTAAAACATGTCAAGGATGGAAGAAAAATATAAAAGTGAAATAATACCTGCTCTTATGGCAAAGTTTAATTATAAAAGTATTATGGAAACGCCGAAGCTAGATAAAATTGTAATTAATATGGGAGTTGGCGAAGCTAAAGAAAACCCTAAGGCATTGGATTCGGCAGTTAATGATTTAGCTACAATATCAGGACAAAAACCCATAATTACTAAAGCAAAGAAATCAGTTGCTGCCTTTAAGTTAAGACAAGGCATGAATATAGGATGCAAAGTAACCCTAAGAGGCGACAGAATGTATGAATTTTTAGATAGATTATTTAATGTTGCATTGCCAAGAGTAAGGGACTTTAGGGGGATATCCTCCAATGCATTCGATGGAAGAGGGAATTATTCTTTAGGGATAAAGGAACAATTAATTTTCCCCGAAATTAATTATGATAAGATTGATAAAGTAAGAGGAATGGATATTATTTTTGTAACGACTGCAAAAACCGACGAAGAGGCAAAAGAGCTGCTTACCCTTTTGGGTGGACCATTTGCACGCAGCTGAAGGGAGGGAAATTAGTGGCGAAAAAAGCAATGATTTTGAAACAACGCAAACAACCGAAATTCAGCACAAGGTATTACAACAGATGTAAAATTTGTGGAAGACCTCATGCCTACCTTAGAAAATATGGGATATGTCGTATTTGTTTTAGAGAGCTGGCGTATAAGGGGCAGATACCCGGCATAAAGAAAGCTAGTTGGTAAGAGGGACACTATGGAAGGAGGTATTTTTAATGCATATAACCGATCCAATTGCGGATATGTTAACGCGTATAAGAAATGCAAATTCTGCTAAGCATGAAACAGTTGATGTTCCGGCTTCGAATACTAAGAAGGCGGTTGCGGAGATTTTGCTTGAAGAAGGATATATTAAGAATTATGAGATAATTGAAGATGGCAAACAGGATGTTATTAAAATCACTTTAAAGTACGGCGCAAATAAACAAAAGGTAATAACCGGATTAAAAAGAATAAGTAAGCCGGGTTTGAGAGTTTATGCAAAAAAGGATGAGGTTCCTAAGGTTCTCAGAGGACTTGGTATAGCTATTATTTCTACGTCTGCGGGCTTAATGACAGACAAAAAAGCACGGCAACAAGGAATAGGCGGGGAAGTATTGGCGTTTATTTGGTAGAAAAGTATTTAGCAGTTAAGGAGGTGTAGTTTATGTCCAGAATTGGGAAAATGCCTATAGAGGTACCGGATGGAGTCACTGTAAAAATAAATAATAACTATATAAGTGTTAAGGGTCCTAATGGTTCTTTAGACAGGCAACTTCATAAGGATATGATAATAAAGCAGGAAGATAAAAGTATAATTGTTGAAAGACCTTCAGAAATAAAAGCACACAAGTCTTTACATGGGCTTACCAGGACACTTGTGGCCAATATGGTAGAAGGAGTTTCAAAAGGTTTTGAAAAGGTTCTTGAGATTAATGGTGTTGGTTACAGAGCACAGAAACAGGGGAAAAAATTGGTATTATCACTTGGCTATTCTAACCCTGTAGAAATGGATGAACCGGAGGGAATTAATGTAGATGTTCCTGCTCCTAATAAAATCATCGTGAAAGGCATTGATAAGCAAGCTGTTGGCGAATTTGCGGCAAAAATAAGAGGTAAGAGAGAACCTGAACCTTATAAGGGTAAAGGAATAAAATATGAAAATGAACATATTAGGCGTAAGGAAGGTAAGACCGGAGCTTAATTAAGATGATTTACAGAAAGGAGTGCGTAAAGTGATAAAAAAGCCTGGTAACAATAAATTAAGGAAAAAACGTCATGGAAGAATAAGAAACAAGGTTTTTGGAACTGAACAAAGACCGCGTTTAAATGTATATAAGAGTTTAACAAATATATATGTGCAGATAATTAATGACGAAAAAGGTCACACCTTAGTATCAGCCTCTACATTAGAAGGCGATTTCAAGGATAAAGGCACAGGCAATAAGGAAGCAGCTAGAGAAGTAGGAAAGTTAATTGCTAAAAAAGCAGTAGAAACAGGTATTAAGCAGGTTGTTTTTGACAGGGGAGGATATCTGTTTCATGGAAGAATAAAAGAACTTGCAGACGCAGCAAGAGAAGGCGGATTAGATTTTTAGAAGGAGGGAGATTATGGAGCGACGTATAGACGCCGGCACTTTGGATATGAAAGAACAGGTTGTAAGTATAAACCGTGTAGCTAAGGTTGTTAAAGGCGGTAGAACTTTTAGATTTAGCGTTTTAGTAGTAGTCGGTGATGAAAATGGGCATGTAGGATTTGGTTCCGGTAAAGCTGCTGAAATTCCTGAAGCTATCAGAAAAGGAATTGAAGATGCTAAAAAGAATCTTATTGAGGTTCCAATGGTTGGTACAACTATACCACATGAAATAATTGGACGTTTTGGTGCAGGAAATGTATTACTTAAGCCAGCAGGACCCGGTACCGGAGTAATTGCCGGTGGTCCGGTAAGAGCAATCCTTGAACTTGCCGGAGTAAGAGATATAAGAACAAAGTCTCTGGGAACAAATAACCCGAGAAACATGATAAATGCAACCCTCGACGGAATTAAAAAGCTTAAAAAAGCAGAAGAGGTTGCAAAATTAAGAGGCAAGACCGTTGAAGAATTGTTAGGTTAGGAGGAGACCGGTTTGGCTAAACTAAGAATAACTTTGAGAAGAAGTATCATAGGAAGTAAGAAAGACCAAATAGCTACTGTTAAAGCACTTGGTTTGAAGAAAATAAGAGATGTGGTTGAACAAGAAGATAATCCTCAAATTAGAGGTATGGTAAATAAAGTTTCACATCTTGTTGAAGTAAAGGAAGCATAAAAAGAGGGAGGTGTAAGCAGAGATGAAATTGTATGAATTGAAACCTGCTCCGGGCTCCAAGAAGAACCGTATACGAAAGGGAAGAGGAAATGCTTCCGGTAGAGGTACGACTGCAGGAAAAGGTCACAAGGGACAAAATGCGCGTTCCGGTGGTGGAGTAAGACCCGGATTTGAAGGCGGACAAATGCCTTTGTATAGAAGGATACCTAAAAGAGGTTTTGTTAATATTTTTGCAAAAGAATTTGTTGAAGTAAATGTATCACAATTAGACAAATTTGATAATGGTACTGTAGTAACACCGGAATTATTAAAAAAATCAGGTGTTATCAGTAAAATAAGAGATGGAGTAGTTATACTCGGACGTGGGGAGATTAGTAAAGACCTTACTGTAAAAGCTAGTAGATTTAGTAAAACAGCCGCCCAAAAGATAGAAGCTGCGGGAGGAAAGGTTGAGGTGATTTAGTGTGCTACAGATACTAAGAAATGCTTGGAAGATACCTGATTTAAGAAAAAAAATACTGTATACTATATTAATGCTTATAATTTTTAGATTTGGGTCTTTCATACCGGTACCCGGTATGAACAGAGAAGCATTACAGAAATTAATTGGTGCCGGGGATACTTTATTTGGGTTAATGGACACACTTACCGGTGGTGCATTCGGTAATGCTACTATATTTGCGATGGGTATATCTCCATATATTAATGCATCAATTATTATGCAACTACTCACAGTAGCAATACCAAGTCTGGAAAGGCTTGCAAAAGAAGGCGAAGAAGGAAGAAAAGTTATTGCTCAATACACTAGGTATGGCGCGGTAGTATTAGGATTTATTCAAGCTGCAGGACTATACTTCGGACTTAAGGGAGCAATCAATGAGGCGAGCGTATTCTTCTTTATAATAATAACATTAACGTTCACTGCAGGAACAGCATTTTTGATGTGGTTGGGTGAACAGATTACTGAAAAGGGAATTGGAAATGGAATATCGTTGATAATTTTTGCAGGTATTGTTTCAAGGTTACCTACCAGTGCAACCAATATGTATGGTAATTATTTGGCAGGAGAATTAAATATTTTTACAATAGTGCTATTCGTAGCGTTTGCGCTTGCTGTTATAGCTGCGATTGTAGTTATGAACCAAGCTGAAAGAAGGGTACCTGTTCAGTATGCAAAAAGAGTTGTAGGAAGAAAAATGTATGGTGGGCAAAGTACTCATATCCCCATTAAAGTAACTTTAGCGGGTGTTATACCGATTATTTTTGCAATGTCAATAATGGCATTTCCATCTACGATAATACAGTTTGTAGGCAATCCTCAACCGGGAACATTTTTGTATAAATTTATGAATTTTATATCACCGCAAAATTGGTTTTATGGAGTGTTTTACTTCCTTATAATCATATTCTTCACATATTTTTATACAGCAATAGTGTTTAATCCTGTGGAAGTTGCCAATAATATGAAAAAGAACGGTGGATTTGTTCCGGGTATAAGACCCGGTAAACCTACATCTGATTATATAAATAAAGTACTGACCAGAATTACTTTGGTAGGAGCATTATTCTTAGCATTAATAGCAGTGCTTCCGATATTCTTAAGTACACAAGTCGGTATGAGTGTTGCATTTGGTGGAACAGGGCTGCTTATTGTGGTTGGTGTTGCATTAGAAACAGTAAAGGAATTAGAATCGCAAATGTTAATGAGGCATTATAAAGGATTCTTAGAATAGATTTTAAGTTAATGCAAGGGCGTGTTGCGTACGCCCATTGGGCGTGAATGATATACATTAATAAGAAAGGTGGACTACGGTATGAATTTAGTGCTTCTTGGTGCACCGGGTGCCGGTAAAGGCACTCAAGCTGAGATACTTACTCGAAAACTAAATATACCTTCAATTTCTACAGGTGAGATTATCAGAAATGCTGTAAAGCAACAGACTGAGCTTGGTAAAAAGGCTAAGGAATATATGGATAATGGTCTGTTATTACCTGATGATGTTGTTATAGAGATAGTGCGGGAGAGAATAAAACAAGAGGATTGTAAATCCGGATTTATTCTGGATGGGTTTCCAAGAACTGTTCTTCAAGCAGAGGCTTTATCAGAAATGGGTGTAAAAATTGATATCGTATTGAGTATTGAAGCTGATGATGAAGTTATCAAATCACGCTTAACAAAAAGAAGACAATGTGATAATTGTGGAACCATATATCACTTGGACAGTAAACCTCCTTTAAAAGAAGGTAAATGTGATGAATGTGGTGCCGAATTGATTATACGAAAAGACGATTCACCTGAAACAGTCACAAAGAGATTGGAAGTCTATCATGAACAGGCAGAGCCTTTAAAACAATATTACAATGATGAAGGATTATTGACATTAGTTCAGGGCAGAAAAAAGATTAGTGATACGACTGAAGAAGTTTTCAAAGCTTTGGGTGTGTATTAGATATGATTATTTTAAAATCAAAACATGAGTTACAACATATGAGACGTGCCGGTTTAATAGTTGCAGAAACACATGAATTGTTAAAAGAAAACATAAAGCCGGGGATTACTACAGAAGAACTGGATAGTATTGCAGAAGAGTATATCAGGAAATGCGGAGCTAATCCTTCGTTCAAGGGCTATAGAGGGTTTCCTGCCAGCATATGCGCATCTGTGAATGACGAGGTTGTTCATGGTATACCTAACGAGAGGGAATTGCGTGAAGGAGACATCATAAGTGTAGATATCGGAGCAGAGTACAAAGGGTATCATGGGGATGCCGCAAGGACCTACCCGGTAGGAGCGATATCGGAGCAAGCAGCTTCATTAATAGAAGTAACAAAACAGAGTTTTTTTGAAGGAATAAGATATGCAGTTGAAAAACAAAGGCTATCCGATATTTCCGCAGCAGTTCAAAAACATGTTGAAAGCAACGGGTACTCAGTCGTTAAAGAATTTGTAGGGCATGGTATAGGGCAAAAGATGCATGAAGAACCTCAGATTCCGAACTATGGGAAGCCGGGAAGAGGACCAAGATTACTTAGAGGCATGACATTGGCAATAGAACCTATGGTTAATATGGGAACTGGAGATGTCAAGGTTTTGACCAATGGTTGGACAGTAGTTACTCTTGATGGGAGTTTATCTGCACACTATGAAAACACTATTGTTATTACTGATGGGAAACCTAAGATACTGACCTTTATATAATTAGCAGGGGTGATAAAAGTGGATATTAGTCCCGGACAGATAGTAAAGTCTTGTGCAGGAAGAGATAAAGATAAGTATTTTGTTGTATTGGAAATAATAGATGATGATTATATACTGTTAAGTGATGGAGACATAAGGAAAATTGAAAAACCTAAGAAAAAGAAAATTAAACATGTTAAAGCATCACAACATAAAATTGAAGAAATTAAACAAAAGCTTATTAAGTCAGAAAAGATAAGTAATGCAGAGATAAAAAAATATCTGTTAAAGGTTATTAATGAAATAAACCATAAGTAAGGAGGTTTTATTCCTTGGCAAAAGAAGATATTATTGAAGTAGAGGGGACTGTAGTTGAGGCATTGCCCAATGCAATGTTCCAAGTAGAGTTGGAAAATGGGCATAAGATACTTGCACATATATCCGGGAAACTTCGGATGAATTTTATTAGAATCCTTCCCGGAGATAAGGTGACTTTAGAATTGTCTCCATATGACTTGACCAAAGGTAGAATCACATGGAGAGCAAAATAGTCATTTAAAGTGATTAAGCAGCATGAAGATTTATTTTTATGGACATATACGCCAAATCATACAATGGTGTGAATGGTTTTGCCATAATGAAGGAGGGATTCTTGTGAAAGTAAAACCGTCAGTTAAGACAATATGTGAAAAGTGTAAGATTATTAAAAGAAAAGGTAGAATAAGAGTAATTTGTGAAAACCCTAAGCATAAGCAAAAGCAAGGGTGAAAATTATCTGTGTATGAATATCATACCGGGTTTATAAAAAATGTTAATAGAATTATGGGAGGTGTACAATACATGGCAAGAATTGCTGGTGTCGATTTACCTAATGAAAAAAGAGTAGAGATAGGCTTAACTTATATATTTGGTATAGGCAGGTCAAGAGCAAGTGAAATAGTGAAAAAAATCGGTATTAGTCCCGGGACTAGGATGAGGGACCTTACTGATAGTGAAGTATCTAAGTTAAGAGAAGAAATTGATAAGAATTATTCAGTTGAAGGAGATTTGCGCAGGCAAGTATCTCTTGATATTAAGAGGTTAATGGAAATAGGTTCTTATAGGGGATATAGGCATAGAAGAGGTCTACCTGTCAGAGGTCAAAAGACAAAGACAAATGCCCGTACCAGAAAAGGTCCGAAACGTATTAGTTCCGGCAAGAAGAAATAGAAGGAGGCGAAAAAAGAGTAATGGCTAAAGTTGCGAAGAGAACAACTCGTAAAAGACGAGAACGTAAAAACATAGAACGTGGTGCAGCACATATACGTTCTACATTTAATAATACTATAGTAACAATTACCGATGTTGCAGGAAATGCTATTTCATGGTCAAGTGCCGGTGCATTGGGCTTTAGAGGGTCAAGAAAGAACACGCCGTTTGCGGCACAGATGGCTGCAGATACAGCAGCTAAGGCTGCTATGGAACATGGTCTTAAATCAATTGAAGTTTTTGTTAAGGGACCGGGTTCCGGCAGGGAGGCTGCAATAAGGGCCTTACAGGCAGCAGGGTTAGAAGTGAACTCTATTAAGGATGTTACACCTATTCCACATAATGGGTGTAGGCCACCTAAGAGAAGAAGAGTATAATATTATAAAAAGATAGAAAAGATGATTTAAATTATTGGAGGTGTAATGACTATATGGCAAGATATACTGGTCCGGTATGCAGACTTTGTCGAAGGGAAGGACTTAAATTATTCCTTAAAGGCAATAGATGTTATACTGAAAAGTGTGCGATTGATAGAAGGGCATATGCTCCGGGACAACATGGACAAGGAAGAAAGAAACTATCCGAGCATGGTCTTCAATTAAGAGAAAAACAAAAAGCAAGAAGATATTACGGTGTACTTGAGAGCCAATTTGAAAAGTATTTTGAAATGGCATTTAAGAAAAAAGGTGTTACCGGTGAAAACCTATTACAAATTTTAGAAAGCCGTCTTGACAATGTAATTTACAGATTAGGTTGGGGTAGTTCCCGTGCAGAATCAAGACAACTTGTAAGGCATGGACATTTTGCTATTGACGGGAAGAAGATAAATATTCCCTCATACCTTGTAAAAGAAGGAGAAGTAATAACAATCAGAGAAAAAAGCAGGAATTTACCGAAGATAAAATCCGTTCTTGAAGAGGGTGAAGGTAAGGTGATTCCACAATGGCTTGATTTGAATAAAGATACGCTTGAGGTAAGAGTGGTAGGACTTGCTACGAGAGAAGATATAGATATACCAATGGAAGAACATTTAATTGTTGAATTGTATTCTAAATAATATATTCTTTAAGATTTATTTAAATCAAAAGATAATTACATTTAGATGAGTTGCCCTCAAGAATAAATCAAAAAAAGTATAAATGAGGAGGGTTATGATGATAGAAATTGAAAAACCCAGAATAGAATGTATCGAGTTAGATGAAGAAAACGGTTATGGTAAGTATACTGTGGAACCTCTTGAAAGAGGATATGGAACAACATTAGGGAATTCATTAAGAAGAATACTACTATCCTCTTTGCCGGGTGTAGCGGCAACTTCGATAAAAATCGAAGGAGTTCTTCATGAGTTTTCAACAATACCGGGGGTTAAGGAAGATGTGCTTGAGATTATTCTTAACATAAAAAACCTTGCTGCCAAACTACATTCCGAGGGACCTAAAGTAGTCTATATTGAAGCTGAAGGTGAAGGGGTTGTAAAAGCAGGAGATATAAAAGCGGATGCAGATGTAGAGATATTAAATCCTGAGTTACCGATAGCTACCCTTAATGAAGATGCAAAGTTTTATATGGAGATTACCCTGAACAGGGGGCGTGGATACGTTACAGCCGAGAGAAATAAATTGTCCGGTCAGCCAATAGGCTTAATTCCGATAGATTCAATTTATACCCCTGTACAGAAAGTTAATTATACTGTTGAAGACACTCGTGTAGGGCAAGTTACAGACTATGATAAATTAACTTTAGAGATATGGACTGATGGGGTAATAAAACCTGACGAAGCTATAAGTCTTGGTGCAAAGATAATGAATGAACACCTTAATCTGTTCATAGATCTTTCTGAAAGTCAGAAACATACTGAAATTATGATTGAAAAGGAAGAGACCAAGAAAGAAAAAGTGCTTGAGATGACAATTGAAGAGCTTGATCTTTCCGTAAGGTCATATAACTGCTTGAAGAGAGCAGCAATTAACACTGTTGAAGACTTGATAGCAAAGACTGAGGAAGATATGATGAAGGTGAGAAATTTGGGGAGAAAATCCCTTGAAGAAGTAGTACAGAAGCTTGCTTCATTAGGACTGGCACTATCTCCTAATGAAGATGGGATTTAACTAAAATCAGGGGGATAGGTATTTTGATTTTAGTTGCTACATACACAATCGTGTAGAAAATATTTTTAAAATATGGAATCAGAAAATCTAGGTACCTGCCCCCCTGATTTCTGATTTGGAAGAAGGAGGTATTAATCGTTATGCCTGTTAATAGAAAATTAGGAAGGCCTACAGATCAAAGAAAAGCGATGCTTAGAAACTTAGTTACTTCCGTTTTGGAAAACGGAAAAATAAAGACAACTGAAATGCGAGCAAAAGAAGCGAAAAGTATAGTCGATAAAATGGTAACCCTTGGCAAGGAAGGCTCTCTTCATTCAAGAAGACAAGCTTTAGCATATATTACAAAAGAAGATGTGGTTAAAAAATTATTTGATGAAATAGCACCCAAATATGCTGAACGTCAAGGCGGATATACGAGGATAATTAAAATCGGTCCAAGACGGGGCGATGCTGCTGAAATAGTTGTACTTGAATTAGTATAGTATTATCTGTTAACTTATATAATGTATTTAGGGGCTTGATTTATAATTTATCAAGCCCTTTATTTTGCAAATTGCAGCTACCGCGCACTACTCCAAACACCAAGGAACCACCACACCGTTTCGAAGACCGGGGAAATATCACACTCTTTTGAACATCCGTAGGGGCGGACGACCCTGTCCGCCCGGGGAAAGCACAACCGTTTCACGAATCGCCCGCCCGAGGAAAGCACAACCGATGTAGGGGCGTTTCACGAATCGCCCGCCTAAACTGGGACATGGAAACGATTCGAGCATAGTAGAATCGGACGACCCCGCCCGCCCAGAGAAAGCACAACCGATGTAGGGGCGGGTTTCCATGCCCGCCCGCAACCCAAAAGAATGGAACTGTCCCCTGTGACTTGGGGCTTAGGTATTATGAACAGTCCTTCCGATTTTTGCAGTCGGCGTCAATTCGCATCCATGCTCAAGACGCCTAAAAATCGCCTCCATGCGATTTTTCCTGCTTCAATCTCCAGGATTATTCACAACACCTAAGCGTACTACCAACCGAGCAAGGGGAAACCAACCGAGGATATGCGATTCGGAAACAGGAGAACCACCAAGAACCATGGGGACGGTTCGAGCGTTTCATGAGCGAAGCGAATGACCGAAGGGAAAACGATGGAACTGTCCCCTGCGGTTCGGGAGCTGCCCGAAGGACTGGGGGTCAAAACACACACGTAAACAAAGCAATGAAAAAAGGAGAACGCTATGATTACCACTAAAAACCTATATCACACATATGATGACAACCCTTCACTAGGCGATAAATCTGTATTATCGGATATTAATATATCGATACAAAAAGGTGAGTTTGTAAGTATTATCGGAAGAAACGGCTCGGGAAAATCCACCTTAGCGAAACACTTTAACGCTATGCTTCTTCCCACTTCAGGAGAAGTGTTTGTTAAGGGCATGAAAACTTCGGACGAGAAGTTTTTGTGGGATATAAGGCAAACAGCAGGAATGGTATTTCAAAATCCGGATAATCAATTAGTTGCTGCCGTTGTAGAAGAAGATATTGCATTTGGACCTGAAAACATAGGTGTACCACCTCAAGAGATCCGAAAAAGAGTGGATTATGCACTTGAAGCTATCGGTATGTTAGAATATAGGAAACATGCACCTCACCTTCTCTCCGGAGGTCAAAAACAAAAAGTGGCAATTGCGGGAGTTCTCGCAATGAAACCCGAATGTATAATACTGGACGAGCCAACAGCTATGCTTGATCCCATAGGAAGAAAAGAAGTAATCAAAACTATTAAAAAACTTAATAGGCAAGAAAAAATTACTGTTATGCTAATAACACATTACATGGAAGAAGCTGCTGAAGCCGATAAAGTTTTTGTGATGGATAAAGGGAAAGTAATTATGGAGGGATCACCTAAAGAAGTGTTTGGGAAGGTGGAAGAATTAAAAAAAGTTGGGTTATCAGTTCCTAAAGCAACTGAACTTGCGGCAGAACTTTCAAAGGAAGGCATTAATATAAAAAGTGATATAATTACGGTACAAGAATGTGTAGATGAACTATATAGATTGTTAATGTGACCATGAGAACTATGAACCAAAGAATCCTATTTATGTGTCTCTTGCTCCCCCTAGTAGGGGGATGTCGCGTTAGCGACAGGGGGTCTGCTAAATATTATATTTAAACTTAAGACTCCAGCCCTACGGAAGCCACAATTTGTGTGCTGTAGGGGCGGGTTTCCATACCCGCCCGGTGAAAGCGCAACCGACGTAGGCGCGATTCACGAATCGTCCGCCCCAAAGTCAATTGCGCCCCATGCTTTTCCTGACCAACTGACCCGAGAACCATGGATACAGTTCGAGCGTTTCACACAGAACCATGGGGACAGTTCGAGCGTTTCATGAGCGAAGCGAATGACCGAAGGGAAAACGATGGAACTGTCCCCTGTGGTTCTGTAGGAGGCTGCCAAAGGGCTGTGGGTCAGAACTTAATGGAGGTAATAATGTCGATAAAAATTGATAATTTAAGCTATACATATATGCAGGGAACACCCTATGAAAAAGAAGCTCTTAAGGGTATATCTCTTGAGATAAGAAAAGGTGAGTTTGTGGGGCTGATAGGGCATACAGGTTCAGGCAAATCAACACTTGTACAGCATTTTAATGCTCTGCTTAAGCCGACAACCGGAAAAGTGTATATTAATGGGGTGGATATATGGGATAAGAATAAAGATTTGAGAAGACTAAGATATGAGGTAGGTCTTGTATTTCAATATCCTGAGCATCAATTATTTGAAGAAACAGTTTATAAGGATATAGCTTTTGGTCCAAATAATATAGGGTTGGAAAAAGAAGAGATAGATAGAAGAGTACATGATGCAATATCTGTTGTGGGTATAGGAGAAGATATGCTTTATAAATCGCCATTTGAGCTTTCAGGTGGGCAAAAAAGAAGAGTAGCTATTGCAGGAGTTCTTGCAATGCAACCAAGCATCCTTATTCTTGACGAACCGACAGCAGGGCTTGACCCATCAGGAAGAGAAGAAATATTATCAAAAATAAAAATAATGCGTGAGCAATTAAATATGACTGTTGTACTTATATCTCATAGCATGGAAGATATAGCTCGTCTTGTTGAAAGGGTAATGGTTATACATGATGGGAAAATCGTACTTAATGGTATTACTTCACATATATTTAGTAAAGCGCATGAGCTTGAAGGCATAGGTCTTTCCGTACCGCAAATTGTACAAATTATAAATGGTTTAAGAGCTAAAGGTATTAGCATACCGAATAACATATTAACTATGAGCCAGGCAAAAGAAGAAATACTTAAAATAATTAAGACGGGAAGAGGTGATTAGATTGATTAGGAATATTACAATAGGTCAGTATTTTCCGGGGGATTCATTTGTGCATAAAATTGACCCCAGAGTTAAGATAATTATCACTATGGCATATATAGTTGTTCTCTTTTTCATGAATAATTTTATTTCGTATTTATTATTTAGTCTATTTACATTATTGGCAATTATCATATCTACCGTTCCGTTGAGATATATTATCAAAGGGGTAAGACCCCTTCTAATTGTTATCTCTTTAACCGCTTTTATTAACATTTTTATGACAAGTGGAACAACATTGTTTTCGATAGGTCGTTTAACCGCAACATATGAGGGGTTAAGAGCTGCTTCATTTATGGTTATGAGATTAGTTTTCTTAGTGGTTGGAACCTCTATTTTAACATTAACCACATCACCTATAGCACTTACAGACGGGATAGAAAGCTTGCTTAGTCCATTTAAAAAAATAGGAGTTCCTTCGCATGAACTGGCTATGATGATGACTATTGCCCTACGCTTTATACCAACTCTTCTCGAGGAAACGGAAAAAATAATGAAGGCTCAAAAATCAAGAGGGGCAGATTTTGAAAGTGGTAACCTTATAAGAAGGGCGAAAGGACTTGTACCGTTGTTAGTGCCCTTGTTTATCAGTGCATTTAGAAGAGCAGATGACTTAGCAATAGCAATGGAGGCACGTTGCTATAGAGGCGGAAAGGGAAGAACTAAAATGAAAAAGCTAACAATAACTATTGTTGACTATATAGCAATAATATCTTTTGGCGTGTTTGTTATTTTAACAATAAGAAAATGGTGGTGATATTATGAAAAACTTAGTTCTTAAAATTGAATTTGACGGAACAAACTACCACGGTTGGCAGAGACAAAATAATGCTGTTACAGTGCAAGAGACCATCGAAACAGTATTAGGAAGGCTGATGCAAGAAGATATAAAAGTTATTGGATGCGGCAGGACAGATGCCGGTGTGCATGCACTAAATTACGTCTGCAATTTTGAAACCGGGACCAATATTCCTGCCTCAAGATTTCCTCATGCCCTAAACAGTATATTACCATACGATATATCGGTTAAGGATTGTTATCAAGAACCGCTATCTTTCAATGCCAGAAAAAATGCTGTAGGGAAAAAATATGTATATAAAATAATTAATTCGCTCTTTCGACCTGCTATAATGAGAAATTATTATTTGCATTTCCCTCATGGGCTAAACATCAAAGAGATGCAAAAGGCAGCTAATTGTTTTATTGGCGAACATGATTTCAGAGGTTTTATGGCTTCGGGCAGTTCAATAACCAATACTATAAGAGACATACATACGTTATCCATTAATCATATTGAGCAAGAACTAAATATAGAGATATCAGCCAATGGTTTTTTATATAATATGGTAAGAATAATTGTAGGGACCTTACTCGATGTAGGAATCGGGAAGATTTCTTCAAATCAAATTTCTGATATTATAAATTCTGGTGTTCGTTCAAGAGCAGGGATCACTGTTCCGCCACAGGGTTTATATTTAGAAGAGGTATATTATTAACATAAGAGCTACATTAGTTGGTCAGTTGGTCAGAGCCACAGGGGACAGTTCCATCGTTTTCCCTTCGGTCATTCGCTCCGCTCATGAAACGCTCGAACCGTCCCCATGGTTCTTCCCATGGTTCTTGGTGGTTCTCCTGTTTTCGAAGCGCATATCCTCGGTTGGTTTCCCCTTGCTCGGTTTGCAGTACGCTTAGGTGTTGTGAATAATCCTGGAGATTGAAGCAGGAAAAATCGCATGGAGGCGATTTTTAGGCGTCTTGAGCATGGATGCGAATTGACGCCGACTGCAAAAATCGGAAGGACTGTTCATAATACCTAAGCCCTAAGTCACAGGGGACAGTTCCATTCTTTTGGGTTGCGGGCGGGCATGGAAACCCGCCCCTACATTGGTTGTGCTTTCTCTGGGCGGGCGATTCGCGAAGCGCGCCTACATCGGTTGCGCTTTTTGCGGGCGGACATTGGCCGTCCACCCCTGTAGCTCATTGGCTTATCTATTTTAAAATATCTCCCACTCCATCTAGTATGTGATCGGGACGATAAGGAAATTCCTTCATGTTTTCTCTATTCGTTACACCACTTAAAACAAGGATAGTTTCAATCTCTGATTCAATACCGGCAATTATATCAGTATCCATTCTGTCACCAATAATAACTGTTTCGTCACGGCTACATTGCAATTTCTTTTGTGCATGGCGCATAATCAGTGGATTAGGCTTGCCAATATAGTAAGCATGCTTTCCGGTTGTTAATTCTATTGGAGAAATCAGCGCCCTGGTTGCAGGTATAATTCCCCTCTCTGAAGGACCTGTAATATCAGGATTAGTCCCTATTAGCTTTGCACCCTGTGATACAAGATGGGCTGCACGTTCTATCATTTCATAATTTAATGACCTGGTTTCCCCAACAACAACATAATCAGGATTAATATCATTCATTGAAAAACCTACATTGTACAATGCACTGATAAGACCTCCTTCACCGATAGCATAAACACTGCCGTTAGGGCATTGAGATGCTAAAAAAGCAGCTGTAGCCAAGGCGCTTGTGTAAAAGTGTTCTTCCCCTACTTCAAGGCCCAGGCGGCTAAGCTTCTGTTGTAGTTCTTTGGGAGAACGTTCACTACTGTTTGTAAGAAATATGAAGTTTTTATTTTCACTTTTTAGCCAGTTCACAAACTTATCGACTCCGGGTAAAAGATAATTACCATGATATATAACTCCGTCCATATCGCAGATAAAGCCACATTTGCTTCTAATGTTTTGCATAACATATTTCTCCCTTCTGTTATTTTACATAATTATAGCATCAATAGATGAAAAATTAAATGCAATTTTTGTTAAATCCATTTTAAATCTTGCGAAGACAACTGAAAACAATGGTAATTGTCATCATTGTTTCATCATTGCTACTTTGATTTTTATTCTATTACAAGTGCTCTGCCGAGAGGACACATATTATCCCAAACCTTAACCTTGATTTTATCTGCAGTAGTGGGCAGATAATTCTTAAATTGCATATTGATTTCTTTACTTGACCAGTCGCCCATTTCTAACTTTGATGATACCACTTCAATTATCCTATTATCTTCATCGTAAACTGAAACAAAAACCTTTCCATCCACATTTTTGTCTGATAAATTCTGCAATGAAACCGAAAACTTTTTGGTAGAATACACATCGTCTCGAATTCGATACTTAGTTCCATAACTATTACTCATGTTAGTAATTTGCACTTCCAGCCCTTCTTCAATATCCTTGGTAGATAAGGTAAAATCAATGTCTTCGATATCATTGTTTACTGTTAGAATCTCTGCATCTTCAATATCTTTAACTATACCAATGCTATTATAGTATGCAATTTCATCAAGGAATCCTTTTTTTTCATCAATATAAGCGCTGTAACGCAATACGCATTTGTTAATATTTGCGGGCACAGATATTGAATACGAGATACTATTTTCCTCTGTAGAAAACATAGTAGAAGTATAAGCATCTGATTGGTATAAAAATGAATTATCCCTAACACCTAGAATTTCCAAAGATAAGTTGATGTACCCATAAAAGTTTTCCGGTCTAGATATAGTTCCACTAATAGTGTTCTTATCAAGTAATGTAATAGTAGTGTTTTTATCTGATAAGGATAACATATCTGCTTCATCATACAATGCTGTAGTACCTTTATAAGAATAATATCCCATAGGATAGTATTCTTGATTATTTCTTAGCCGATAGTACAATTTATATCCGGATAGGTAATAATCTTCAGGCAGATAGGCAGTGTAAGTTCCGCTGTTTTGACCTGCTTTAATTAATAGAAGTTCAGAGGCTGTCTTAATTTTGAAGGTGTTGCTTGAATCGCCACTTGATTTTTGGGGCATATCGTCATTTTCAGTTTCAATATCTATATCGTATGGCTCAAATCCATATGTAGTAAGGGGTTTATAAATAAGTTGTGTATAGACATTACCAAACATATCGTTATCAGCGATTCTATCTTCCGGTAGTTTTATTTGTCCGGTTAATGGAACACTCTTAATAAGAGTAAAATCGATATTCTCAATATTTCCACCATCTGATAATATGGAATTTGCATAATTCCATAAAGTTGTGGCACTACCTTCAGCATAATACCCATTACCCCATAAATCATTATGGCTTGAAATAATATAATATCTTAAGCGAGAAGTTTCTATAGTTTCAGCTTGTATATATAATTTATAAGGGACAGACTTTTGCCCTTGTGCTATAAATACATTAGTCATACCGAAATCAGCATATATTTTTAGACCTATTCCATCTTCATCTAATTGTACTCCTTCGGGTAAAGTTATTGTTCCTCTTATAAAAGGCGCTAAACGAAGCTCCATATCTATATTTGATATATTATTTGTAGATACCTCAATACTGTCTGCATCATCAACACTCAATACTGTTTCGTTATCGGAGTAATATCCGGCCAAGAACTCAGAAGTATCATCATCAGTCCTATATCCAACAATATAAGAACTTGATATAGGTAAGGTAAGGGTGTAAGTGCCGCTGTTCTGTCCCTCTTTAATTGTAGCATAAGTCGAATAATTGTCGGTAAATACCTGTACTATAATATCTTTTTCTGCTTCCGTATCATTTGGCAGATAAACCATCCCTGTAACTTGTACAATTTTAACCAAGGATACATTAATTTCTTGAGATTCACGAGGGTCATTAAGTTCATATGTATCAAAGTAAGAATAACTTGAGCTGTTTAGCACTTTAAACTTAATATACAATCGGTAACGTGCCAGTAAAAAATAAGGTAAGCTATAATTTACACTGTTCTCCCCTTTTGCTATTGTAACAATGGTTGAGAATAGTTTTTCCTCATTGCTATCATATGTCGTTAATTCATTAACTTCCAATGTTTCTTCTGATAAAGGGGAAACGATTGGTGATAATCGAGGTGCTGGGGTTATTGATGAACTTTTAGCATGTACTATATATACTTCAATAGCATGAAAACAAATAAACAGAGCAATTCCAAGCATCCCTAAATAAAAATTATCCTTTGTTTGCTTCCATCTGTAATATAATCCTTTAAAGCACATTGTAAGTATTATCAAAAATATAGTTAATGCAATAATGCCGGAATCCAAGAGTATTTGCAAGAAACTATTATGTACGAATTTCACAAAGTATCCTGTAGTTTGAACCTTATATTGAGCAGATTCCCAACTACCTGCACCAATCCCCAATGGATTTTTAAGCCATAAGAAAAAACCATCGTACCAATAAATAAGTCTACTGACTAAAGTTGTTCCAAGCAAAAGTTCTTCTCTACCGGTAATAAATATATATGTAACGGTAGAAATTACAAATATTAAGCCGACTATAGTTACACGACGAACCCATTTATATTTTAGACTCAATATTAGTGCTATTGCAACAAAAAAGAACATTATTCCAAAGCGAGAGAAGGTTAATAGTAAGCCCATTAAATTAATAATCATACAAAAAGTATGTAGTATTTTCGTTTCCTTCGATTTTTTTATAAATAAATATGCTAAAATTACACCAATACCACAAAAAACAGTCGTTACATTTGCATATCCAATGACAGACTGTAACCTTAATTTCCCATCAATAACAGTTGCCCATTCAGAATGATTGAAAAGTCCGATAAATGTCATTAACCCCAATAATGATACTATTGTTATGGCTGCATATATAGCTTGTAAAATTTTATCATTTATTTTATCCAAGCATATAATCAGGAGAGTACCAAGATTTGAGCAGTGGTTTGATTTATTTGCGAAATAGGTATTACGATCCATCAGTCGGTCGCTTCATAAGTGAAGATCCGATAAGAAGTGGGCTGAATTGGTACGTTTATTGTGGCAACGACCCAATTAACAGAATTGACCCTTGGGGATTAAAAGACATTTTTCTGCGTTCTGTCATAGAGGGATTGGGGGGCTCGGTAACTTGGAATAATAATAGCAGAAGTGCTACTGTGTCATTGGATGGAGCAACTGTAACTGCAAAAGTTGGCAATAATGGAAACTATATAAACTCTGATGGTAAAATGATTGTTGACGATATTTGGTTATTTGGGGCATTAAGGGTAACTCTTGACCTTGGTAAAGGATGGAAAGGTGCAATAGAACGCGATACATCGGGAGCCAGATATGATAGACATGCACATGTTTGGAAAAACGACGCTAAATATGCGCAAAATGAAGATGGTTCGCCGCATGATGGCTCGACTGGTGGCCCACCCAGCAGCGTAAAAAAAGAGTTGAAAAAGCAGAAAAGTTGGGATTGGGATGCAAAGGAAAAGGACTGGCTAAATAAAATTGATATTAGTATGTGGGATAGTGGAGATGTCATAATAAAATATCCCAGTGGGCGGCAAGTTACTGTTGTACCATATAGACCAATGGGACTTCCAAACTCATATTATCGACCCAGTACAAATGAATTGAGAGAATATTATACAGGCTCAACATATATTAATAAAAATGCTGGAAATAGTAGTGGTGGAACTGTTCCTGTTCTTCCTATGCCCAATACTGTACCCATACCGGTTCCTGCCCCAGTGCCTGCACCAGTATTTGGATTTTAGATTGGAGGTTTTGATAATGAAAAGAAAAAGAACTCTCGTTTATGTTAATGCGGATAATCAAAGCCATGAATTTATTTACACAGGTATAGAATTTTGTGAATTTTTAAGTTACTTACAAAATCCCATAAAAAATATTCTTCTTCTGAAAGCCGATTATATGGGGAATAATTATCAAAAGAATTTTGAGTTGGTAGAAGGAGAAGAAAGCATAAATCTACTGAAACAAGAAGATGTGTATAACTATGGGGATTTTTGTTTTATTGATTATTCGCAAAGTGAAAAAGTAAATCAATTAAAAGATGAACAGGTTGCGGAAGTCTTGTATATGGCACATATGTATAAACCATTGAAGAGTCCATTTTTTGAAGTCTTGGATAATCGTTTTTCGTATTTGGCACATGATGATGGGTGGTTTTGTAAATTGTATTGTCGTGAAGTTGATGATTTCCTCGATGTGTTAAACGGTAAAATAGTCAGTTTAACTACAAGCATAACGAAAAAGGATGTTAATAATCTTGACGTTGATATTCAGAGGGAATTATTACAATTTTCGGAAAAAGGACTGTTATTAGATTTTGAGGAAATGAAGTCTGATAACGACGAAATCTCTGTTAATGTCTATTCTGTTGGTAAATATGAAGATATGGACAAAGTATTGAACGGGTGCAAAGCATTAAAAGAAAATGCACTAAATCAAAAACGTATGAAGTACGAAACTGAAAAATGGTATTTAGTGTAGTAAGTTTGGTATCTACAGCGCTTGTCGTATGATGGGTAGCAGAAAGAGAAAATCTATATTTTACAGCTTTGTAGCTTAAACAGTATTTATTAAAAAATCACAAGCAACAAGCAATGAATATTCGTAAAAAAAGTAGCTTCGGCTACTTTTTTTGTGCGCTTTACACTGGTAAATAGATAAATTTTTGTCTGGAATTGCGACTGGACGCGAAGTGGATTTCATAGTATTATGTTAACAACATATTGCGAAAGGGGGATAATATCTATGAATAAAAGCTTTGCAAGCAACTTAAATACCTTACTTGCTGAAACAATTAGTGATTCGTTGGTAAGGTTGAGAAAGCATAACACCGATTATGCAAAAATGGTATCAAAAGGATTGGTATTGAATAATGAATTAATAAAGATATCAGAGGACGATAATTTTGGGTTAACCTTTAAGCAAAAGCAGATGATAAAAGATTTTATGGAAAATGAATCTAACACTCATTTCACAGAACAGACTGCTGTATATTTTCAGGGGTATGCTGACTGCATTTTTCTATTAAAACAATTTGGATTTATAACCTAACCATATTCCAAATTGGAACAAGGTGGATAAGAATTAATTTTTGGACGGAGTTGATATAATGGACAAGTATTTATTTGATGAAAATGGTTTTGTTTACGAGCTTGATGATAATAAAATCTACAATCCTATTGATTACATAGCACCACGAAATTTACCTCTATATGCAAAAGTAAAATTTGAATATATGAAAGAGCATCAACCTGAATATGTTCTGCAATTACTTGAAGAAGAAACGCTGTTTGAATTTTTGGAGGGCTTTTCAAATGAATGCAATGAATTGGCGAGTCATATATATGAAAAATCTAAAATTAAGGATAAAATTACGGAAATGATGGTGCGAGAGTGCCTGATGTATCAAGATTTAACATAAAAAGTGGCAACCTTGTACCAAATTGGAACAAGGTTCAGGGAGNNCGTAATAGAAGAAATTATCATAGCAGGATAGCATAATTTTCTTTTTTCTGCCTTAATGACTTTGAATTTAAAACAATAGGCAAAGATAGATTTATCAGGGGGAAACACGTCATTTTAATGACGGCAAGCTTCCCGTTTGTATATACAAACGGGCTTGAATGTTGGGCAAGCCCAAACCCTTTTCTTTCTTCTGATTTAAAAAGAATATCTTAAAACTATTGATATTTTTGTAAAAATCGTATATAATATAAATGTAAGGAAGGTAAGGAATACAAGAAATGCTTACAAGGAGGTTATATGTATGGAAGTTGCAAGAGTAACGACCAAAGGTCAGGTAACAATACCAATCGGAATAAGAAAGCTAATGAACATCAAAGAAGGTGATAAAATTGTTTTCTTTGAAAAAGACGGAAAAGTTTTTGTTGAAAACTCTGCTTTGTTAGCATTTAATAGAATACAAGATGAAATGACTGATGAAGCCGAAAAAGCAGGGTTTGTTTCTGAAGAAGAATTACAATCATACGCAAAAGAAATAAGGCAGGAACTATGGGAGAAGAAATATGCGGATAATGATTGATACTAACATTTTGATTTCAATTATTTTCTTCCCATCTGCAAGAATGAATGAAGTCAAAACTAAGTTGTCTAAAGACCATAGAATTGTAATTTGCTCATATGTTATAGATGAATTAAAAGCTGTTACAAGTCGCAAATTTCCGCATAAATTAAAGGCTTTAGATGAGTTCTTTACGCAATTACCTTTTGAATTAGTATATACGCCAGAGTTTTACCAGATGGAAGGAATACCGGACATTAGGGATGATAAGGATAAGCCAATATTGGCTTCTGCGATTATAGAAAATGTGGATGTATTAATTACAGGAGATAAAGATTTCAATGATATTGAAATTGACCGTCCAGAGATATTAACACCATCTGAGTTTTTAGAAAAATATTAATAACTACTCAAAAACACACAAAAACCGAAATCGGTTTTTGTGTGTTTTTTATGAATTTCCGTAAAACGTTGTTTTTATGGTTAGCAAGACCCTTATATCTTTCCTTTATTATAGTAGAGGGACTTTTTTCAAAAGGAATTGTGAGGGTTGAATAATGAAAGATACAAATAATGTAACAAATCAGAACAAACACATTATAAAGCGTGATTTTATCATCAATGGTACACTTATCCATATCAAAAGCATATTCAACGGGCATACCACCTTGGATAAGGCTGTGAAGAATATTATTTTACGCAAACTATCCGAAACTAAAAATTTAAAAACGACAAGTTTACATTGAAAATTCTGGGTTTTTATGTTATTATAAAAGCGACGAGTATTCATTGGCTTGTTGTTTCTTTAGGAGGATTGAAATTGAAGAAACAAAAGCGATATGACGTTGGAATTTATTGCAGATTATCAAAAGACGATATGGGGGGTGGTGAAAGCACAAGTATCGTATCACAAAAGAATATGCTCGAAAAGTATGTGAAGGACAACGGTTGGACGGTATTTAACTGCTACATCGACGATGGTTATAGTGGAACAAACTTTAACAGACCAGACTTTGAGCGTATGATAGACGATATTGAGGCAGGCAAGATTAATATGGTTATAGTCAAAGATTTGTCCCGTTTGGGCAGAAATTACTTAATTACAGGACAATACACAGACATCTATTTTCCAGACCGTGGGGTAAGATTTATCGCTCTAAATGATGGTATCGACACACTTAATAGCGATAATGACATTGCTCCTTTTAAAAACATTCTAAACGAAATGTATGCCAAGGATATTTCTAAAAAGGTACGTTCAGCAGTCAGAACTAAAAAGCAAAATGGAGAATTTTTAAGCAATTATGCTCCAATTGGCTACAAGAAAGATGCCGAAAACAAGAATAAACTTGTCATTGAAGAAGCAGGTGCAGCAGTTGTTGGGCGTATCTTTGAAATGTGCAGGAATGGTATGGGAAGTAAAAAAATCGCTAAAGCATTCAATGCAGAGGGCATACTAAGTCCACGTGACCACCGTAACAGACTTTTAGGTAAAACAATAGAGGGGATTCGTTGGCATCCTGAAACTGTTATCAGCATACTGAGAAATAGGATTTATTTAGGTGATATGGTACAAGGAGTTTATGAGTGTTCACAGTTCAAAAGAACTCCAAACAAACGAAAACCGCCGGAAGAATGGATTATCACACCAAACACCCACGAGCCGATTATTGACACAGAAATGTGGGAATACGTACAAAAATGTATTGATTCAAGAATCAGAGTTATTAGAAATAATACTGTGCAACTTTTTGCAGGCTTTGTAAAATGTGAGGACTGTGGATATTCAATGGCTTACTCAAATTCACAGAATATTGAGCAATATACCTGTGGACAGTACAGAAGGCATGGTAAAAATTTTTGCAGCTGTCATTACATACGGAAAGACCTATTAGAGCAAGTCGTATTAGATGATATTTGTAAATATGCAAAGTTAGCAAAAGGAAAAAGCGAGGAACTGGCAAAGCATTTACAACAGTTAAGCGGAAACAAAGACGAAGGGCAAATCAAGGCTCTAAATGCAGATTTGGAGCGTTTGACTGCACGATATGAAGAACTTGATAATGTTTTGATACGGTTGTATGAGGATAATATATCAGGAAGGATTTCTGATGACCGTTTCAACAAGTTTTTACAGAAATATGAAACAGAACAAGCAAGTATCAAACCAAAAATTGAAGAAATTAAAAATGCTATCAGCGAAATTGATGAGAATAAAGTTGATTCATCGGAATGGTTAAAGCTGATACAAAATTACACAAGAATTAAAAAGTTAGACAGAATAATTTTAAGTGAGCTTGTTGATAAAATTACAGTAGGTGAATCAAGGGAAGTGGACGGTAGAAAAGAAATAGATATTACCATCTACTATAGATTTATCGGTGCTGTATTGGAAACAGCAAGCAATTGAAAACGAATATAACAGCAGGCTTTTTAGCCTACTGCTCAAATATAGATACTACGGGGAATACCAAAATACAGCCACCTAAAGCTTTCATGAGCAACTTTGCTTGGATGCGCGTCTGCAATCAATATGGGCAAGTAAAAAGAAAGAATAAGTATTACAACTAATAGTAATGCGACTTTATCTATCTTTAATTCATATCTGAAATTATAAAAAAGAAAAACTAAAAAAATACTGCATATAAAAGGTATGTATTGTATAGAAAAGTAACTTCCTTGAAAAACAATTATTAAAAAAGGAATTGTAAATACAATTATTGCCTCTAAATAGTCTTTTATTTTCCTGTCAGCTGACAAAATCAATCACCACACTTTGTATGCATTCCACTATTATTAAGCTAATATAATTATAACATAAAAAACCATATAAACAAGAAAAAATCAAAATTAACAAGGTCTTGATTGAGTTGGTAAATTTATTTATAATTATTAATAAATTAA
>LSQX01370953.1_pt1 | contig 25550 bp, 20 predicted proteins | sample 654561 | NCBI WGS metagenome assembly LSQX01 (sample SAMN04489861, study PRJNA283612) | anaerobic digester metagenome | isolation source: 4 biogas reactors fed with cattle manure at either 37C or 55C with and... | place: Denmark: Kongens Lyngby | collected 2014 | reverse complement strand
AGCTTTTGGGACCGCACTCCATCACCGAAGGCTATGTCACCGAAACCAAATTGTTCAAGGGCGGTTCGGGAACCGGCACCAACTTCTCGGTCATCCGAGCGGAGGGCGAAAGGCTTTCGGGCGGCGGTGAGTCCTCCGGACTGATGAGCTTCCTCAAGGGACTTGATCGTAATGCCGGCGCCATTAAGTCCGGCGGAACGACACGTCGGGCGGCCAAAATGGTCTGCCTGGATATCGACCACCCGGAAATCGAAAGCTTTATCTTGTGGAAGGCTCGGGAGGAAGACAAAGCCCGCGCTTTGGCCAAAATGGGTTATGATGCCGACATAGACGGCGAGGCTTATCAAACGGTATCCGGCCAAAACAGCAACAATTCGGTGCGTTTATCCAATGATTTCATGAGCAAGGTGGAGGCTTTGGAGCATGAGCCGGATGCCACCTTCCGGCTGCGTGGTCGTCTGGATGCCAATGTTGACCGGGAGGTTCGTGTTGAACATCTCTGGCGGATTTTTAATGAATCGGCTTGGCGATGCGCCGACCCGGCCCCTCAATTCGATGATACCTTCAACGAATGGCATACCTGCCCTGCTGGCGAAGACGGACAGGTCGGCGCCCGGCATAATCGGTTGAATTCAACCAACCCCTGTGGAGAATATGCCTTTCTTGATGACACCAGCTGCAATTTGGCGTCGATCAATCTGCTGCGTTTCTTTGATGAAAAAACCGGTCGCTTTGATCTTGAAGGATACCGCCATCTGATCGCGCTGTGCCAGCTGGTTCTGGAAGCATCCATCCACTGGGGACATTTTCCGACCCCGGACATCGCCCGCAAAACCTGGCTGTTCCGCACGACCGGTCTCGGGCTGGCCAATCTGGCGGCTTTATTGATGGTTCTGGGATTGCCCTATGATTCAGAGGATGCCCGTGGGGTTGCCGCCGCGCTGACCGGCATACTGACCGGCCGTAGTTACCATGTATCCGCCTTGATGGCGCAGGCCGCCGGTCCTTTTGCCAAGTTTGACCTGAATCGGGAGCACATGATGCGGGTCATCCGCAATCATGCGCGGGTGGCAGGTTTTCTGACCGACGACTATGAGGGACTGTCTTATGAACCACTCCGAGTTGATGGGGCGAGACTGATCGATCTGGGCTTTGCCGATCTGCTCACCGCATTGCGCAGCGATTGGCAGGCGGCTCTCGAAACCGGCGAGCAATACGGTTTCCGCAATGCCCAGGTTTCGGTTCTGGCTCCAACCGGCACCATCTCCTTTGCCATGGATTGCGCCTCCACCAGCATTGAGCCGTTTTTCTCACATATCGTTTATAAAAAGCTGTCCGGAGGCGGTTCGCTAAAACTCGCCAACCCGGTTATCGGCCTGACGTTGCGTCGTTTGGGCTACTCTGACGACCAGACCCAAGGGATCCTTGACTACATCGCCCGGGAGGAAAACGGCCAGATCGTCGACGGCAAGATCGAAGGAGCGCCTTTCCTGCAAACAAAGCATTTGCCGATCTTTGATACCGCCAACCAATGTGGCAGCGGCGAGCGATTCATCCATCATTCCGGCCATGTCCGGATGGTGGCGGCCCTGACGCCCTTGCTGTCCGGAGCCATATCCAAGACGGTCAACCTGCCCCGTGAAGCCACGGTCGAAGATTTTGAAGATGTCGTGCTTGAAGCTTGGCGACTTGGCGTCAAAGGCATCACATTATACCGGGACGGTTCAAAAATCGCCCAGCCGCTCAATCTGCGCTTGGATCAAGAGGATGAGGCGGTCGACCTGGAAAACCTTGCCTACACCCCCCTGCTGGAATATGCTCGCAATGCTCAGGCCAGATTGCAGGAAATTGACCAGGCGGCGCCGTACAGCAAACCCTCGCGCCGTGACAAGCCCATCGGCATTCGTTCCGGTCATACGCACCCGGCTCAGGTGGAGGATGTAAAAATCTACACAACGGTCAACCGCAACGATCATGGCAAGATCACCGAAATCTACATTACCACCGACCGTGAAGGCACCTTGATCATGGGTTTGTTGAATTCATTGTCCAAGACGATATCGGTCATGCTGCAGTATCATATTCCGCCGCAAAATATTTCAAAAATGCTCCGGGGGCAAAAATATGAGCCCTACGGTTTTGTTTCTCGTCACCCGTTCATCAAATACTGTACATCCATTTCTGACCTGATCAGCAAAATCATCGATATTGAGATCGGCGATTTCTCCCGCTGCCAGGTCAAACCGATCGACGAAAGCATCTTGAAACCCAAGCCCAATGCCTTCATTGAAGGAATGGCCGCGGCGGCTTCTCGTGACGAAACGGGAGACCGTGTCGAAACAGAACAAAACCCCGGAGCCGGAGCGCAGGGAGAACGCCTTTACGACGGCTCGACCTGCCCCGCTTGTTCCAGCACGCGCATGGCACGGAACGGCACCTGCAAGGTGTGCTTGGATTGCGGTGCAACGACGGGCTGTTCGTGACGCTTGCTGTGCGGCGCCGGCCGATCGGATAAGATCGATAGATTACCAGCCTAAAGACTTCAAATAATTACGGCTGATTTCAACGGCCTCCATCCGGCTGCGACCAACCGACTCATCTTGCTCCACCACAACCCAGGCGGCCCCGGCTTTTAGAGAGGCGTCCAGAATGGACGGTATATCCTGTTGTCCGAGACCCAAGGGACGGAACTCGAAGGAGCCGGACTCTTCGGTTTCTTGGCTCTCGATTCCGATGAGGTCATACAATTTGCCGCCGGAACCCTCCAGATGGAAATCTTTAAGATGCACGATCGGCACACGACCCGTGTATTTCAGAACATAGGCTGCCGGATCTTGACCGGCCACCTTGATCCAGCAGGTATCGGGTTCGGCCTGCAACTGCGTGGGCGTGGTTCCGGCATAAAGCTCGTCGAGAGCAAACTGGCCATTGGGCATTACTTTGAATTCAAAGTCGTGGTTGTGGTACAAAAGCTGCAGTCCTGCTGCGGCAAAGGCATCACCAAAACGGGCAATATCGGCCCGGACAGCCTCGTAGGCGTCATCTCCGGGTCGCTGACCCTCTGTCAAATAGGGAACGACGACATACCGGCAACCGAGATATTTGTAGGTATCGATGACTTTGGCGATGTCTTCGCGCATTTCGGCAAAGGGAACATGAGCCGAAATCGCCGGAAGATCAATATCCGACAGGATCTCCTTGATTTCCTCTTTGCTGTAGCTGTAAAGACCGGCCAATTCGATGCCATCGTATCCCATGTCTTTCAGTTGCCGCATGGTATCGGCAAAATCGGCTTCCGCCTCATCACGAACGGAATAAATCTGAACGGCTACGGGAAGTTTTTTCATGGTGATCAACCTGCTTTCTTGAGTGATTAATAATCAATTTCAATTATAGAAGAATTGTCGCCGGCAGACAAACCGGATTGTCAATATCCGAAAACATTCTTGGGCAAGATCGCCGCTGGCCATCTTAATTTGTTAAAATAGAAGCCAAAGGGACTCCTTGGAGGAAACGTTCATGACCAGTGTGCCCGCCGGTGTCATGCGCCGGCTGATCAAAGCGCGAATGGAAAAAGCCAGCCGGTCAATTCTTGAAGCCGGTGATATCGAACAGCAGGTGGCGGCTTACCGTCGGATTTTAGCGATCGAAGCCGGCGCCATTGTCCTTGGAAACTACCGAGTTGAGGAAGCCCGTCTGGGCCGGCGTTCGGCCCTTTGGTTCAGCTTGGACGAAACCAAGACCGATCGGGTTGTCCTCTTTTTGTACGGTGGCGGTTACGTTGGCGGTACAGCGCATCATAATCGGAATATGGCTTCAGGTCTGGTTCGGGCAATCGGGCAAAAGGTGGTTGCCCTTGATTACCGGTTGGCTCCGGAAGATCCATTTCCGGCAGCGCTGGAAGATGTGCTGGCGGCTTATGACGATCTGCTTGAGCAAGGATTTGATCCAAAGGCTATTACCATCCTCGGATGCTCCGCCGGCGGGGGATTGACGCTGGCATCCGCTCTGGCCATTCGAGATAGCGGGCGACCTCAACCGGGCGCTCTGGTCGGCTTATCACCGTGGTTCGATCTGACGTTGCAGCAGGCCACCATTCGGGCCAATGACGGTAAAGACATTGTTCTGAAACCCTTGTTTTTGGAGGCCGCCGCCCGGCTCTATGCTCAAGACAAGGATCGCTCAGATCCTTTGATATCTCCGTTGTATGGAGACCTCACAGGGTTGCCGCCGTTGCTGCTTCAGGTCGCCTCCGAAGAATTGTTCTTGGGCGAAGTGATCGCCGTGGCGGATAAAGCCGAGAAAAGCGGTGTTCAGGTCAAGCTGGAAATATGGGAAGGCCTGTGGCATGTCTGGCAGGCGTTTCATGATTTGGTGCCTGAAGCCCGGGCGGCTCAGGACAATATCGGAAGATTTATTCGTGAACATACTTGGCCGGCCGAAGAGGCCGATCGGCACGCCGAAGAACGGTCTGAAGGGGTCTCGGACCAACCGGATCGGAAGAAGCAAGCCAATGGGCTGATTCATGTCCTGTGCGGTGATGGCCGGGGCAAAACCACATCGGCGATCGGCCTGATTATCCGGGCGGCAGGTCATGGACAACGCACAATGTTGGTTCAGTTTCTGAAAAACGGCCAATCCGGCGAAATCAAAGCCCTGCGGACCTTGCCCGGAGTGCATGTCATCAGCGGTCCGGAGGATATGCGGTTCAGTCATGTCATGAGCAATGAAGATCGTGAAGATGCGCGAGAGCGGCATCATCGTTATTTGGCTGTCGCCGTCCGGGCGGCCATGGCCGGACGCATCGATCTGCTGGTTCTTGACGAAGTATTGGATGCTGTTCATACTGAATTGCTGTCGGAGGAAAGCCTGCTGATGTTCCTTAAGAATAAGCCGGCGGATCTGGAGGTTGTTCTGACCGGGCGGGATCCATCGGAGGAAATCTTGTCTTTGTCAGATTACATCTCGGACATTCGCGCTGTCCGCCATCCATTTGAGCGCGGTGTTCTTGCCCGCAAGGGTGTCGAATATTGATGGTTGATGTGACCGGAGGAGGTGTTATAGTTGGTGGAAGAAATCAGAGCGGCGACACTGGAGAATCTTTTTGAAGCGCAACGGCTGTCCTTCATTCTCGATGAGGAAGGCATTCCTCATACCATTAAATCATTTCATGATGCCGCCTATGACGGCTTGTTTCAGTCCCATCTGGGATGGGGAACCGTTTTGTCTTTGCCGGAGCACGAAGCCAGAATCGTCCGCTTTCTGGAGATGATCCGGCAGGATCCCGAAAGCGAATCGGAGGACAATGGATGAGAATATATTCGGCGCGAACATGGCTGGCGATTGCTGCGGCGCAGATCCTGCGCTTTTTCCTTCGTCTCTTGGGGCGAGGCGCCACCACCCTGCCCGGGAAGGTCGCCCTGCTGATGGATCGGCGGCTTCTGGCTCGCCTGACCGCCAAGCAAAGGGTTTTCCTTGTTACCGGAACCAACGGTAAAACAACAACGGTCCGCATTCTATGCACCCTACTGGAAGCCAATGGCTATGAGATCATCACCAACCCTTCCGGGGCCAACCTAGGTTCAGGTCTGGCCACAACCTTGATTAACCACCGAAAATTGCTCCGGCGCCGGTCGCCGGACGATCTTTTGGCTCTGGTTTTTGAGATTGATGAGGCCTATTTTGCCAAACTGGCTCCGATGCTTAATCCCCAAATCAGCGTGGTCACCAATCTTTTCCGAGATCAGCTGGATCGCTTCGGAGATCTGCAGCATACCCGGGATTTGATCGACAAAGGTTTGGATTCCAACCAAGGCAAGATTATCCTTTGTGCGGATGATTATCTTTGTGCGTCCCTGGCCGTTGGCCGGGAAAATCGCGTTTTGTTTTTTGGGATTGCGGATGAAGGGCTGCAATCTGCTCCTGAAGGGGATATGCGCGAAGCGGCGCTCTGTACTTTTTGCGGCGAAAAATATCATTATGACGGCGTGGTTTACGGTCATCTTGGTCGCTTCAGCTGCCCGCGATGCGGTTTTTCCCGACCCCGCCCCGACCTGTTGTTCACGGCCGCCGATCTGGATGGGCGGACTCTTGGTCTGGAATTAAGCTGGCAGGGGGAAACCGCCGCCACAACACTGCCCATCCCGGGCATTCATAACGGTTATAATGCTGCCGCGGCCCTGGCCACGGTTCTGGCGGCGGGACTTCCCTTCGACCGATCGGTGGCTGCGCTGCAGGAAACGCAGGCGGCTTTTGGCCGAATGGAGCGGTTTGAGGTCGGCGATCGGGAGGTCTGTATGATATTGGTCAAAAACCCGGTCGGCATGGACCTCGCGTTGGATTTTGTGGCCTCGGCTACGGACCGGGGAGGGATCATGTTCTTGCTCAATGCCAACGACTCGGACGGCCGCGACGTTTCTTGGATCCGGGAGGTCAACTTTGAAAAATATTTGCCGCCCGGCTTGATCGGCATATCCGGTGAAAGGTGCCGAGATATGGCCTTGCGGCTTTGCGATGCCGGAAAGAGATCGGAAGATTTGCTGGTCGATCCGGATCATGTCCGGCTTTTTGATCGGCTGCTGACCTCTTGCCCGGCCGGTCAATGCCTTTATATTCTTCCTAACTACACCGCCATGCTCTCTTTGCGCGCCGAACTGGCCCGTCGCTATCAGCTGCGGGAATTCTGGCGCTGAGAAATGGGCGTGTGGAGATTATAAATCGGAGACATTGTATGGACAATTTTGAGGTGGAGTTTTTGAAAAACCAGATGGATCTTACCCGGCGGAAGAGTTTATCTTATCTCAAAATGTCAAAATGAGGGCAATGTTGTGTGAAAGGCTTAAACCCTTGCCGGCACTAACCCAATATATCGAAGGATAGGAATATACAATGACAACATTTAATTCGGAGACTTTCGCCTCCCCCACCAAACCGTATCGCCCATTGACCCGTTGGTGGTGGACCGCACTGGATGTCACGCGGGACGAACTGTTGCGAGAAATCGCGGAAATGGATGAGAAGGCTTTCTACGGTTGTGAAATTCAAACCTTGGCCACAATGGATCCGGAATTACGTAATAGAGATCCGGAAAAATATCAGCGTGAGCATCGGTATGTCTCGGATTTCTATTTTGGTTTGGTGCGCGCGGTCATGGCCGAATGCCAAAAACGTGACATGATTGTGGATCTGACGGTTGGGTCGTGCTGGCCGATCGGAGGCACATTTGTTACACCGGAAGACAGTCTGAAAACCTTGCTGATGAGCGCGGTCTATGTCGGCCAGAACGGCCGCCGGACCATCGTTTTGCCGACAGCCGCCCAAACAGCGCTGGAGTATTATGGCTCACTACCGCCCAGCCCCTTTCCTTTTCTGCCTCCCGTGATCGCCAAGCCGGCCATGATCGAACGCCTTCGCCTGATCAAAGTTACGGCGGCTCGGGTGGTCGATGAGCCCGGAACATTTAGCGCCAGTGACATCCGCACGGCTGCTTTGGAATTTTCCAGTGCGATTGATCTGACCGACATGGTTGAGGATGGTATTTTGACCTGGGACTTCCCGGACGGCTGTTGGCAGGTTTTCGTGATCTATGCCGGGCCGGTCTATGCCGAAATTATGACCGATGCCAAAGAGAATCCGGACCGGATGAGCTTGGTTCTGGATCATTTTAAAGCCGGCGCGATCGAGCGTTTGCTTGATCACTATATCGGCAGAGGCGATTTTTCCGAATTTGCCGGCGAAACCTTCCGCAGTTTCTTCTCGGACAGTTTTGAGTTGGATACGCAATGTTTCTGGAGCGATGATTTCCTTGCTGAATTTCAACGTCGGAGAGGTTACGATCTGTCCGCGTACTTGCCGGTCATTTTTGTGCCGGAGCGCGATAGCCGAGATAGCGTCTCCGACAAAGGCTACACGCCCTGCTTCGATTTTCCGGATGGTCTGGGGGACCGCATCCGCCGAGATTACGAGATGACGGTGGCCGATATCTTCCGGGAAAATTTCCTGTTTGGCCTGAAAAACTGGGGTGAAAAGCACGGCCTGAAAAGCAAAGTCCAGTGCTATGGGCATGCCATGGATAACTTGCAAAGCTTTGGTCTGGCCCACATTCCGGAAACCGAGCAGCTGGCCGCCGGAGGCAGCATTGACTTCATGAAGCTGGCCGGCTCCGCGGGCCTGCTGTACGATCGTCCGATTGTCACCGCAGAGAGCTTGGTCTGGGGCGGACAGGACTATCAAGTTAATCCAATGAAAATCAAGGTTGCCAGCGACCGATTGTTTGTCAGCGGGGTCAATCAGATGATTTATCACGGATTTCCTTACCAGCAGCCCGACGCTGCCTGGCCGGGATCGTTCCACTTTCATGGCTTGGTTGGCACGTTCATTTCACGTCATGATGCGATTTGGCCGTGGCTGCGCACAGTTAATCTGGCGGTTGCCCGTGGTCAGTATCTGATGCAAAACGGTCAGACCATTGTTGATGTGGCATTGTTTGATCGCAACCTCGAACATCAATTCGAATCCGGCCGGGCTGAGGAATTGGCCACAGGTGTCCTTGATGGCATCGACCGCGAAGATTCGGTTCAATCAGCCTTGGTATCTCAGGCGCATCCGCCACGCACGGAATGGCAGATCATGGCCGAGGATTCACGCCGGTTGGGCAATGCGCTTATGGAAGCCGGCTATGACTATATTCATATCAATGAGGAGCGTCTTCTGCAGGCGGCTCTGGTCGAAGATGGAACGTTATCGGTCGGCAAAGCACGTCTGAAAATTTTAATTTTGCCTGCCGTTTCCCATCTGACTTTAACAGCGGCAACTCGGATCCGCGAGCTGATCGATCAAGGGTTTCCGGTTTTATTCTGCGATCTGGTTCCCAATACCGTACCCGGATATCTGAAACACAAAGAGCGGTCAGACGAATTACGGTCTTTGCTCCAAAACCAAAGACCAACAGCCCGCAAAGAGCTGGCAACCGCCATGGAGCAAATCGGGGTACGACCCGGCATTCAAACCGATGCGCCGGGGCTCCAGCATATCCACAAAAAACTGGGAGACCTGGATCTCTACCTGATCCGCAGTCGTTTGCCGGACAGCCGAATGGCCCGGGTGCGTTTGCCGGTCCGCGACCGCAAGGCGCGTTGGCTGGACACTTGGACCGGTAAAGTTTCATATCTGGCTGTTGAAAATGATGAGCATGGGACCACCGTTGAACTACCCTTGGCACCTTACGGATCGGCCTATGTATTGCTGGGTTCGGAGCCGGATCTTCCGGCTGTCAATGACCATCAATCTCTGTCGGCCGTCAGAGCGTCGATCAAAGGGAAGCTGATCACAAGCCTGACCGATGGCTGGTCGATGAAATTTGTTTCGGCAGTTCCGGATGATGCCCAACCCGAACGTTTCATGAGTAAAATAACGTTGGGTGATTGGGCGGATCGCCAAGATCTCAAAAATTCTTCCGGAACCGGAACCTACCGAAATACATTCAACTGGCAAAGAAGCCAAGGTCCGATGGTGCTCGACCTGGGCCGGGTTGGGGACATCGCCGTCGTCCGTGTAAATGGACAGGAAATGCCGCCGATGCTGATCTATCCGTTTGCAGCGGATATAACCGAGATATTGAAAGAAGGCGTCAACGAGCTTGAAGTCAGCGTCACAAATACTCTGCGCAACGGGATGATCGGCCAAGGGTTATTCCGTGGGCCCCGCGGCCGGGCGCTGTCCGGTCTCATTGGTCCGGTCAGACTGCTAAGGCACGAAGACACCGTCAAGGGGTGAGCTCCTCGATCAGTTTTTTCAAGACCTCATTGGTCAATGACAACTCTCGTGACGAGCCGATAAAAACTGAAATTGCCGGCGGATCGGTCTTTTTGTTCTTCAAACGATATTCCGCCGGGCGGCAGCCGTAAGTTTCTAAAAAATGGCGGTTTAGATATTTGATATCGGAAAACCCGCTCTCAATGGCGATGGAGCCGACGCTTTTGTTGGTTGTCGACAACATGTTGGCGGCCAGAGACAGGCGCACCTGCGCCAGATATTTTTGATAGGAAATACCAAGATGCTTCCGGATAAAATGAGAAAGGTAGAACGTGCTGAGTCCTTCACGGCGTGCCAGATCTTCCAAGGTGATCTTGTATGCCGCATTATTGTGAATATACAAAAGGATTCGGTTTAAACGGTCAAGATTGCTTTCATAAGAGTCAATTTCCTTTTGGGCGGTTATTTTGTACGGCAATTCAGAGAGCAGTGTAAAAACCAACGTGTTAAGCAATGCCATCAGGAGAAATTGGAAATTAGGCTTGCTGTCGGCAAAAGTGCGGATGACATCAAGCAAGACCTGTCGAACTGCCGACCATCGGGAATCCTGCTGATTGTGACGCAGATGACGATCACTGAAACGAATGTATTGCAGGTCGGAAAAATAGCGTTTGCAGAAGGTTGGTGTGAACTGGATCACAAAAAGCAGATTGCCTTCGCCGGTCTGACGGAGGGAATGAATCTCAAAGTGATTGACAACAAAAATGTCTCCTTGACTCAGCAAGATGTTTTCTGTGTCCAGCGACAACCAGATCGAGCCTTGCAGGACATAAAGAACCTCAATTTCACCATGCCAATGCTGTATCCGTTGGTCAATTGTTACAAAATAGGCATGCAGACCCAAACCTTTTATGTGTTTGATAAATTCATAATCATGATTTCTGTTCATGCACCCTGCCTCTCTGCTTGTTTCCCGATGATAGCAAAATTGTCTGCTTTTTTCAACCAGCAAGTCTTTGTGATTTCCCGTGAATCATGCTTTAATAGAGTAAGCAGTGGAGGTGCTCTGTATCCGGTCTGCTTGTTTAGCTTGTATATTATTATTTTTCGGGAGGTCTGCGAAATGAAAACAACAATTAGTTATGGTATGGTCGGCGGTGACATAAACGCTTTTATCGGCAAAGTCCACCGCGGCGCAATTGCCTTTGAGCCCAACACAACTTTGGTAGCGGGATGCTTCAGCCGCAATTTGGAAAAAAACCTGCTGACAGCACAAACCTATCGCGTTCCGGCGGATCGTACCTATGCCAGTTACGAAGAAATGGCTGACCAAGAGAGTTTGCGTCCGGACAAGATCGACTTTGTCGTCATCTGCACACCCAATAACACCCACTATGCGATTGCCAAGAAGTTTTTGGAAAAAGGATTTAATGTTTTCTGCGAAAAGCCGATGACTTGGGAAATCACCGAAGCCGAAGAGCTCGAAAGGATGGCTCGGGAAAAAGATCTCCTTTTCGGTGTCGCTTATGCTTATTCCGGCTATCATATGGTCAAATTTGCCAAGATGCTGGTTGATGAGGGGAAATTGGGCAAGATCATCAACGTCAACGGAGAATACCCGCAGGAATGGCTGATTGACGAATTGAGCGAAACCATCAGCAAAACGGCAAAATTCTCCGGCTGGCGCGCCGACCCCAAGGTATCCGGCATATCCAACTGCACCGGCGACATCGGCACGCACATTGAGCATACGGTGTCCTACATTACCGGTCTGCGTGTCAAGCGTCTCTGCGCTCGTACCGACTATTTCCAAAACGATCTTGATCTTAACTCCAACGTTCTGTTGGAACTGTCAAATGGCGCCAGCGGTGTTTTCTGGAGCTCTCAGGTCGCTATCGGTCACATGAATGGCCTTCGCGTCCGGATTTACGGTACCCTCGGCTCGTTGGAATGGATCCAGGAGCAGCCCGAGCAGCTGAAATTTACACCCCGTGGCGAAGCGCCTCAGCTTTATTATCGTGGCGCCGGTTATGTCGGCGGCCGTGCCGCTGAACTGAGCCGTATCCCGGGTGGCCACATTGAAGGCCATTACGAAGCCTTTGCCAATATGTACAAAACGTACATGACCGCCTTGTTGAAAAAGGCCAACGGCGAGCCGTTGACCGAGAACGATCTGGATTTCCCCAATGCTACGGACGGAGTTGAGGGAGTCAAGTTCCTGCATGCCGTTATCAACAGCGGCAAAAACGACTCGAAATGGGTCACGGTTTAAAACCGCATCGAAGGATGTTTATGCAACCCCGATTTACACACCCGATGCAGCTGGCATTTTAGTTCAAGCTCTGGGGAAAGCCATCCGGGATGTCAAGCAGCGCCTTGGGTCCATGCCCAAAAGATCATGGCAGGGATGATGAAGGCATGGAGTTCGCCTCCCTGGATCTGGCCGAAAAACGGGTCCGCATGTCGGAATCTATAATAAAGGCCGCGCCGGCGGCCTTTCCTACGAAATAACTGAGAGGTAAAAAAAATGAGCAAGTTACAAACAGGATTGTATTTATATTCTGTTCGAAAAGCGATGGTCCACGATTACATGGGCACCATCGAGAAAGTTGCCGAGTTGGGCTATAAAAACATCGAATTATCTTTTGAAAGCCCGCATCTGGCCCGTTTTGACGTGCCCTGCTCGGCGGCCGAATTACGAACCGCGACAGAAATATTGGGTCTGACCATCGTCTCCAGCCATGTCGTTTATCATTCCTATCTGAACTGGGATGAAGTCATCGCTTATCTGAAAGAGGCCGGCTGCCAAGGCATCACCATCCCGATGTATCTTTACAACCTCAGCCTGACCCGCAGTCGCTCTGAGGAAGCGTATTATTTCAGTGATATACTCAATAAGCTGGGACAAAAATGTGCCGACAACGGCTTGACTTTTCACTATCACAACTTCTACAACGAGTTTGAGCAGTATGATGGCAAATACATTTTTGATATCTTGCTGGAAAACACCGATCCGAATCTGGTTAATTTCGAGTTTGATATTTATTGGGCCACCCGAGGCGGCGTTGACCCGGTACAGTGGATGGACAAGCTCGATTCCCGCATCAAGATCATCCAGGTTCAGGATCTGGACAAGGACGCCAAAAATCTCAATCTCGTCGAAGTCGACGGTTCCTTTGACAATGCTTTCTATCCTAAGATTCACACGCACCATGGCGACTATACCGAAATCGGCAATGGGCTGATTGATTTTGAGAGGGTTTTCGCCAAGGCCAAAACGATGGAGAGCCTGGAGTATGTCATGGTTGCCCAAACCGAATGCGGCAGCAAGTCTGAATTCCAAAGCGCGGCGGAAAACTTGGCGACACTGAAGCGGATGCTTTGAAAACTAAACAACTAATGGAGGATATGATCATGACGACCTTGCCGATTGGCTTACAATTGTTTTCTGTGCGAAAAACAATGGAAAAAGACTATATGGGAACCTTGCAGAAGGTTTCGGACATTGGTTATAAGAATATTGAATTTGCCATTTTCCCCTATAACAATGGTGAATTCGAACCGGAAATGAGCGGGCGGGAGCTGAAGGCCCGTCTGGCGGATATGGGACTTTCGGTGGTCAACACCATGGTTGCGTTCCACGAGAAGCTGGACTGGGACAAAGTCATTGAATACTGCAACGAACTGGGAAGCCTTGGTTTTTGCTCGCCGATTTTCTTTTACAAAAATAAAGATGCTGTTTTTGAGCGTGCCGAATGGCTCAACAAGATGGGCGAAAAGAGCGCCAAAGCCGACATGGAATTTTATTTTCACAATCATTTCATGGAGTTCCAAAAATTCGACGGTAAAACCGTCTATGAGTATTTGCTGGAAAACACCGATCCCCGCTATGTGCTGTTCGAGCTTGATACGTTCTGGGCTCAGCGCGGAGGTGTCGATCCAATTGACATCATGGATCAAGCCGGTCAGCGACTACGCCTGATCCACCAAAAAGATATCAGCAAGGATACCCGTCCGGTTAATCTGCTTGAGGTCATTCCTGAGGGAACCAGTATTACCTATGATGTCTTTTATCCACTGGGATCTTCCAATCTCGACTTTGTTGAGGTCGGAACCGGCATCATGGATATCCGCGGCATCTTAAAGAAAGCCAAGGAACTGGGCTCGGTCAAATATATTATCGTCGAGCAGGACCAGACCATCCTGACCGAGCTGGAAAGCATCCAGGTCAGCTATGATTGCATGAGCCGGATCCTGAAGGAACTGGAATCGGAACAAGCGTAAAACGGAGAGAATCTGAAAATGAAAAAAATGCGACTTGGTCTCGTCGGTTGCGGCGTCATCAGCAGGATTTATATGGGTAATTTGGCGAAAAGCCGCTGGGTTGAGGTCATCGCGGTTGCCGATCTCTTCATTGAGAAGGCGCGGGGGTTGGCCGACCGGTTTGGCGTTGCCAAGGCTTGCACGGTGGAGGAGCTGTTGGCGGATCCGGATGTGGACATGGTTGTCAATCTGACCGTTCCCAAGGCCCATTTTGACATTAATATGCAGGCCTTGGCCGCCGGAAAGCACGTCTACTGTGAAAAACCGCTGGCAATGAGTTTTGCCGATGCGCAAAAATCCCTTGAGTTTGCTCAGTCCAAAGGCCTGATGCTGGGTTGCGCTCCGGACACCATTTTGAGTTCACCGCTGCAAACCTGTCTGAAAGTAATCGAAGAGGGTTGGATCGGCAAGCCGTTGGCGGCCACAACCAACTTTCTTTGCTCGGGACACGAATTGTGGCATCCAACACCGGATTTCTTTTACAAGCCGGGCGGCTGTCCGATGATGGATATCGGCCCCTATTACGTCACCGCCATGGTTATGTTGTTGGGGGCGGTCAGCAAGGTCAGCTGCTTTGCCAAGAAATCTTTTCCGCAGCGGGTGGTTCGCAGTCAGCCCAATGCCGGTCAGATTATTGATGTGGAAACCTATACCCATTATTCCGGGATCATGGAATTCAGAAGTGGTGTTATTGCCAACATCAATACCAGCTACGATATTTGGATTTCCAGCCTGCCCTTTTTGGAAATTTACGGCTCTGCCGGTGTCCTGATCGTACCGGATCCGAATTTCTTCCAAGGCGAGGTCAAGGTCTTCCGCGGAGAAAGCATGGTGGATGCCATCAAAGGGTTGCCGATGGAAGACGCCTTGGAGAAAATTCACAGCCCGGAGATGTTTGATTATTTCCGGGTCATACCGCAGCCTTACAATATGGATCAGGGCAATTTGCGCGGCCTTGGAGTTGTCGACATGGCCAAGTCACTGGTGGAAGGCCGCAAACATCGCATGGCGGCTGAGCTGGCCTGCCACGTCACCGAAGTTCTCTCGGCTTTTGGCATATCAGCCAGCCAAGAGCGGGTTGTGCATATGACCAGCACATATGATGGCATGACGCGTCTGCCGGAAGGTGAAGGGATCTTCGAAAGACTTGATTGAGCAATGTCGGAACAATTGATAGGGAGGTAATGAAATGGAGCCGATTGGTATTGCTGTAGGCGGAAATATGATTCTGGACTATTACAAAGAGCTGGATGTCTATCCGGCGCATTCCACGCTGGCCACGATCAACAAGATCAGCCGGGAGACCGGCGGTTTGGTTTGTAATTGTGCCCAGGCCCTAAGCAAATTGGATTCGAGCATTCCCATCACCGCCATTGGCCGCGTCGGAGACGACGAAGCCGGCGCTTTTATTCGCCAACGCCTGGCCCGGTTTGACAATATTGATCTCAGTCAGGTGATTGTTTCCGGCAGCACCTCTTTTACCGATGCCATGATTGACCTGACCAACAAAACGCGCACTTATTTTCAGTATCGTGGGGCCAACGCCGACCTGTGCTTGTCTGATTTTAAGCTGGAGACGCTGCCCGTCAAGATTTTACATGTCGGCTACATTTTGCTCCTTGATTCCCTCGATGTCATCGATGAGACGTACGGAACGCTGATGGCCAAATTATTGCACGATGCCCGGAAACTTGGCATTAAAACGTCGATCGATGTTGTCAGCGAAAGCTCGGATCGTTTTAAACGCTATGTTCCGGCCGCCCTGAAATATACTGACTACGCTATTATCAACGAATATGAAGCTTCTCAGTCCACCGGCATTACGGTTCGGGATGACGAAGGGAATTTTTTGGTGGATCAAGCCTTGAAGATCTGTAGCAGCCTGTTTGATTTGGGCGTGTCGACCTGGGCGATTATTCATTCCCGCGAGGGCGCGGTGGGCATGGCGGCAGACGGGACCACAGCCGTTTGGCCGGCGCTGGACATTCCCCCTGAGCAAATCATCAGCACCATTGGCGCCGGCGACGCCTTTTTATCGGGTTGCCTGCACCAAGCTTATTATGGGCATACCCTTACCGAAGCCATTCAGGTGGGCATCGCCGCGGCCTCGACATCTTTAACCAGCTTTAATGCAACCGATGGTATTTTGCCGGCGACGCAGCTGCTGCAATACTATAGAACAGCAAAAAAAGAAGTGTGGCCGGGCTTTTAAGCAGCCCCCCGCGAAAAGGAGAATGATCATGAGTAGATTCAAATTTTCCGTTGGTCCTTGGAATGTGGCGGATGGAACCGATGTTTACGGGCCGCCAACCCGTCGGCCGCTGGATCTGGAGACCAAAATCAAGAAATTTGCCGAGCTCGGCTTTTCTGCCGTTCAGTTTCACGATGACGACGTCGTTCCGGATATCAGCAGCAAATCCGAAAAGCAAATTATTGCCGAAGCCAAATCCGTCAAGGCCATGCTGGACCACTATAATCTCAAGGCCGAATTTGTTGCGCCCCGTCTGTGGTTTGAATCCGAATTTAAGGACGGCGCCTACACCGCGCCGAAAAAAGCGAATTGGGAGCACGCTTTGTGGCGCTCCTACCGTTCGATTGACATCGCCAACGTCCTTGGCTGCGACCTGATCGTGCTCTGGCTGGCTCGCGAGGGTACACTGTGTCTGGAAAGCAAGAAACCGGTTCCGGCCATTCTGCAGTTGGTGGAGTCATTGAACAAGATGCTGCGATATGATGCCAAAATCCGTATCGCCATTGAGCCCAAGCCCAACGAGCCCATTGACCGTTCCTACGCCGGTACGATAGGCCATGCATTGGCTGTGGCCGGTATGACGATTGACCCGGATCGGGTTGGTGGTCTCCTCGAATCGGCTCACGCCACCATGGCCGGCCTTGATCCGACCCATGAAATGGCCTTTGCCTTGGCCGTCGGCAAGCTTTGGTCGGTTCACCTTAATGATCAGAACGGCGTCCGATTTGACCAAGATCGGGCCTTTGGCGCCGAGAATCTGCGTTCGGCCTTTAATCAAATCAAGGTGCTCTGCGACAACAATTATGGCGCCAACGGCGAGTACATCGGCCTTGATGTCAAAGCCATGCGGTCTTCGGACGATGCCTATGGCTTCAAACACTTGGAAACCAGCCTCAGGATCGTTCGGCTGATGGAAAAGAAAGTGGGTCAGCTGGATCAGGCCAAGGTCGATGCTTTTGTTGCTGTTAATGATTATGAGGGGTTGGAGATGTACATCCTGGAGCTTCTCCTAGGTGCCTGACGTGGCAACCGGAGTTATTTTCGGTGCCGGCAGTGTTGGCCGCGGCTTCATCGGCCAGCTGTTTGCCGAAAGCCGATTGGAAGTGGTTTTTGTCGATGTTGTGCCCCAAATCATTGACGGGATCAACCGTGATGGTTGTTATCCGCATTTGACCGTGAGTAATGCCGGCCGGATCAAAACCAGTGTCGGTCCGGCGCGGGCCATCAACAGCGAGGACATCCAACAGGTGATCGAGGCGGTTTCTCATGCTGATATTCTGGCCACAGCCGTCGGTGCCGGTGCCTTGGCCAAGATTGCCGAACCGTTGGCTCGTGGCCTGGCCCGACGCCACGAAATCAACCGGCTGCCGGTTAATATTTTGCTCTGTGAAAATTTACATGCCGCTGCCACCTATATGAAAGACCAGCTGTCATTGCATCTGGAAGATTCAATCTGCGATCAGGTTCTGGAGCGGGTCGGTCTGCTTGAAACATCAATCGGACGCATGATACCCGTGCCCTCAGCCGAGCTCCATGCGATCCACCCGGCGGCGGTCAGCGTTGAACCGTACAAATACCTGCCCTTTGACGTGGCTGCTGTTAAGGGAACCCTGCCGAAAATCACCGGACTGATCGGCGATCCCACCGTACCCTTTTCTTACTATACGGACCGCAAGCTGTATCTTCACAACCTGGGCCATTGCCTGTGCGCGTATCTGGGAGAATTGAATCGTGACACGTACATTGCCGATGCGATTAACCAACCTGCCATTCGCAATCCGGTGCGATCCGCCATGCTCGAAAGCGCCGTGGCTCTGGCGGTCAAATATGGGAGGCCGATCGGCGGTTTGATTGACCATGCGGACAATCTGCTGGCCCGCTTTGGCAATCATGGATTGCGGGATACCGTGGAGCGGGTCGGCCGGGATCCCGAGCGCAAATTGGCGCCGGGAGATCGTTTTTTGGGCGCGTACGCCTTGGCGGTCGAGACCGGTACGCCGCGTCGCTATTTGAGCTTGGCGTTGGCCTACGGTTTGAACAAATTGCGTCTGGTCAAGGATTGGACGGTCGAAGAAACCATCCGGCATCTCGTCCGGGTTGCTCCGGAAGCAACAGCCGACCAAGACACGATCAGGTCTTATCTGCTTGCGCTGAAGAAACAAGCCGGACCACAGGAATTGGTGGGTCTGATTGATGAAGAAATGATGGTTGCGGATCTTGTCTGATAAATGTTTGACATGATAGAAAATCCTATTATATAATTAACAGGGCAAGACGCCTCGAGGGACGGAGGCGTCTTTTTCTGTGTTTGGCAGGAGTGGTTGATTCCGGTCAAAAGGCTTTAAAGATGTGGACGCAGGGAGGATTCAGATGAAATACATTTTTGTGACCGGCGGCGTTGTGTCCGGTTTGGGAAAAGGGATCACGGCAGCATCTCTGGGGCGGCTGCTCAAAGCGCGCGGAATCCGCGTGACCATGCAAAAGCTTGACCCTTATCTCAACATTGACCCCGGAACCATGAATCCATACCAACATGGCGAAATTTTTGTCACCGATGATGGAGCCGAGACCGATCTGGATCTGGGACATTATGAACGTTTCATTGATGAAAGTTTATCAAAGAACAGCAATGTTACCTCCGGCCGCATTTACTGGTCGGTGATTCAAAAAGAACGAAGAGGTGACTACCAGGGCGGAACCGTTCAGGTTATTCCCCATATCACCAATGAGGTCAAAGACTTTATACGCAAAGACAAGGTCGGCTATGACGTCGCCATTATCGAAATCGGCGGAACAATCGGGGACATCGAGGCCCTGCCCATCATTGAAGCCACCCGACAGTTCGCGGCGGAAGTCGGCCGAAAAAACTGTTTGTTTATCCATGTCACATTGGTGCCGTTTTTATCGGCGTCACAGGAGCAAAAAACAAAACCGACCCAGCATAGCGTAAAAGATCTGCTCAGCTTGGGGATTCAGCCGGACATCATTGTCTGCCGTTCGGAAATTGATATCGGTTATGATTTAAAAGCCAAAATCGCCCTGTTCTGCAATGTGCCGGTCAACTGCGTCATCGCGAATCTGGATTTGCCGATTTTGTATGAAATTCCCTTAGCTCTGGAAAAAGAAGGTCTGGCCGAAATTGTCTGCCAGCGGTTTGAACTGGAGGCTTCCGAGCCGGATTTATCAACCTGGATCGACATGGTTGACACGCTGAAAAACCCGAAAAGGGAGGCGCGCATCGCCATTGTCGGCAAATATGCCGCATTGCGCGATGCTTATCTTAGCATCGTGGAGTCGTTGGTTCACGGCGGCGCCGCCAATCAAAGCTCGATCGCCATCGAGTGGATTGACTCGGATGATGTAACCGATCAGACGGCTCATGAATTGTTTTCGGACGTGGATGGCATTCTGGTGCCGGGTGGCTTCGGCGTCAGAGGTATCGAAGGGAAAATAGAAGCGGCACGCTATGCGCGCCAAAACAAGATCCCTTACTTTGGCATCTGCCTGGGCATGCAGATTGCCATTGTTGAATTCGCGCGCCATGTCATGGGTTATCAAGAAGCCAACAGTGTTGAATTCGCGCCGGATACACCCTATCCGGTTATAACGCTGACAAGAGTTTCCGGTCAAAAAGCCAACGATCGGTTTGGCGGCACGATGCGCTTGGGGCAATATCCCTGTGTTATTGACGAGCAATCCAAGGCATATGCTTGTTATCAGGCAAGTTTGATCTATGAGCGGCATCGTCACCGCTATGAGGTCAACAATGAATACCGGGAAGCGTTGATTGCCGCGGGATTGGTATTAAGCGGTGTGTCGCCGGATGATCACTTGGTGGAAATAATCGAGCTTCCGGACCACCCTTGGTACATTGCCTGTCAATTTCATCCGGAATTTAAATCACGACCCAACCGCCCACACCCCCTGTTTACCGGGTTTGTCGCGGTCTCGCTGGCTAGACAAGCCAATGCACGGAGCTGATTGGATCAGGGCGTACCGCAGAACGGGTTTCGGTCGCCGGCCAACCAATTTGGCAGGCCTCAAAAGCATACTCCCTTGGAGAAAGTCCGGTAAGATCCGCCAATGCGGCGCTTTCCTCCAGATCGCCAACCGCAGAAACAATCTGTAATCCCAAATGAAGCGCAGTGGCCTTGAGCCACATATTTTCGATCACACAAGCCAGCGACTGCACCTCGCGGGCCGGATATCCCTTGCGCTCGGCGACAATGACCAGCCAAGGCGCCTGCCACGGCGGCAGCCCCTGCTCGGTTATCATGTGCATGGCTTTGAGCATATTTTGCATACGAGGATCTTTTCGATCCGTTATTTGAGCCAGTTTCTTTCCAATCGCGGCGACGACATCGGCGCGAAGTTGTTCAATGACTGCTTGACCTTTGGCCAAGACGAAAAATTTGCGAAAGTCGCCGGTGTCGCGATTGGCAAGACCGGCATAGGGCGCTTGTCGTCCGGCTTCAATGATCTGAGCGATCAGATCTCGGTGGGGAACGGTTTCCTTGAAAGCCCGAACCGAGCAGCGCGTTGTTATCAGGTGGTCGATGACCTCATTGTTTAACTCCGGTCCGGGTGCGCGCATACTTTCGGCCTGTTGTCTTGCTTTTTCCGACATCCCGTAGCCAAAGGAGGGGATGTCCTTAGCCATGTTCTCCAGCACAGACGCCGCATACTCGGCTGAGGTAGGAATATCCAAGTGGGCAAAACGAACATGGTCCGGGCGGCCATCTTCGGTCCGAGCCCGAGCCCGGCCTTCCGGATTGAGCTCGGTATCCAAGATCAATGGCGGAATAGCTTCAAAAACTCGGATGTTCAGCGGTTCCAGCTGCTCGCGAATAAGTGAAGAGAAACTGTGCATGGCGGCCTTGGTTGCGGAATAAAGCGGCATCCGGGCCGAGGGCCGGAAAACCATGCCTGAGGTTACATAAACAATGGCGGCATTGGGCCGGTTGCTTAGCAAAGGCACAAAAAGCGCCGTCAGCGCCACCGGCCCTTCCAGATTAATGTGCAGCTCATTTGAGCCCTCCAAAGCCGCCGCTCCTTGAGTGAAGTCAAGATCACGCTGAACGCCGGCGTTGTTGATCAGGATGTTCAGGTTTGGGTGGTTCTCTTTGATCCGGTCGACCAGCAGGCGACGCTGGCTATCACAGCCCACATCACAAACGAAGGTCTGTAATTCGGGAATTTTCTTTTTTGCTTCATCCAGACGAGCTTTGCGACGCCCGCAGATAATCACTTGATTTCCGGCTTGGTGAAAGGCTTCGGCCAAAGCAAACCCGATACCGGTGGCACCACCGGTAATCAATACGGTATTTCCGGTTATGTTCATTGGGATGACCTCCTGGATTGGCAACACAGATCCGATCCGTTTAAATTTTAAATATCGATGACAAAATCAATATCCTTGTTGTCAGCCAGACCTTCAAAGACCCGACCGATGATTTCCAAAGCCTCATTAAGTTGCTCATCGGTATGCGTGGCGGTGTAACTGGTGCGCAGGAGGCAGTTGTCGCCGGGTACGGCAGGAGGGAAAACCGGGTTGACATAAACGCCGTTTTCCAGCAACTCCTTTGCCGTGACCAGAGTTCTGCCGACCGTTCCGGTCAAAAGCGGGATAATCGGAACAATGTGATTGCCGCTGTCGTGGACCCGAACATGAGAAAGCTTGGCCAGCCCTTGACGCATATGAGAGGCGATCGTATTGAGTCGGCGGACCCGCTCCGGCTCGGCTTCCAGAATACGCAGGGCTTCATGAGCCGCCGCGACCTGAGCCGGAGGGATGCTGGCGCTGAAGATAAAAGGGCGAGCGGTGTGTTTGATAAAATGAATCACCGCTTCATCGCCAACGACGCATCCACCGAGGGAAGCCAGTGTCTTGGAAAATGTGTTCATGATCAGGTCGACTTCATCCGTGAGGCCGAAGTATTCGGCCGTACCACGTCCGCGTTCGCCGAGAACGCCGATGGAATGGGCATCGTCCAACAAAATCCGTGCGCCGTATTTTTGGGACAGACGGACAATTTCCGGCAGGTTGCAGATTTCGCCCTCCATGCTGAATACACCGTCGGACACAACCAAAATGCCGCCCTTGCCGTCTTCGGCGCAGCGTGCCAACAAGCGCTCCAGTTCAAGCATATCGTTGTGCCGAAATTTCAGTGTTTTGGCAAAACTGAGCCGGGTTCCGTCAACGATACTGGCGTGATTCAGGCTGTCGCTCAAAATATAGTCGTTTCGACCGGTGATTGCGGAAATAATCGATAAATTAGTCTGGAAACCCGTAGAAAAGATCAGGCAATCTTCTTTTTGCAGAAATTTTGCCAACGCCGCCTCCAGCTCAACATGAATATCCAGCGTCCCATTCAAAAAGCGCGATCCGGAACATCCGGAACCGTATTTCTCCACGGCTTTGATCGCGGCCTCCTTGACCCGGGGATCAGATGTCAATCCGAGGTAATTGTTGGACCCGAACATCAGGGTACGGCGACCCTCCATGAGAACTTCCGTATCCTGGCCGGAAGTCAGCATATGGAAAAAGGGATAAACGCCCATAGCCATCGTCTGTTTGGCAGGTGTATAATCCCAGCACTTTTGAAACAAATCCATTCGGTTCACACTCCTGATCGGAAAATTAGTTTGATAGGCTTTAAATTAGGTTCATCATAGCACACGGGCGCCGGATTGAGAATAGCAGAGGGTGAAAAGAGGTGTCGGCGTGTTTCTCTTTTCATGGTAAAATCATGGTGTCCGCCGAGGCGGTAAAAAAGAACCTTTACAGGTGAGAAAACCTAAAGGAGCCCATCCATGAAAGCAAGAATATTGGCCGAAAGATGCATTGGCTGTGGTTTGTGTGTTGAGATTTGTCCCGAAGTGTTTACCATGGGTGACGAATTGATTGCCGGCGCGACTGCCGACGAGATACCGGAGGATGCAACGGACAGCACCCGGGATGCGGCTTCGGCCTGTCCGGTTTATGCAATTGATCTGCATTGATCAGTTACCGATAGGTTGTCTGGGGTCCTCGGCAACAACCGCCATTTTAAACGGATCGATATAAAAACTGTACGGACCGATCTCCCGGTCCTGATCTGTGTGATAAATCATGTGAACCAAGATGCGTCCGTCCCGGAAAATCACCTGAACAGCGGGCTCGCGCCAGTTCAGGACATGGGGGTCGCGACCCGTGTGCTCCCACGCGACCTGTAGATATTTGTCGGTATCAATAAAGCTACGATAAATGTAGGAATAGGCGACAAAAAAAACAATCAAGGCCAAGGCAAGGATCAAAAGTCTTCGACGGTGGCGGGAAATACTCATTTTGGTTCCACCTCACGGTTTCAGGCAGTTCAGATCCTGTTTTCCCCCTTTGTCTGAACCGCCATCGCAAAATCGGTCGATATTGAGTATAATACACTATTAGGGGGCGTATGTTTCATGGCCAAATGCAAAAACTGCCATCGTAAAGGATTTATTGTCGAGACCGATGTCAACGGCCTTTGTTCGGATTGCGCCCCGTACTATTATCTGACAATGCAGGATGATTTAAAAGCCCTTGAACAGGCTTTGTTTCTCTTGGCGCGCACCAACCATCCGATGACGGCGCTGGCCCGTTTGGAATTGGCTCGGAACAGCCTTGATCGGCTGCGATCCTACGCCGAGGCCGGGCTGGTTGTCCTGCCGGCGCCGATTGAGCAATTAGAAGAGCAGCTGCGCGGATTTAACGATGAATGGCAACCGGATTGATTTTGACTCTAGGAGGTGGCCGTCTGAACAAGGTTCAACCCAAAATCCATTTAACTGCCGGTATCCTGTTTGCGACCATGGCCATGTTGGTGGCCCTGCTGACCCGATCGTCCAGGGACGGCCGCTGGCGCGTTTTCAGTTTGTTGTCCATTTGGGCGGCGGGGCTGGCCTGGACCTTATTTATGCGGGCGTACCGCCGGCGGTCGGGCGGTCGGCGGAATTCATTTTCAGCTTATCCGGAGGGCCATGCTCGGCTTATCGAGGCTGGCCGGTTGCCGAACCGGTACAACCCCCACATTGAGCTGAGAGAATATGAAATCTGCCATTTTTCGGTTGGAGCTCGGCGTCTCCGGTTTGCGGATCCGCCTGCCGATCAAGATGTCGATCCGACCCAGCTTATGGTTCGTTTTTCCGGCGGTTCATATTATTTTATCGCCCGCCCGCATGGGGTGCTGCTACCGGCGGAATTGGATCATGAGATCTATGGCGAATTTGTCATCACCAGTCAGCGGGTGATGTTTGTCGCGCCGGAAAACGGATTTGAGGTGCCGTTGCAAAGCCTGAAATTACTGGACTGCAGCGCACATCTCGTTGATTTTCAGGTGCGTGGACGCCGTTATACCATTCAAACCGAAGCCGCCTCGCTGGCGGAAAAAGTTTTGCTCATGCTTTTGCAACCATCGGCTATCTGATGCAACCGCCGGCAACCTGATGGGATCCACTGTCGGCGGGAGTCGAAACGCAAGGCGAATGAGAGCCTAAGTTTCCAGCCAGAGCTTGGCGACCGCATCGCTGGGCATTTTCCAGTTTCCTCGGGGCGACAGTGCCACGCTGCCGATTTGAGGTCCGTCGGGCAAACAGGAGCGCTTAAACTGTTGAGCAAAAAAACGCCGGGTGAAAACCTGCAGCCAATGTCGGATGGTCGCCGAAGAATAGGCATCGGCAAAAGCCGCTTCGGCCAACCGCTTGATTTTGGCCGGTGTAAAACCGTAGCGAACGGTGTAATAAAGGAAAAAGTCATGTAAATCATAAGGCCCGATCAGCTGCTCGGTTTTTTGAGCGATCTTGCCGGCTTCGGGCGGCAGCAATTCAGGGCTGATCGGCGTGTCCAAAATATCCAGCAAGGTTTTCCGGAGGCTCGGCGACGCTGACGTTGCGGCGTGGCGGATCAGGTGTCGGAGCAGCGTTTTGGGGACAGAGGAATTAACCCCGTACATGGACATATGATCACCATTGTATGTTGTCCAGCCAAGAGCCAGTTCAGACAGATCACCGGTACCGATGACCATACCACCGGTTTTATTGGCCAGATCCATCAGAATCTGGGTTCGTTCGCGGGCCTGAGCATTTTCATAAGTGACATCATGGGTGTCGGGATCGTGGCCGATATCCTGAAAATGATTGAGAACTGCTCGGCGGATCGAGATTTCCCGCCATGCAACCCCCAAATCGCTGTCTCTTATACACATCT
>LSQX01253777.1_pt2 | contig 25550 bp, 19 predicted proteins | sample 654561 | NCBI WGS metagenome assembly LSQX01 (sample SAMN04489861, study PRJNA283612) | anaerobic digester metagenome | isolation source: 4 biogas reactors fed with cattle manure at either 37C or 55C with and... | place: Denmark: Kongens Lyngby | collected 2014 | reverse complement strand
GGTTATAATTGTTCCGTCAACCGGCGACTGCACTTGCAGCTCCTTTTGGTTAGCCAGCAATTCAGCAAGTTTACCGCGGTAAGCTTCAACACCGGCCTGACTCGCTTCAAATTGTTTTTGCTTTATCTCTATCGCAATTTTCGAAGACTGCGCCGCTGCCAGATTGGCTTTTGCCGCTTCATGCAGTTGGATCACGGCATTTACATCGGCCATGCTGCTGTCATAATCCAATTTTTTGCTGTCAAATTCCCTGGCGGAAACGGCACCGTCCCGGTATAGTTTCAAATAACGCCGGTAATTGCTTTCTGCAATTTGCCTGACAGCTTTGGCCTTTTCAAGTTGCGCCTGTACATTCTCTGCCGAAGCCATTGCCGATAATATTGCAGCGTCAGAATTGCGTCTCGTATAATCCAGGTCATATCCGGCCTGTTCGTTTTGCAATTGAGCTGCTTTCAAATTTTCCTGAGCGCTAATAACCTGTGCCTGTATTTGCTCGGAGTCAAGCACTGCAAGTATCTGGCCCTTTTTGACGGCATTGCCTTCATCAGCAAGCAATTTGAGCACTCGCCCCTGTACCCTTGATGAGACATTGACTTCCCTGCCTTCAATTCTGCCCCCGGCAACTAAAAACCCTTCCGGCACTTTATTGGTTTGCTGTCGCCAAAAGAACCAGGCAAGACCGATGACTATGACCCCTATAACTAAGAAAATTGACTGTTTTGTCGTTAGCTTCGGCATAATAAATTCACCCCAGACTTTCAACTTGTTTCTTTCCAAAATATTAATCGCCCGCAACCGAAAAAGTTGAATGCTATCCACTAAAAAGATATCTTCTTTTTATGTGGATAGCATTCTCTTTAATTAGCCGGAAATCCTCTATTTTTTGAATTTTCTCTTATATTGAGCAGTGTTTTTTCATGCACCCAAATTTTATTACCGTGCTTTCGCCAATCAAACTTCAGACAGAAACATCATAAAAGCAAAACCACCATTTGTTTTTTCAATTTCTTATTCCTCCGCTAAATATGTAAAAATGGCAATCAAATGCCTTTAACCTGAATAAAAGACAATTAACCGACAACTGAATTTGATTAAAAACTTTCCGATTATTGGTTGTTTGCAAGCGTCAAAAGCACTATACTTCACATTCTGTAAAAAACATATCACAAAAAAACATTGACAATGTTGCACAATAGTAATATATTACTAACAATAAAGGTAAACCTAAGAATAAGAATAGTAGGTACGGTTATTTATTTTCAGAGAGCTGCAGGCGCTGTGATTGCAGTAATAACGGCCGCATTGAATGGACTTATGAGGGTGGGAAGAAAAGCTTTTGAAGCTTAGTAATGCCCGACGGGAACTCCGCCCGTTACCAAGGGAGCATATATGTCAGTATATGGAAAAAGAGGGCGCAAGCCAAATTGAGTGGTACCGCAGAAGTTTTTCAGACTTCTGTCTCAGTAGAGATACTGTGACAGAAGTTTTTTTATTTTCAAATCAATTATTAAGATTATTTGCATAAGGGAGGCCTTGAAAATGTCAAGAAAAATACCCCACAGACTCTATTTAACCGAGGAGCAAATGCCTAAACAATGGTACAATCTGCGCGCGGATATGAAGGAAAAACCAGATCCCATGCTTAATCCGGCAACGCTGCAGCCGGTCAGGGCGGAAGACTTGTATCCCGTTTTCTGCGAGAAGCTGGCCCAACAGGAAATGGACAACGAGACCCGCTTCATTGACATCCCGGAGGAAATCCAGGATTTTTACAAAATGTACCGTCCTTCGCCGCTTATCAGGGCGTTCAATCTGGAGAAAGCACTTGACACGCCTGCCAGAATTTACTACAAATTTGAGGGTAACAATACTTCCGGCAGCCACAAGCTGAATTCAGCTATTGCCCAGGCTTATTATGCGAAAGAGCAGGGCTTGACCAGCCTGACAACTGAAACCGGCGCGGGCCAGTGGGGAACAGCTCTGGCGGAAGCCTGCTCCTACTATAACCTTCCGCTGACGGTCTACATGGTCAAATGTTCCTACGAGCAGAAACCCTTTAGAAAAATCGTCATGGAAACCTTTGGCGCCAATGTCGTGCCAAGCCCAAGCAAAATGACAAACGTCGGCCGCGCCATCCTGGCAAATGACCCCGATACCGGCGGCAGCCTTGGCTGCGCTATTTCTGAGGCCATTGAAAAAGCCGTGACTACAGAAGGCTGCCGTTATGTGCTTGGTTCGGTGCTGAACCAGGTCTTGCTGCACCAGTCGATTATCGGCCTCGAGTCTAAGCAGGCGCTTGAGCTGCTTGACGAATACCCCGACATCGTGATTGGCTGTGCCGGCGGCGGTTCAAACCTCGGCGGCTTGATTGCGCCCTTCATGCAGGACAAGCTTCTTGGCAGGCATTCCCCCAAAATCGTTGCCGTAGAGCCCGCTTCCTGCCCTTCCTTCACCCGCGGTGTCTATGCTTACGATTTCTGCGATACAGGCAAGGTTACACCACTTGCCAGGATGTACACGCTCGGCAGCGGCTTCATGCCCTCGCCCAGCCATGCCGGCGGCCTTCGCTATCACGGCATGTCCCCGATCCTGTCCAAGCTCTATCACGACGGTTACATGGAAGCAGTTTCCGTTGAACAAACGAAGGTGTTTGAAGCTGCGGTACTTTTCGCCAAGCAGGAGACAATCCTGCCGGCCCCCGAATCGGCCCATGCCATCCGCACCGCCATCGACGAGGCGCTCCGCTGCAAGGAAAGCGGCGAAGCCAAGACGATTTTGTTCGGTTTAACCGGCACCGGTTACTTTGATATGACCGCCTATAATTCCTTCAATACGAAAAGCATGGTTGACTATATACCGAGCGACGAAGACCTGCAAAGGAGCTTTGCCAATCTTCCTAAGGTTTGAGCCAGTATGGAGAAGAGCCGCCCGCAACATAAAGTTGCGGGCGGCTCTTGTTTTTCTGCCTGGGTATTTGTCACCAGATGCCTATGCTGTTTTGCACCAACAGCGACACAACCGCCACTGCGGCCCAGCAACAGACACCCAGCATTATCGGCTTACGTCCGTTGGCAATTAACTGATAGAGATTTGTATTTAAACCTATGGCAAACATCGACATCACAATCATGTATTTGCCTGCCGTGGCAAGCACAGCGCTAAGCGGCTTGATGGCAAGAACAGTATTGAAAAAGGCTGCCGCAGCAAACCATAAGACGAACCAGGGAAACACCGACGACAAAGCGAAGCTTTCGCCGGCCTCCTCTTTGCCGCTGCCTTGCCTTGCAGCATAAACCGCCAATGCGAGCGTGATGGGAACAATCATTAGCGTTCTCGTCAGTTTGACAATAGTCGCATAAACAAGCGCGTCGTCATTGCCGCTTTGTGCGCTCCAGGCGGCGCCCGCGGCTACTACCGAGGAAGTATCGTTAATCGCCGTGCCGGCCCACATACCAAAACCCGCATCGCTCAAACCGAGCCAGGAGCCCAAAGCCGGGAAAAGAAATACCGCCACGACGTTAAACAGAAAGATAGTTGAAATAGCTTGGGCAATCTCCTCATCTTCCGCCTTGATTACGGGTGCCGTGGCCGCAATGGCCGAACCTCCGCAAATCGAAGTGCCTACACCGATCAAGGTTCTTGTTTTCCCTTCAAGTCCCAAAGCCTTTCCTACATAGTAAGCTGTCAGAAAGGCCGAGGCAAGGGTAGCGGCGATGATTGCGAGAGACTCCCTGCCAACCTCGATAACTTGCAGAAGGTTCATGCTGAAGCCAAGCAGCACTATCGAATACTGCAGTATTTTTTTCGCTGTGAATTTAACGCCGTCATTAAGCACCTTTCCCGGGAAAGCAGCCTGATTCCTACAAAGAGCGGGGGACGCAAGCGCCAGCAGCATTCCCAAAAGAATGCCGAAAACCGGACCGCCGACAATTGGAAACTCCCTGCCCAAATACCAGGCCGGGCAAGCAAAAACAAGGCACAAAGCCACACCGGGCATATAATTTGCAAAATTATTCAATAAACCCCAACCTTTCAGTACTTTTATAATCGTCTAATGCCTTCGCACCGAGAAATTCGTAGAACTTTTTGTCTTCGTCAATCATATGCCCCATAATCACCGTGTCAACGATGAAAGCAAAAAACGCCGAAGGCTTTACGGAGCCTTGCAAATAGCCCTCCCTCATTGCGTGGGCTTCTTCTAAGATAATCTCGTGGTTTGCGGAGTGTTCGTCAATGCCGTCGTATCCTGCCTCGCGCAAAATTTTTTCTTCGTGGTCGAAATGGCTCTTCACGTAATTCAGTAACTTCTCCAAAAGCAGCGCTGCTTCCTCTTTCTCAGCCCCCGAATAAGCCTTGAAGATTACAGCGTTGCCAAGACGGATAATTTCCTTGTGCTGTTCGTCGATGAGTTCGTTGCCGCTTTCCCACTCCTTGCTCCATTTGAGTTGAACATTGGCGACGGGTGAACCCGCATAATTTTCTTCGGCACAATAGACGCGGTTTCTGCCGGAAGCCTTCGCACGGTACAACGCGTCATCGACTCGTTTATACCATTGCAGCTGACTCTCGCCCGCCTTTTTCTGAGCAGCCCCGAAGCTTGCCGTCACCTTTCCGACTTGGGGATGCTGATACGCTTCCAATTCAGACCGCAGCCGGTCGGCTACCTTGACCGCTTCCGCGGCGCCCGTATCAGGCAGCAGAACTACAAACTCCTCGCCGCCGCTTCTGATGACGCTGTCACCGCCGCGCACCGCATTCATTGCTGTTTTGGCAACACATTTCAAGACGTTGTCGCCGACAATATGTCCCCATGTGTCATTTACCCTTTTAAAATGGTCAAGATCAAACAAAAGCATGGAAACAGGCTTCTGACTCCTCTCGGCGCCGGCAATTGCTTTTTTAATCAGCTCGATACCGGTCCTCCGGTTAAAACAGCCCGTCATCAGGTCATATGTCGCAAGAGCACGTATCTTGTTGTTTTCCTCAAGGTAAAGCACGATAACGGCACTGAAAAACGCCGCAACCAGACTTATCGCCAAAAGATTTGCCGGCTGGCGCAAAAACCTTTTCAAGGCTATGGCAAAGGGGCTTTCGCTTCCGGCAGAATCAACCGCGCCGGCAGGCACGTGCGAAATAAGAAACCAGCCCTCATCGGCACCCTTTAAGATTATATCCTTGTCCTCTCCGTTTTTTAAAGACTCTTGCACCATAAATGCCGGACGAATGCGGCTAAAGGTAAATAAGCCTGCAGGCGTTGATAGCTGACCTTCTTCTTCCTTTTTGACAGTCTGCCACTCCTCCGGAAACAGTGCGGCAAAGGTATCCCGGCTCTTGTCAGGATACATGAAAGCCCAATCGCTGCCGCTGCCGGAACCGGCAAGCCAATAGCCTTCATCGTTGACAAGTTTCAGATAATTGGTTTGCCTCATCAGCCCGTTGATGCCGTCAATGACAATGCTGCCGCGATAACTGATGACAAGTACGCCTGAAATTTCATCTTCTTTGCCAAAAACCGGCATAGCGAAACGGATTACAGGCTTTATGGGCTCCTCTATCCTGCCGTTTTCGACGTTGAGGTCAAAAACCGAACGATAAATCATCCTTTTACTTAGCTTAATGGCTTCAGCAAAACACTTCTTTTCGTTTTTCGCCTGCAGCTCGCTTTCTCTGACTGCCTCCGCCCTCCCGTCCTTGAAATTGACGCGGACGATTTCCCTGCCGCTTACGTCCATATAGCGGATGTGATGATATTTGCGAATTTTCCCGGCAAAGAGGCGCAACTCCTCTTCCAGTCTTTCTGCCGGGGCCTCCTTGAGCAGGTAAGCTTTGAAGACGGGACTTGCCTCAAGATAAAGAAGGTGCTGGACAGCTTCTACCATTTCATTTTCAATCACTTTTTTCTGAGAAGCAGCGAATATTTCCTGTTCCTTCGCGAGAGAGCGTCTGTCCGCACTCACGTCGTCCTGTTGAGAAAGTACCGCAAGTCCTGAAAAAAACAAAAAAATAGTAACGAAAAAAGCCAGCAGCAATTGCCATTTTTTTGTTAATAGCTTGATCGGACCATCTTTCATTGCCTCCGCCTCGCTTTTCTCGGGGAAATTGCCCGCCGCCGCAATTCTTAAGGACTTGTTCTCTTTTTCTCCGTCTCCCGCCTTTTCCCTGCCGCATTTGTCTCGGGAAAAATATAAATTGCGAATTTAGCAATTTCTCATTAAAAACCGCAAACTTCTTAACATAAAAAAAACACCACGTATGTGGTGTGATTTTTTGTTTTGGTGCGGTTGGTGGGATTTGAACCCACACGAGTCTCCCCGCCACCCCCTCAAGATGGTGCGTCTGCCGTTCCGCCACAACCGCCTGCAATGATGTCCTGTCACCAAATGAATTTGGTGCGGTCGAGAGGATTTGAACCTCCACAGGGTTGCCCCTACTAGCTCCTGAGGCTAGCGCGTCTGCCGTTCCGCCACGACCGCGCATCATTTATCGGCAACATTGATATGATAGCATATCAGGCTTTAGCCGTCAATACTCCACCAAACGATTTTTATATAATTTGTAGTATTGTCCACGGTCATACAAGACGTTTTTAACATATTCACGGGTATCCGAATAAGGAATCGCCTCTATGTTGCCAAAGTCAGGACTCCAACGAAAATCCTCCATCCATCTGCGCGTGACGCCCCTGCCCGCATTGTAGGCGCTCAGCATCAGCACCCTGTTTGTGCCGAATTCATGCTCGAGCTCGCTCAGATACCAGCATCCCATCCTGATATTGGTTTCCGCCTCAAGCAAGCGCTCTGTCGAAAAATCACTGAAGCCCATTTCCCTGGCAATCCACTCACCCGTCTCCGGCATTATCTGCATCAGACCCATTGCCCCCGGCTTTGATTTCGCCTCGATGCGGAACCTGCTTTCATTTTTGACGACCGCGGCAACAAGAAACGGGTCAAGCTTGTTCTTCCTGCTGTATTCGATGATTTCTTCCTGATATGGCCAAAGATAGACAAACCTCATCTGTACCGCATCCGAACGCCATACCTGCCAAACCGCGAACAGGATACAGACCAGCAATGCCGCATGAAACCAATGCCTGCTTTTTCTCTTTTTGCGCAAGCGTATCCCCCCGCTATTTTATGGTTTTTTCCCAGGCAGCAGCTATCTGCTTTTCTGTTTCCTGCCAGGTTCCTTCATTATTTATAATCACTGTTGCATACCTGCGCTTTTCCGCAAGCGGCAGCTGCGCCGCGATACGCTTTCTGACCTCGTCTTCGGTCAGACCGCTTCTTTTCATGGTTCTTTGCAGCTGCGTCTCGATGCTGACCTCAATCAGCCACACTTCGTCCATCTTTTCGTGCCAGCCTTTTTCTATCAACAGGGGTATGTCAAGCACTGCGGCTTTTTCGCCTCTGCGCCGGCATTCGTCAAGAAAACTTTCAGCCTGCTGCCAGACATAGCCGTGAACAATTCCTTCAAGCAGGTTCAAACGCTCCTTATTTTCAAAAACAATAGCCGCCAGCACATCTCTTTTAATGCCGCCGCCCGGTTCTAAAATCTCCCTGCCAAAGGCCGCGGCAACCTTTTCATAACAGGCACAGTCAGGCAAAAGAGCCTGCCTTGCCGCCTCATCTGCGTCGAACACCATGGCGCCGAGACGTCTCAGCTTGTTGGCGACTGAAGTCTTGCCTGAACCAATGCCTCCCGTAAGACCAATAACCTTCATCACAAACACCCCTTAGCTTTGACAATTTGCGCAATAGGTTGTGCCCCTGCCGGCAACTTTTGTACCGATGAGTTCTCTGCCGCACTTTTTACAAGGCTGTCCTTTGCGGCCATAAACCAGCAGATGGTGCTGGTTTGTGCCCTGCGTGCCGTTCCCGTCGACATAATTGCGAAACGTGGTACCGTGGTTTTTGATGCCCTGCCGTATAACCTTGTTTACGCTTGCGACAAGTTCCTTCAGCTCTTTCCTGCTCAGGCTGCGGGCCGGTTTCTGCGGCAGAATGCCTGCCTGGGCAAGCGCCTCGTCTACATAGATGTTGCCCAAGCCCGCCACCGCTTCTTGGTTAAGCAGTACGCCCTTGATGGCGCCTGTTCGGTTTTTGACCGTTTTCTCCAAATACTCCGCGGTAAATTCGCTGCTTCCGGGCTCCGGCCCCAATTTTTCCAAACCGGGAAGGGAGATGTCGTCATTGACGATCAGATGCATTGTGCCAAACGTCCTTATATCACAAAACCACAATGTCTTGTCACCCGTCAGGTCGAACCTGACCTTGGCATAGGGCGGTTCTGCCGCATCGCTGTCGGCTGCAACAAGCGCCCCCGTCATTCTTAAATGAATGACAAGCCGGAGGTTGGTGTTAAACTCTATAATAAGATATTTGCCTCTTCTTTTCAGTTCCCTTACGCTTTGTCCCACCAGAATGTCCGCGAAGTTCTCAGGCGCCGGGTGCTTAATCATCCTCGGCAGCCTGATGTCGACATGTTTCACCATTTTGTTCACAATGTGCGGCTTAAGGGTTTTTCTGACTTGTTCTATTTCAGGCAATTCTGGCATCTTTCTTCTCCTTAGTCAATCTTGTCGGCTTACTTTGTTTCTGCCCAGTTCCTGCCAAAAGCAACGTCTGCCACGAGCGGCACGGAAAGCTTGACGCTGTTTTCCATTATCTCCTTGACCAGCAAACCGACTCTTTCCTTTTCATTTTCACAAACTTCAAGCACAAGCTCGTCATGCACCTGCAGCAACAAACGGCTCTTCAGGCCGGAGGCCTTTAACGCCACGTGCACCCTTATCATAGCAAGCTTGATGATGTCGGCGGCGGTTCCCTGTATCGGCGTGTTGATGGCTGTTCTTTCGGCAAAGCTGCGCAGGTTGAAATTCTTGTTGTTAATGTCGGGCAAGTAGCGCCGCCGCCCGAACATGGTAGAAACATAGCCGTTATTCCTTGCTTCGGCCACAATTCTTTCCATATAATCCTTCACGCCCGTGTAACGCCGGAAATAACTCTCGATGTACTTCGCGGCTTCGTTCCGGCTTATTCCGAGCTGCCGGCCGAGGCCGTAGTCGCTGATGCCGTAAACGATTCCGAAGTTGACGGCCTTAGCCCGCGTCCTCAGCTCCGGCGTAACATCCCTTAGAGGAATTTCGAAAACTTCCGCTGCGGTTCTGGCATGAACATCCTGGCCCTTGCCAAAAGAGTCCAGAAGGAGCTCGTCCTCCGCCATATGTGCCAGAACCCTTAACTCCACCTGGGAATAGTCGCAGGACATCAGAAAATCATAGCCTTGTCCGGGCACAAACATCGCGCGCATCCTTTTGCCGGCTTCCGTCCTTACAGGTATGTTCTGCAAATTGGGTTCCGTGCTGGAAAGACGGCCGGTTACCGTTACCGTCTGTTGAAAATGGGTGTGTACACGCTTGGTCTTTTTGTTAATCAGCGGCTTCAAGCCTTCAAGATATGTAGAATAAAGCTTTGTCAGCTGCCTGTGCTGTAAAATCGTTCCAAGCAGCGGGTGATGCTTTTCAAGTTCCTCTAAAACGCTGACATCGGTAGAATAACCGGTTTTGGTCTTTTTAATCACAGGCAGTCCGAGTTTGTCAAACAAAATCGTACCAAGCTGTTTCGGCGACTTGAGGTTAAAGGGTTCGCCCGCCTGTTCGTAGGCCGTTTCTTCCAGCTCGCCGATTTTTTTGGCAAATTCCATTGTAATGTCCGAGAGCAGCTTTTCATCAACGGCGATGCCGGTCAGCTCCATTTCCGCCAAAACGGGCAGCAGCGGGAGCTCAAGTTCTCTATATAGCGCAAGAAGTTTTTTTTCAGCCATGAGTTTCGACAGCAAAGGCCGAAGCGCCTCCAAGTCCTGTACCGTGCCGCCGTCGTTCTTCACGAGATAGCGGTCGGCGAGCGTTTTGAGTGTGTAGCTGCCCTCGCCGGGTTCTGCCAGATAAGCCGCCAGCGCGCAATCGTCCTCTATGCCCGCCAGCCTGACGCCTTGGGCAAGACAGGTTTTGAAAAACTCTTTGCCTTCGCAAAGTATCTTCTTCATCGAAGCGTCGGCAAGATAATTGAATACCTCCTGCCATGCTCCGCTTTCGTGCGGGAAGTGATAAACCTTGCCGTCAAAAAGCAGCGACAGACCGGCAAAAGCAAGCTCTGGCAAAGTCCCCTCCGTTTCTTCCGTCAAACAAATCGGCGCAGCGGAAGCCTTGATTGCGGCAAACAAAGCCGCGGCCTCTTCAACCGTCATAATTTGCTTTCTTGGCATCCTCACAACCTCCGAGTAGACCTCTTCGCCGAAAAGGTCAAAGGTTTCCGGTTCGCCCGAACCCAGCACGGCCGCAAAGCGTTCCCAAAGGTTTCTGAACTCAAGTTCCTGCATCAAAGCTTTCGCATCAGGCTTCATCCCCTTCAGCAAATGCTGCTCGAGGTCAAGCTCGATCGGCACATCGGTGAAGATCCTTGCCAATTGCTTTGATAAAATGGCTTTTTCCTTGTTTTCTTCGAGTTTTTCCTTAAGGGACTTGCCTTTTATTTCTTCAATGTTGGCAAGCACATTCTCGACGCTTTGGTATTCGGCAATAAGTTTCATTGCCGTTTTCGGGCCTACGCCAGGTACGCCGGGGATGTTGTCGGACGCGTCTCCCATCAGGCCCTTTAAATCTACAAGCTGTGATGGTTCAAGCCCCTCGTAGTTTGCCTTGAATTCTTCAACATCAAACTCCTGGATGTCTGTTATGCCCCGCTTCGTATAGAAGACCTTGACGTTATCCTTCAGAAGCTGCAGCTCGTCACGGTCACCCGTAACGATGATTACCTCCGCCTCGTCGGACTTATGAAGGGCAAAGGTGCCGATAATGTCGTCGGCTTCATAGCCTTCGAGTTCAAGGACGCTGATGTTCATAGCTTCAAGAAGCTTTCTGGCAATCGGAAACTGCTCCGACAATTCCGACGGAGTTCCCTTTCTCTGCGCCTTGTAATCAGCGTACATATTATTTCTGAAAGTAACGCGGGACTTGTCGAAGGCAATCGCGATCCACTTCGGCTTGACATCGCTTATTACTCGCAAAAGCATATTGCAAAATCCGTAAACGGCTCCCGTATTGAGCCCCTTTCTCGTCATTAGAGGCGGCAGGGCGAAAAATGCCCTATGAATCAGACTGCTGCCATCAACTACCAAAAACTTATCTGCCACGTCGTCACCGCTTTCCCGGGTATTTACACCATTTTATTATAGCATAATGCGAGCAATAATAACAAAACCGCCTGCAGCTTTGCTTTCACAAAACCACAAGCGGTCGGAAGTTATTTTTACATGCACTCTTTAATTGCTTCGGCCATTCTCCTGATGCCTTCGATGATTTTCTCGTCCGGCATGTTGGAATAATTTATACGCATGTTGCGGTCGGTTTTGCCGTTGGGATAAAAGGCGTCTCCGGTTACGCCGGCAACATTTTTCTCCAGGCACTTTCTGAAAATTGCGTTCGCGCTTGTGCCTTCAGGGAAGGTCAGCCACAGGAAGAGGCCGCCTGCGGGATAGGTCCACTCAACACCGTCCGGCATCATTCTTTCCATGCTTTCCACTATAACGTCACGGCGATGCCTGTAAAGATTCTTGATTTTTTCAACATGTGCGTCGAGGTCATAATATTCCATATAAGCATCCGCAAGGCCCTGGTCAAAGTTTGACGTATGCAGGTCTGCACTTTGCTTTATTTTGACGTATTCAGAAAGCACTTCCTGCTTCGCGGCAACCCAGCCCAAACGAAGTCCCGGGCAGAATATCTTCGAAAAAGTGCCGAGAAAAATTACCAGACCCTTGGTATCCATCGATTTCAAGGAAGGGAAGATTTCTCCTTCAAACCGCAGTTCCCCGTAAGGATTGTCTTCAATTACAGGCAGGTTGTGCTTATTGACGACCTCCATAAATTTTACACGCCGCTCCATACTCCAGGTGCGCCCCGTCGGATTTTGAAAGTCCGGTATGACATAAATAAATTTGCAGCGTTCTGTCGTCGCCAGAATTTTGTCCAATTCTTCGGGAAGCAAGCCCCCGTCATCCGTCGGAACCTCTACAAACCTTGGCTCGTAAGCATTGAAGGCGTTCAGTGCGCCCAAATACGAGGGGCTCTCGCACAAAACCACGTCACCGGGGTCAAGAAACAATTTGCCCGTAAAATCAAGGCATTGCTGAGAGCCGGTAGTAATCAGGATTTCATCGGGAGCAACCGCCGTATGATATTTTGCCTGCATCCGTGCGGCTATTTTTTGTCTCAGGCTGGGACGGCCCTCGGTAGTCGCGTACTGCAAAAGCTGACGGCCTTCCTTTTCAAGCACCGCGCTTGCCACCTTCGCCAGTTCCTCGACGGGAAACAGCTCAGGTGCAGGCAGTCCGCCCGCAAAAGAGATGATTTCAGGTTTTTGCGTCAGTTTCAAAAGCTCACGAATTTCTGACGACTGCATTCTTTCCATCCGCTTGGCAAATTTATAAGCCATTTACAAAACCCCCAACAAATAAATTAGTAACGGTACGTGTGAATTTTTTCATATGCTGTACAATTAACACAAGAATTTTAACACCGTTTGCCTCACCTGTCAACATTGTAAACCTTCGTTTCCGTTCTTTATTTTAAAAAATACATTTGTATGCAATAAGGGAACCTTTTTCAGGTTCTCTTAAAAAATCCGCGATTTTATAACTATTAGAACATTCCGCGATATTTCATCGCTTCCGCCAGTCTGTTCAATGCCACTATGTAAGCAGCCACACGCATGTCCGAGCCAAACTTGACAGAAGTGTCATAGACCTGCCTGAAAGCATTGACCATCATGCTCTCTTGCTTTGAAACAACCTCTGCCTCCGTCCAGAAATGCCTGTTAAGATTTTGCACCCACTCAAAGTAACTTACGGTAACTCCGCCGCCATTGGCCAGAATGTCGGGCACGACCAGCACCCCGTTACCGTCGAGAATCTTGTCAGCCTCCGGCGTTGTCGGCCCGTTGGCGCCTTCCACGATTACACGGGCCCTGATTTTTGCCGCGTTATCTTTCGTAATCTGGAGCTCCAGAGCTGCCGGCACGAGGATGGTAACATCAAGCTCCAGGATTTCTTCGCTGCCGATTGCCTGCGACCCTGCAAAACCGGCGACCGTACCATTCATCTCCTTGTGGTTCTCGAGTTCGTAAGGATTGAGTCCCTCAGCACAGAATATGGCTGAGCGCGAATCACTGACTGCAACAATTTTAACACCAAGATCGTAAAGAAGCTTCGCAGACCAGCTGCCGACGTTGCCAAAGCCTTGAACGGCGCAGGTGCTTCCGGCCAGGCTGATGTTTTTCCTCTTCAAGGCTTCTGCCGCTGCCACCTTAACGCCGTAACCTGTTGCTGCGTTCCTGCCTAATGAACCGCCCAGGCAGATTGGCTTGCCTGTAATGAATGCCGGTTCATACTGGCCGGCAATCTTGCTGAACTCATCCATCATCCAGCCCATGATTTTTGCGTTGGTATTGACGTCCGGCGCAGGTATGTCTTTCTTTTCACCAATGATAAAGGCAATCTTGTCGACATACGTCCTGGTCAGTCTTTCCAGCTCGCCTTCGGAAAGCTCCGCGGGATTAACGATAATGCCGCCCTTGGCTCCGCCGTATGGCAGTCCGGCGACCGCGCATTTGCAGGTCATCCAGAAAGCCAGCGTCTTAATCTCGTCCATTGTTACATTCTGATGATAACGTATGCCACCCTTCGCAGGCCCCAAAACGGTACTGTGCTGGGATCTGTACCCTGTGAAGACTCTTACCGTGCCATCATCCATCTTTACCGGCAGAGATACCTCGAGCGTGCGCTCGGGCTGTTCGATGACCGCGGCGGCCCCGGGGACGAGTTTACTCAGGCCGATGGCCTCTTCAAGCGGAATTTTTGCCATTTCAAAAATGTTCATAATAAGCCCCTCACATTACGAATTTTGAATTTTGTCTATGGGGAAAATTATACAGGCAAAAAAATCCATATGTCTACAAAATTGTGTAAAGTGGGATTGTTTATTTTTGTTTTTTTGTGTAATTGTAATTTTTTTGCATTTATAAAAAATTCTTTACTGTTCAAACTGGTCAAAAATGTCCTGGAAGGAAATGCCTGCTATGTTTCTGCCCCTGTACATCTCGCGGATTTTTGCTTCTCCCTCCAACAGGTGCATGGCCGTAATGCCATGTCTCCTTGAGAGCCAGGCCTCGACAAAGGCGGCCAGATTGTCGCATCCCTTCAGGACGGAGCCGTCAATCGCCCGGTATTTGTTTTCGTTGTATTTTTCGTTAATCTCGTCCGGGCTTTCGCAGATAATGATATCTCCTTGTACAACGGCGCGGTCGGCAAACTCGTTTTCGGTAAAGTAAAGTATTTCGCGATGCCATTCGCTTGGCAGAAGCGGCAGGATTTTTTCCTCTATCTGCCGTTTCTCGATATCCTTGATCAGCTCGTCCAGGCCCTGCACGGAACGTTTGATTGGAGAGATGATGTCACGCGTCAGCACTTCGGGCAAATCATGCAGAAGTCCGCACAGAAAGTCGTTGACCGCCCGTTTTGGGCAGGCATCAAGTCTCAAGGCGCAAAAGTAACCGAGGATTGCCACTATGATCATGTGGCCCATGACCGATGTTTCAGGTACGCGCGGTGATTGTGCCCAGCGTTTTTGGAAACGCAGCTGCCCTACGAGGTCGACAAACTTGCGCGTCTTGCCGCCGAGGGAAATCTTTTGTACGCCCGCAAGGTCATAGTGCTCCTCAATTTCATTGGCGATGGCAGCCTTTGTGGCTTCAACGTCATATATGCCCTGGTTCAGATGATAAACAATCCGGAATTCCCATTCGGTAGCGAGATAATGTGCTGCCTTCAGCAGCTTTTTTTCCTTGAGGTAAATGTCCGTGTCAAAATAATTTTTCATCCTGGCCAGGAAGTCCCTGTCGATGCCCGGAACCTTACGTTCCAGTTCGCCATAAACCCAGTCGTTGAGTTTCTTGCCGTGCACTCTCATTAATTCGTGAAACACGGGCGGTTTGATGTCGGTAAGAATTATCCTGTGCAAAAATTCAAAGATGCCTCCCTCGATCAGCACCTGCCAGTTCAGCGTGATGTCATGGTCCTGCTCCTCATAGCGTGCAAGGACGTACAGGATTACCATCTTATGCGCCTGCTTGTCAAGTTCCGTAAAACCCTGAGGCCTGATGTGGTCATTCCAGCGCTGGATATGTGCCGCCTCGTACAGTACCTCGATAAAATCCTTGTTTAAAATCATTTGTTCTTACTCCTTCCCCATGGATATAGCAAATATGGCTCGATTATTCCCGCAAAAAGCTCGTTTTCGCTTTGCCAGCGCCGCAAAATCTGTTCGAGCGGAATCGAGTCATGGCGCAGAGAGGCCTCGCCTACGGAAATATCTATTTTATAACCGGTTTCTCCCCTTTTTTGAAACAGTTCCCGCTGCGGATATTCCTCCATAATCATTCTAACAAGCAAAGCGCCTGTCAGCGCCGGCCGGAAAGCCGCCTTATCGGTAATGTGAAGCTGGACGCCCTGACAAAGCTCATCTTTATACATGCCGAATTTGGGAATGAAGGCGGCCGGTCTGAAAACAACTCCGGGCAATGACAAAGCATTGAGCCCTGCGGCAAGTCTCAATTTGTCCATCCAGGGCGCTCCGACAAACTCGAATGGTTTGGTTGTGCCGATACCTACCGAAACAGCCATATTGCCGACGATTCCCGTTGCGGCATAACAAAAGGCGCTGCCTTCAGTCGGGATATTGGGGGAAGTAGGAACCCAGGGCAATCCGGTTTCCCCAAAGCTTTTATCCCTCGTCCAGTTAAGAACAGGAATGACTACGAGTTCTGTGCCGATTCCGTACTCGGCGTTAATAAAGCGCGCGTACTCGCCGACAGTCATCCCGTGCAGCAGCGGCACGTGGTACAAGCCGATGAAGGATTCAAAGCCCTTCTTCAGCGTCGGTCCGCCCAAGCGGCCGCCCAGCGGATTCGGCCTGTCAAAAACCACGAAGGTCTTGCCGTTTTCGGCACAAGCCTCCATCGCGTAAGCCATCGTTGAAACATAAGTGTAGTGCCGGACGCCTACGTCCTGAATGTCAAAGGCTATTAAGTCAAGATTCCTGAGCATGGCGGCAGTAGGCTTTTTGTTGTCGCCGTACAAACTATGCACCCTGATGCCGTTGTATTCTTCGTCAGCTATCTGTTCGCCCGCCGCCGCAGCTCCGAACAATCCGTGTTCAGGCACGAAGATTGCCTCAAGGATTATCTGTTCCCGCAAAAGATCTACGGAACTTTTCAGTCTCGAATCCGTTCCTGTTTGGTTGGTAATCAGTCCGACCTTTTTGCCGGCAAAAACATCAGCGTACTCAGCCACTCTTTCAATACCCAATACTACGGGCTTTTCGCGGCTCGCGGCCCATGCCTCCTGCAGCAGCGGCCCTGACAACAAAATGCAAAGCAAAAGGACCGTTCTCAAAAAAATATTTTTCATGCGTTTTCCCCTTATCAGGTTATAGTTGCTTTTCTTCCGGTTCTTCCCGCTAGAAGCCTATAAAATTGCGTTCGCGCCACTTTTTCACCGCCGCCGTCAGGTCTTCCTCGGTATTTTTCAGACTTCCGTCCTGTACCCTTTTCAGCAAAACTCGCATCAGCGAGGGCAGCACCTCTTTGTTGTGCAAAATTTCTTCCACCTGCCTCCCGCTGACCGCAAGGTCACTTGTATGGACAGGCATCAGTCTGACAGCCTGCAGCAGCTTATCGATGTACATCCTCATCGCGATGATTTCCTGCTCGTGTGCCTTAGTTGCCCCAAGGTCGGCAAGACAGACCGCCGAAAGCTGCAGGAAGGCCTCGCACATCTCACTGTTCCACCGGAAGCTGCCTGACAGGGCCGTCCTTCTGACCCATCTTTCGCTGACGAAGTCTTCCTTATCCATGTGAAAGCCTAACTGCATATGGTTGGCAATCAGCCAGACCACCCTTTTGACAAATTTAGGCGGAAAACGCAGACGCTGCAAGATGTTTTGCGCCATTTCCGCGCTGAGCCTCTCATGACCGTGGTCGGTCGGGTTTCCTTCTTCGTCGCAGCTCCGCACCTGCGGCCTGCCTTTGCCAATATCATGCAAAAGCAGGGCCCATCTGATTTCGAGCGAGCCTTCGCTCAGGCTCAGTGTTTTCAGCGTGTGCTGCCAGACATCATAGGCATGATAATTCAGGTTCTGCCTAACGCCAGTCAACGCGGCAAGTTCCGGCAGAATCGGCACCTGCAGCAGTTTGCCCTTTTCGCGCTGACGGCAGCTTTGAGCTGCCAGCCCGCTCCGCACCAGGGCTTCAAGCCCGAGCTCAACGAAATTGCCCAGCATGAGCTTGTTAAGCTCCGTCCTGACCCTTTCCAGCGAAAGTCCCCCGACCCGCGGCAACTGCTCCGCAATTGCCGTAAAAACCTCAGGCTCGCCTTTGACTCCCAGCTGGGCGAGGAAGCGGCAGGCGCGAAACATTCTGAGGGCATCCTCCGCAAATCTTTGCGCGGCCGGTCCTACAGTCCTCAGCTTCTTGTCCTTCAAATCCTCTATGCCGTTAAAATAATCGATGAAGGTCCCATCGATGCTCATTGCGATGGAATTGATCGTAAAGTCCCTGCGGGCAAGGTCGTCCTTAAGCTCCCCGCAGTACCAGACTTTTTCAGGCCTGTGTGCGTCGTGTCCGTAGCTTTCGCCGCGATAGGAAGTTACTTCCACAGATTTTTCTCCAACAACAACCATGACGACGCCAAAATTCCGGCCGAGCTCATCCACAACCCCCCATCCTGCATTGCGGGCCGTTTCAATTACTTCCTCCGGCCTGGCGCTAGTGGCGACATCGTAGTCCTCCGGTACTTTTTCCAGCAAAATGTCCCTGACCGCTCCCCCGACGAGATACGCCTCGAATCCACGCTCCTTTAGGGCAGCCATTATACTTTTCACATAATCGGGCAGCAAATAGTTCATTTCATCACCTGTCTTGAGAAAGCCTGTTAAGTGTTAATTCGGCAAAAAACCTTTAATTCCTACCCCTTGTCGCTGTTTTTCAACAAAGAAAAGACATCCGGCCTGCAATAAGCAGGCCGGATGTCTCTATCAGCGATGGATACCTATTAACCGACCATTGTATTCCCCTAAGCGAGAATGGCAAATACTCTTCGGAAAACACAGACAGGTCAGTTCAATTTTTCGTTTACTGCAGACTCGTCCCAGCCTAACAATTCACAAAGGATTTCATTAACGTCATGACCCAATAAGGGAGCATGCGTTCTTACGCTTCCCGGAGAATCGGAAAGCTTGACAGGAACTCCCGGCATCTTCAGATGTCCGGCTATCGGATGTTCCACTTCCACTATCATCTCGCGTGCGGCAATTTGCGGATCGTTCAGGATTCTTTCGATATTGTTGATGGGAGCGCAAGGGATACCGGCCTCTTCAAGCAAAGCTATCCATTCGTCAATTGTTCTTTCAATGATAACGCTGTTCATGATTTCGTGGAGTTCGTGGAAGTGTTTGGTTCTGTCTCCGTTACTTCCGAAACGCTCGTCGGTCAGCAGTTCCGGTTTTCCCAAAACATCGCAGAGCTTAATCCATAAACGATCATTGCCTGCTCCAACTATCAGCTGTCCGTCTTTTGCCGTAAAGGCCGAGAACGGAGTGATGGAAGGATGTCTGTTCCCAAGCGGCACAGGAATTTCTCCGGTGGTAACGTAACGGGCAATCGCGTTTTCCAGAATGGCAACCTGGCAGTCGAGCATCGCAACATCAACAAGTTGTCCTTTTCCGGTTTTATTTCGATGATGCATGGCCAGCATTATTCCGTAGGCAGTGAAAGTCCCTGCCATGATGTCGCCGACCGAGGCGCCTACCCTCGTAGGGGAATTCTTCCCTTCGCCCGTGATGCTCATGATTCCGCCCATGGACTGCACGATGATATCATAAGCAGGCTTTAACCTGTAGGGCCCGGTTCTGCCAAAGCCTGAACAGGCTGCGTAAATGAGCTTTGGATTGATTGCGTTTAAGATCTCGTAAGACAAACCGAATTTTTCCATTGTTCCCGGCCGGTAATTTTCCACGACAACGTCGGCCTTCGCCACCATTTCCTTGAAAACGTCTATGTGCTTCTGGTTTTTAAAGTCAAGCACCATCGAGCGCTTGTTGCGATTCAGGCTCATGAAATAGGCGCTTTCCTTGCCGACAAACGGTCCAAAGGCGCGCGAATCATCGCCTACCACCGGCGGCTCGATTTTAATTACATCGGCGCCAAAGTCAGCCAACAGCATCGTGCAATACGGCCCTGCCAAAACCCTTGATAAATCCAATACCTTCAAACCTTCCAATGGTCCCATTTTAATAACCCTCCCGTAATTTAATGTTTAAGCTTTCTTTGTCGTCAGGAAGTAAACCCTGGCAAGGCATACGGCTACAAGAATGTTTACCAGCATTACCATGCCTCCCGGAACACCCACCTTGGGGAAGAAAACCGTTCCCAAGATTGAGGAAATCAGTATGATGACGCCCAAAACAAAGTTTTTACCGCAAAGATCCGCGTATACAGCTCCCAAAACAGCCGGCAGAATAAACCCGAAACCTTTCAGAACGGCCTTCGGCATCAAGGGCATCAGCTGCGAGCCGGCAATAGCAAAGACGGTTATCATTGTTACAGAAACAAAGACAGAGGCTGCAATGCCGATTGTGGCCATGATTTCAGCCTTGGGCGAACCCTGTTCACAGTTTGTGACCTTTTGCGCCATTGCTGCCGCAGGCACCCTGAGCTCTCCTACGTTGCCGCAAATCCAGACCATGAAGCTGCCGGCCATGTTAACCATCGGGAAGAAGGAAATAGGCTGTACAAAGTAACCTACGCCAAAGGCAGCCGCCGCGGCCAGCCAAAGTTTAAAGAGGTCGCCCACTGAAGGAAATATGCCTGTAACCATCGAAACATATACAGCCGGTATAAAGTTTGCTATCAAGGCGAATGTTACAAAAACAATGCCTAAATTTTTAATTTTGGACCGAAATTCGCTAATGCCAACATTTTCCCTATTATCTTGCATCTTTATCTCCCCTTTATTACAATTTGCCTTAGAAGAATGCGGCTGAAACGTACATAGAAATTAGCATGGCAAGGCCAAGACTAAATTCCTGAATACGCTGATTGCCCTTGAAGAAATGTGATATAATTATCATGGCCACAAAGGCCACAATGCCGGCGAACAGGTTTTTTGTTACTATATTGCCGCTTTTTATCAAGGCGTTGCTGAGAAGAGTTCCAAACAAGCCGAGAGCCGCTGCGGCCATAACAAGCTTGACCCAGTTCTGGTCGAATTTCTCTTTCATGTAACCAACGGCTTTGCCTAATTGCGGAGCGGAATAACCGCCGATTACTATCCAGCCAGAGTTATTGAGAGCCATACCCCAAAGNNAACCATACCTGTGGCAATCGTACTCATGGCAAGTTCGGTACGGGCTGCGCCAATGTCGTTCATTCTCATCCAAGCGGTCGGCCCGCCTAAAACAGCCATAAGTGCGATAAGAACGATAACCGGGCTGAAAGCGGGCCCGATAGCCGTAATCATTGCGGAACGCATTCCTGTGATACATTCTTCTCTGGGTATTCCCATTTTCTCTGCAGACTTAAATGCCTGCCGCATAAATACCAGTGCCTGCAAAACAACAGTAATAATCATGATGCTCGAAACAGCCCACAACATTGGCGAATTCATAATTTCTTTCAGTTCCATGATTTTCCTCCTTCATTACTTTGCCTTTGACCTTATCAGGTGTTGAAAACAGCTTTTCTTTAACCTCTCTCATCCCTCCCTGTTCCCTATACCTTATCCAAATTGATTTTAGTAGATTCGCAAAGCGTTTTGTTTTTTTTCGTGTTAAGATGCTGCCATAACCATATAAGTTGCAGCAATACCGTTCTGACAATATGAAAAGGGTGTGGTAAGACTTGTTTGAAATTCAATTCAACATTTTGACACAGCTGTGGCTCGGCCTTTCTTTATTTATGGTAATAATTCTTATCTTAAGCAGGTTTGAAGCTTTTAAAAAAGCTGTCTTCGACGTCTCTTCCCTAAAAAACAAGATTACCTTCATCGTCATTTTTTCCACCATAGGAATTTTGGGGACTTATTGGGGCATCCAGGTCCCGGGAGGCTCAGGCATTGTAAACACGCGTGCCGTTGGCGTAATCGTCGGCGGTTTGATAGGCGGCCCCGTGATAGGAACCTTTACAGGGCTGATTACAGGCATTCACCGCATATTTTTTCTTGATACCTTCACATCCTATGGCAGCGGAATTATTACCATTCTGCAAGGAATTGCCGCCGGGCTGCTGTCACATCATTTTAAAAAAGCAGCTGAGATGTGGCCTTGGGCTTTGTTCATAGGCTTTGTTCTCGAATTCGTTCATATGCTGCTCCTGTTTGTTTTCTCACAACCTTTTGAAATGGTGCTCAATCTGGTAACGCAAATAGGCCCCGCTATGCTTATCACGAATCCGCTGGCCATAGCACTTTTCATCGGCATTCTTGAAGACACTTACAAACGCGAGGAAAAGATTGCCAGTGAAGCAACTAAGACTTCATTCAAGGTTATCAATCTGACAATGAACTTACTTAAAAACGGTTTTAATTCATCCTCGGCCGGCGTAATAGCTTCGGCCATCCTGAATACGGTGCCGAGCTTTTCGTGGGTTGCCATCTTTTTCACCAAGAGCTTTGTTGCCTTGAAACACAGGGCCGTGCCACAGCCAACCGAAATCAATGAAGCTGTCAATAAGTGCATCAAAGAAATTGAAAATGGCAATATAACCGCCGTCCGCCACGAAAACCCCTTTATAATTCTTCCCATCTACAATAGGGAGATACTTCTCGGCTATTTAGTCCTCGGCAAGGAATATGACCAGAGTATGAGCAAGTTTGAGCTTGACCTCGCCCTCGGGCTGAGAGACCTTGTTTCTCTTCAACTTGAAATAAACGAGTACAAGGAGCAGGCAAAGCTGCTCGCAAATGCCGAAATCAAAGCCCTGCAGTCACAAATAAATCCCCACTTTCTCTTTAACGCTCTTAACACTATCGGCTTTCATTGCCGCAGCAACCCCATGACGGCAAAGAAACTCATATCATCACTCGCAGATTATTACAGGCATAATCTTTCCGATTCGGATACTCTGATACCCTTCAGCAAGGAACTGAACCATGTGAAAGCTTATGTTGACATCGAAATGGCCAGGTTCGGCAACAGGCTTGAAGTAAGATACGACCTTCCGGAAGCAAATGACTTTAAGATACCCGCTCTGATTTTGCAGCCTCTCGTTGAAAATGCCATTAAGCATGGCATACTGCCAAAGGAAAAAGGCGGGGTTATCTTGATGCGGTTAGCCAAGAGCAAAAAATTCTACGAGCTTTTCGTTATCGATAACGGGGTTGGCATAAGCACCGACAAACAGAAGGACTTGTTATCGGATAGTCCGGAACGTCAATCGATCGGTCTGGTGAACGTGCATAAGCGCCTTGTCTCTATTTACGGAAGTGAAAGCGGTCTTAATATAAAAAGCAAAGAAGGCCATGGAACCAACATATCTTTTAAAATACCTCTTAAAGGAGCATAAAACATGGAATACAAGGTTTTAATCGTTGACGACGAGCTCCCTGCAAGGAAAGAACTGCGGTTCATCTTGGAAGAAATTGCCGGCGTCAAAGTTTGCGGGGAATGTTCGAACGGCAAAGAAGCACTTATTTATCTGCAATCAAACAAGGCAGACATTGTTTTTCTCGATGTTGAAATGCCTGTCATGGCAGGCATAGAGTGCGCCCAAAAAATACAGTCTTTGCAGGAAGCGCCAAAAATCGTGTTTTCAACAGGCTTTGACCAGTTTGCTGTTCAGGCCTTCGAACTCGGCGCTTTCGACTATGTTCTCAAGCCTTATTCTGAAGAGCGCATACAGGCAACGATGAAAAGATTCCTTGATTACTGTCAGATTGCAAAAACAAGCAGCAGTAACATCCTGCTCGCTAAAAATAAAATTACCTTATCTACAGCCGAGAAAATTCTTGTATTTGATCCGGCAGACGAAATCTTCATAATAAAGACGGAAACAGGTTCCGCACTTTTTTACACGACACGCGGAATAATCAAAACGAAGCTGTTGTTAAAAGACGCTGAAGAATTCCTCGGCAATTCCGGTTTCATCAGGACGCACAAGAGCTTTATTGTCAATCTGAATAAAATCCGCGAGGTCTTGCCTTATTTTAATGACACCTATCTGCTCGTCATGGAAAATTTTGAAAAAGAAGAGGTACCGGTATCGAGGCATTTTATGAAAGCCTTCAAAAATGCCATAGGTCTGAAGTAAAAACAAAAAGCCCCGTTTTCTGACTCAATTACAGTCAGAAAACGGGGCTTTCATAAGCTCTTACTTATTGAATTTCACATAGGAGGTTATTTCCGCTCCGCTCACCATTGGTGAAACCATGTCCTGCGGATTAATAGAGACCTCAATAATCCTCGGCTCGTTTTGAGCAAGCGCTTCCTCAAGCGCCTCGGCCAGCGCTTCCGGTGAATCGACATGAACACCCTTGATGCCGAACGCCTCACCATATTTGACAAAGTCGACGAAAGCCGGCATTTCGCAGGCGGTAAACCTATTGGCAAAAAACACTGTCTGCAGCTGTCGAATCATGCCAAGACCAGAATTGTTAAAAACAATGGAGATTAAGGGAAGACAATTGCTCGCTACGGTAAACAGCTCGGAGCCGGTCATTTTGAAACCTCCGTCTCCCGAAATACTGATAACCCTGCTGTTCGGACGGGCAAACTGAGCGCCCACCGCTGCCGGCAGTCCGAAGCCCATCGTTCCGAGCCCGCCTGATGTAACCCACTGACGCGCAAATTGAATCTTGATATTCTGAGCTGACCACATCTGGTGCTGGCCGACATCGGTCGTGATAATGAAGTCGCGGTCCTTGAGCACCGGATTGAGGGCCCTGAAGAATTTTGGCGTCTCGGCTTCGCCGCAGTCCTCGTCATTGGAGGGCCAGGCCGCAATCTGGCGCCACCAGGCTTCCAGGTTTTTCGGCGAACAGGCTTCCGTAAGCTTGTTCAGCGTCATCTTCATATCGCCGGCGATCCCGATTTCCGAATAAATATTTTTGTCAAGCTCCGCAGGGTCAATGTCCATATGCACAAAGGTTTTATGGGCGACGTAACTGCCGCGCTCGCCCGTGACACGGTCATTAAAGCGGCTGCCGAAGGCCAGAATCAAATCCGCTTCCTTTACGGCGTTGTTGGCTTTTTCATGGCCGTGCAGGCCCGTCATCCCCAAAAACAGACTGCGGTAGGCGCTGCAGGCGCCCAGCCCCATCAAGGTACTGACTACCGGGATCTGCAGTTTCTCAGCCAAATCCATGGCGTCATATTCTGTGTTGCTGTTGATGACGCCTCCCCCGATCAGCATGACGGGTCTTTCTGCGGCATTAATTGCAGCAACGGCCTTTCTGATTTTTTCGCAGTCCGGTTTTTCAGGCTCAGGATACGAAAGTTCCGTTTCTTCATAGTCAACCATCGCCGTCTGAACGTCCCGCGGGACATCAATCAGAACCGGACCCGGCCTGCCGGTTCTTGCCAATACGAAGGCCAAGCGAATTGCCGCCGCAAGCTGCGACGGATCCTTCACTAAAAAATTATGTTTCGTTATCGGCATCGTAATGCCTGTAATGTCAACCTCCTGGAAGGCGTCATGACCGATCATCGCAGTCGGCACCTGACCTGTGATGGCCACGACAGGAATCGAGTCGAGAAAAGCCGTCGCAAGACCTGTCACGAGATTGGTTGCACCAGGGCCCGAGGTTGCGACGCAGACACCGACGCGGCCTCCGGCGCGCGCATAACCGTCAGCGGCATGAGCGGCGCCCTGTTCATGGGCTGTCAGTACGTGTCTGATTTCCGATACGCGCAAAGCATCGTAAAAAGGCAGGATTGCTCCGCCGGGATAGCCAAAAACCGTGTCAACTCCCTGCTCCAGGAGACACTTTACCATTAATTCAGCACCGGTCATCCGCATTTTTTTCACTCCGTTTCTTAAAAACTTTAAACTATTTCCCGCGCGACCAGTCTGCCCATTTCGGATGTCGAAACGACAGTCAGGCCGGATCCTGCCAAGTCAGCTGTCCGAAAGCCCTTTTTTAGAACCTTTTCCACTGCTGCCTCAACGTCTGCAGCTGCCTCCTCCTGCTTCAGGGAATACCGCAGCATCATCGCCGCGGACAAGATCGTGCCGAGAGGATTGGCTGTGCCAAGGCCCGCAATGTCGGGAGCCGAGCCGTGTATCGGTTCGTACATTCCCGTTCCGTCGCCGAGGCTGGCGGAAGGCAAAAGGCCGATTGAGCCGGCAAGCACCGATGCCTCGTCGGAAAGAATGTCGCCAAAAATATTATTGGTCAGGACAACGTCGAATTGCCCGGGGTTAAGCACAAGCTGCATCGCGCAGTTG
>LSQX01141182.1_pt1 | contig 25550 bp, 28 predicted proteins | sample 654561 | NCBI WGS metagenome assembly LSQX01 (sample SAMN04489861, study PRJNA283612) | anaerobic digester metagenome | isolation source: 4 biogas reactors fed with cattle manure at either 37C or 55C with and... | place: Denmark: Kongens Lyngby | collected 2014 | reverse complement strand
CAGATAATCGCTAGATAGCGACAGACAAGAAGTAAGCGATTACAAAATTAATTTTACAGGCATTGTCAATTTTAAACTTAATCATAAAATAACATTTTTTTGTCTTTTTTTAGGTCAAACTAAAAAACCAAAAAAAGAGCCGGCAATAACCGGCTCTTTCGTAAAAATTAATTATAAATACTAGATAATTGTTTTATTACGTTCTTGCAATGGTAGATTTTCTTTTTCCTCAAGCGTGTCAACTTTAAAGAAATGACACTTACTTAAATCCATAACAAGTTTGACCTGATCACCAATATGAATATCATTTTCAGGATCGACATTTACTTTACTAACTGTTCTTTGACCAGCAAAATTACCATGGAGAATATATTCGTTACCAAGAAGTTCTGCGACATCAACTTTCATTGTAAAGATGGCATCTTTATATTTTTCAGCCAATGTCCCTGTTGCATAGTTAATATCTTCTGGACGAATACCAAAGACAACATTTTTGCCTTGATATGGTTCAAGTGCTTTACGAATTTCAACTGGGATTGTAACTTTGACTTCTGGAATAAAGACCATATCATCAGTAATTACAACTGCAGCTTTAAATTCATCAACTTTTTCGCGAACTACTTTATCATCTTCTTTTTTCTTAAATAAATCCTTAAGACTTCGTTTCCTAGCAGGTTTTTTAACTTCTTCAACTTCTGCAACGACTTCTTCTTTAACTTCTTCTTTTTCTTTCTTTTCGAAGCGGCCAAAAACAATATTGTTACCTTCAATTTTGGCATCTAAAAAGTTCATTGATGGAGAACCAATAAAGGAAGCAACAAACATATTGCATGGATTATGATAAATATCAATTGGCGAACCAATTTGTTGGACAAAACCATCTTGCATAACAACGATACGTGAAGCCATTGTCATAGCTTCAGTTTGGTCGTGAGTAACATAAATTGTGGTCGCATCCATTGCTTCATGTAGACGAATAATTTCTGATCTCATTTGAACACGAAGTTTAGCATCTAAGTTTGAAAGTGGTTCGTCCATTAAGACAACACGTGCATGTCTAACAATTGCGCGCCCTAATGCGACACGTTGTCTTTGACCACCAGATAGAGCACGTGGTTTTCTTTCTAAATATTCTTCAATTTCAAGAATGCGTGCAGCTTCGCGAACACGACGATCGATTTCTTCTTTTGGAAGTCTTTGAATTTTAAGACCAAAAGCCATGTTGTCATAAACTGTCATGTGTGGATAAAGAGCATAACTTTGGAAAACCATTGCTACTCCACGATCTTTTGGAGATAAATCATTACAAACAACATCATCAATGATAAGATCGCCTTTTGTAATATCTTCTAGACCTGCAATCATACGCAGGGTTGTTGATTTGCCACATCCAGAAGGACCGACAAATACGATAAATTCTTTGTCTGCAATATCAATATTAAAATCAGTAACAGAATAATTTTTGTTACCCTCATACAATTTGCAAACGTCTCTTAGTACAACTTTTGCCATATTTTTTTACCTCTAGTTTAAATATAGCACAAAAATTGTTATTGTAATTGTGCAACGTGCACAAATTTAATTTTTCTCTTGTAATCTTAAATAAATATTAAAATATGTCGCGTTCCAAAAGTCGCGAATATCAAGACCTGTAAAAGAAATAAATTTATTTAAACGATAATTAAAAGTGTTCCGATGAACATAAATCGCACTGGCAGCAGCTACGGCATTTAAGCCCATATTAATATATGCACGTGCTGTTAAATATAATTCGTGCGGAAGACTAGAAAACTCTCTAGTAATTAATTTTTTTATTTCCTCGTTTCCATTTACTATCATTTCTAGAACGACATCTGCTAAATTTGCATATGCAACAGAACGACTAAATGCATAATCAAGAGCTTTTAAAGCAATCTCGTTTACATTGTGACTATAAATAAAAGTAATTTTAAGGCCTAGATCAGCGGTTAAAGTAGGGATTAAAGGTGATAACGTTTGATTTAAGTCAATGCTAGTTTTTATGTATCCGCGTTTTAAATCGATATCAAAAATGTCAAATTCACCTTTATTTAGCGTAGTTAAAAAAGAAATTAAAGCACTTTTTTCTTTGTTGACTTCAGTTTTAAATAAGTAGTACTTAACCATCTAATCTCCGATACAGTAACATCGCTTCAAACGGACGAAGTTTTAAGCTATCATCGCTAATCTTTGCGATATCTTTATAATTATGTAACAAGACATCCTGTTTAACTTTTAAAACATGATTTCTAAAAATAACTTCATAATTTCTAAACGAGGCAATCACAATTATTTCCTCTTCATTCGTCTTATGAGTATATGCGAAAACATCATCATTTTCGGCATCAATTAAGCAAAAACGGGTGTTAATAACCAAATTAATCATGTTATCTTTTTTTCGTAAATGGATTGCCTTTTTATAAAAATTCAATATGGAGTCTTCATCGTTAAGTTGTTCGGCAACATTAACTTCTTTGTAATTTTCATTAACTTTTAACCAAGGTTCATGTTTAGAAAAACCAGCATTTTTACTATCGCTCCACTGCATAATTTGATGGCCATTAGTTCTTGCAGTTCTATTCATAAACCTAAGTAAAACATCATGAGGAATTCTATCTTTTACCTCATTAATATAGTTTTGATCACTAACATCCTTAAAATCATCTAAACTCTTATAGGTGGTATTACTCATTCCAATTTCTTCACCGTTATAGATAAAAGGTGTACCATACATAAAAAGTAATACTAAACCAAGCATTTTAGCTGATTCCTTTCGATACTTAATTGATCCATACTGAGATAAAACACGTGGATGATCGTGATTATTCCAATACAAAGGCAACCAAGCTTTCCCATAACAAACATTAAACCAATTATTAAAAATCCATTTAATGTTTTTTACTCTAGTTCTTAATTCATCATCAGCTAAATTAAGAGAATCATATGCGCCATTTTCCCAACATGTATCAAAATTAAAAACCATATTAAGAGAGCCAGTTTCATAACCTGAGTATTTTAAAGAATCCTCAACGCTTACTGCCCCACCTACTTCTCCTACGGTTACACAATCATAATGGTCTAAAACTTCTTTTTTAAATTCTGCTAGATAGTCATAAATTTGTGGGCGATTACTAAATTTACGAAAATCCAAAACCATTCCCATCTCATTTGTTGGATAAGTTGAATCTTTAAAAGTAAGATCACGAGCTAGATGTGCAACAGCATCTAATCTAAATCCATCGCATCCTAAATCTAGGTAAAAACGGGCTATATTGTATATTTCCTGCCTCATTTTTGGATTAGCCCAATTTAAATCTGGCATTTTTTTAGAGAAAATTTTCATATAAAAAGAATCGCTCTGTTCATCATAAGCCCAAGCAGAATCAGAGAAGAAACCTTGCCAATTATTTGGCGGTAATCTCTTGCCGTTTTCTCGTTTTCCATCGTGCCAAATATAGAAATCTCGTTTAGGGTTATTTTTGTTTTGTCTTGATTCAATAAACCATGGATGTTCATCACTAGTATGATTAAGAACAAAATCAAAAATAACCTTCATGCCACGAACATGAATCTCATCTATAAGTCTTTTCATATCCTTTGTTTCACCAAACATAGGATCAACTTCAAAATGATTACTAATATCGTAACCATTATCATCTTTTGGTGATTTAAAAAAAGGACAAACCCAGATTAGGTTCACGCCTAAATCTTTTAAATAATCTAGTTTTTGAATTATTCCTGCTAAGTCGCCATAACCATCATTATTAGCATCAAAAAAAGATGCAGGATAAATTTGATAACCAATCGCCTTTTGCCACCATTTTTGTTCCTTAATCATAGATTACATCCCCTTTTTGCGCACTTTTAATTATTTTTTTCATTTCAGGGCCACTTACTTTATTACTAAAATTAGGTAGTTTATTTACATCAAAGAAATGTACTTCACTTATTTCATGATCATGGCCTTTTAATGGCTTTAAAAGTTCTGCTTCAAAAATAATCACATATTCAGGAACACTAATTTTATTTTTAAATGGAGTGCGGTTTAAGACGCCTACTAAGCGTTTAATTTTAACGATTGCTCCTGCTTCTTCTTCACATTCTCTTATTGCTGCTACTGATGGACTATCGTAAAAATCACACCAACCTCCAGGAAGAGAATAGCCTCCATCTAACTTTTCTTTTACAAGTAACACTTGGCCGATATCATTAAAAATACAAGTTCTAACAGAGATGTTTGGTGTAGGATATATATCTCTTTTAAAATAATTATTTCTTTCAAAATTAACATCTTGAATGTTTTCTAATAAATGAAGCGATAATTGTTCGATTTTCTTATAATTTTCAATCGCATATGGATCTTTTGAATACTTTAACCCAATCTTAGCAATTGATTGAATTTGAATTATAAAGTCATAAATTTGTAATTTCTTTTCTTCACTCATAAATATCACCTTTTTAATTATACCCAATTCAAAATATTAATCACTTAAATAGTAAATGATAATACATTAATGTGTTATCATAAGAATGTGGTAAATAACAATGTCAGATAGTCAATTTTGGATAATTCTTATAGTTATTCTTACTGTCGGTGGCCTTCTTTATTTGGCCTCAGGTTTTATATATGTTCATAAAGGATATATGGCAGTTATTGAAAAAGATGGAAAGTTTTATGCAGTAAAACCTCGAGGTCTTTACTTTTTTCTACCAATGCGTGCTAGAAGGGTTGGTATGTATAAAATTAGAGAATACGAAGATATTGCCACTTTAAACGGGAAAACAATTGTTGTTCGTTATAACATTAAAGACTATAAAACATTTCACTATTCAGGAAGAGAAGTTACATATCTACTTGAAGTATTAAAAAAGAAACAACCAAATCTTGTTTTTAAAGATTTAGAAAAACTTTTGCCAACACTAGGAATAGAAATTATTTCTATAAAAGAGGAAAATTAAAATGTCGCAGCTTGTAATTTTATGGATTATTGTGTTCTTATTAGTAATAATTCTTGAATACATTACTTCACGCTTTATAGTGCTTTGTTTTGCACCTGGATCACTTGCTTCATTAATTTTATCAATGTTTAATATTGATTTAAGCATTCAGTTAATAGTATTTGGAGCCAGTTCTGCATTGTTTTTACTTTTACTTACATTAATTAAACTTTCAAAAAATAAAAAAATTAAGGAGTCACAAAAATGAAATTAACCTATATCGAATGGCCGCGCTTTAAAGACAAAATTAGCGCATTTACAACTACTAGAGCGGGTGGTGTAAGCGACACACCATTTAAAAGTTTAAACCTTTCATTTACTGTGGGTGATAGTAAAGAAAATGTAATTAAAAATAGAAAAATTCTATTTAAAGATCAAAATTTATCACCTGAAAATGTCGTTATTGTTCATCAATATCATAGTGATGTGTTTTCAGAAGTTACACAAAAAGATGCTGGAAAAGGTGTCAATGATGTAGAAAGTGGAGTTCGTGCTGATGGTCTCTTTACTACAGAAAAAAATCTTGCATTAGGCATTTTTCATGCTGACTGCGTACCTATTTTTATTTATGTGCCTTCTATCTCTTTAGTTGGGATAATCCATGCAGGCGAAATAGGATCCTTTAGTAAAATAACTAGAAAAGCCATTGCAAAGATCAAAGAGACTTATAAAATCAAACCAACTGAAATCTATGCGTTTATTGGGCCTTCTAGTCATTTTTCGCATCGAATCATAACTAAGGATCGTGCAACTGAAATTTTAAATAGTGAAGATAAAAAGTATGGAATCGTTAAGCTAATAAACGATAAATACAATCTTGATTTACCGCTTTTTAACTTTTTACAACTTAGAGATGAAGGTGTGCCTAGAGAAAATATAGATATAAGTGAATATTGCACATATGAAAATCCTGCCCTTTTCTTTTCATATGCAAGAGAAAACAAAACTGGCAGGAATATGTCTTTTATTAAAATTAAATAGTTATCCTAGTGGAAATTTCTTTTTAAAAATTCTTAAAACAGATTTAGGAACATAACGCGATATGTCGGCATTACCAAAGTAAAGTTCTTTAATTGTGCTACTTGAAACAAACATAAAATCAGATGTTGCCATAAAAAACACCATATCAATATTTTTATCTATATTTTTGTTAACTGCGGACATTTGAAATTCGTACTCGAAATCAGTAACTGCTCGTAAACCCCTAACAATTGAATATGCTCCTTTATTTTTGGCGTATTCTACTGTTAACCCTTCTGTATAGTCCACTATAACATTATCTAAGTTAACTTCTTTAATAGCCTCTTCAATCATTAATATACGTTCAGCCAATTCAAAAGTTGTCTTTTTATCTCGATTTTTTGCAACCAAAACAATTAACTTATCAAACATCTTACTAGCACGAATAATGATATCTAAATGTCCATTCGTAATTGGATCAAATGAACCTGGATAAACACCTATTTTCATCGTTAATTAATCCTCCAAATAATATATAAATTAGTTATACCGAAATGGTAATGACGAATTCTTTCATTTGCGTCTTCTCCTAATGAAAGTATATCATCCGTTTCTACTACAATTATAGCATTCTTTTTTAAGACACCTGATTTTTTTACTTCATCGACAATTTTTATAACGTCTTCATTATAAGGCGGATCAATAAACACAATGTCAATTTTGCTATTGATTCTATCATTTCGAAGCGCTTTTGCATAATTAATATTGAAAATGTCATACTTTTCTTCAATAAAAGCCAAATTGGTTTTGATACAGTTTACAGCATCTTTATTACTATCAACAAAGATAGCGTATTTAGCCCCGCGCGATAGAGCTTCAATTCCAAGAGCACCAGAGCCAGCAAACAAATCTAAAACATTAGAATTTATAACACTTGATCCTAACGCATTAAAAATAGCTCCCTTTACAACGTCTTTAGTGGGGCGAACTTCTTCTATGGTAGGTCTATTTAGTTTCCTACCTTTATATTTTCCTGCTATTACACGAAGTGGCAAAACTAATGTTTCCTTTCTTAAATGACTGAATTTATACAGTTATCTTAATTATAAATGTTTTAAGTATCTTTATAAACAAAACTTGATTAATGTGTTAACATTAATTAGTATGATTTTAAAAGTTTATGATGATACTTACAAAACTCTACGGTTAATATCAAAAGATGTCGATATTCCTTTAACTGCTAAAGATGAAAAATTAGCTTTATCCCTTTTAAAACATATAAAGGCTAGTCAAAATCCAGAAACTAGAGAAAAACACAAAATTCGCGAAGGTGTTGGACTAGCTGCTCCTCAAGTAGGAAAAAACAAACGAATTATTGCTATTCATTATCCTACTTCCGATAATTTTGTTACTCATGTTTTAGCTAATCCTAAAATCATAAAAGAGTCGGTTAGACGTGCCTTTTTATCAAGTGGCGAAGGTTGTTTATCTGTGCCTAGACCTATAGAAGGTCATGTATATCGTCACTATAAAATAACAGTTAAAGCATATGATGTTTTAAAAAAAGAATATGTAACAATCAATGCTACTGGTTATGAAGCAATTGTCCTTCAACATGAAATCGATCATTTAAACGGTATTCTTTTTTATGATCGCATAAATCCACTTCTTACATTTAACGCTTATCCTGATGCTGTTGAAATCTAACTTTACAATTAAGTATTTCTTGTTATAATTATGTTGATTAATTATTAAAAATATAATTAAGGAGTTTATTATGAACCTTGAAAGAAAGTTTGCTATGCCTGTATCCGTTTATGCTTTAGGAGGATTAGGCGAAGTAGGTAAAAACACCTATGTTATTGAAAATGATAACACACTTATTTTAATTGACGCTGGTGTCCGTTTTCCTGAAAGTTCAATGACAGGAATTGACTATGTCATTCCTGATTATACTTATATACGAAATAATAATAAAAAATTTAAAGCACTATTTATTACACATGGTCACGAAGACCATATTGGTGGTATTCCTTTTTTACTTCAAGCTGCTCATATTCCTGTTATCTACGCTCCACCTCTAGCTGCACAATTAATTCGACATAAACTTACAATGATGCGCGTTAGAACCACCGTCAACATTATTGAATATGAAGAGGACGATGTTATTACAATTGATGACTTTAAAGTCTCATTTTTCCACGTAACCCACTCAATTCCTGACTCTTTTGGAATTTGTGTTGATACCCCAGAAGGAAGAATTGTAACCACTGGGGACTTTAAAGTAGACCTTACTCCTATTGGAAGAGATATGAATTTAGGTAAAATTGCAGCACTTGGTAATGAGGGTGTTGACTTACTTCTTAGCGATTCTACTAACGCTGAAAACGAAGGACACACACCTAGTGAAAGAAATGTTATATCTGCAATAAATGATATTTATTCAACGACTAGTGGGCGTTTAATAATCTCAACTTTTTCTAGTAACATTTCACGGATTCAACAAATTGTCGAAGCCTCAATTAATTTCAATAGAAAAGTTGTTATTATTGGCCGTTCGATGGAAAGAGCCATTAAAGCTTCTCGCGAACTTGGTTACATTAAAATTCCTGACAGCCATCTAGTTGGTGTTGAAAACATTAATACACTTAGACTAAATGAAACTGTAATTTTATGTACAGGTTCTCAAGGCGAACCATTAGCAGCATTAAGTAGGATAGCAAACAATGATCACAAAAACGTTAAAATTATTCCTGGTGATACAGTTGTTTTCTCTTCTTCTCCTATTCCTGGAAACACAATTGAAATTGATAATGTCGTTAATAAACTAACTAGATTAGGTGCAAAAGTTTTAACCAATTCAATTCTTCGTGATATTCATAGTTCAGGACACCCAAGTAGACAAGAATTAAAAATAATTCTACGTTTATTCCGTCCTAAATACTTTATGCCTATTCATGGTGAATATCGAATGCTTAAATTACATGCTGATTTAGCAGTAACTGTAGGCGTAGATCCAAACAATGTATTTGTTTGTAAGAACGGCGAACAACTAATATTAAATAACGGACGTATTACTCGTGGTCCCTCAATACCAGCTGAATCTATTTATATAGATGGTGTTTCAATTGACGGTATTTCTGATGCAGTCCTTCATGATCGTAGAAGACTATCAGAAGATGGGATGTGTGCAGTTTTCATTCCAATTGATGCAAAAAGTAATACTTTATTATCAAAAGCGGTTTTATATACTCGTGGTTTTGTAACATTTAGTGCTTCTAAGCTAATTCCAACAGCAGAAAAATTACTAAATGATGAACTTGAAGCATTAATGAGTAGAAAAACAACTACTTTTGGAGAACTCAAACTAACTGCAAAAATTGTTCTTGAACCATACTTTTATGAAAAAACCGGTCGTAATCCAATGATAATACCCGTAATTATGAATAAAGCGGAGGAGTAATGTTTATATTAGCTTCTCAATCACCCCGACGAAAACAACTCTTGAAACTTATTCAAGATGATTTCATTATTGAGGTTGCTGATATAGATGAGGCTGCAATTCATGCCTCAAATAGTGAACTTGCTAAAGAAATTAGTAAATTAAAAGCATATGCAGTTTTTAAAAATCATCCAGATGCTACGGTTTTAGCAGTCGATACCATCGTTATTATCGACAATGAAATATTAGGAAAACCAAAGGATAGAAATGATGCTTTTAAAATGCTTAGAAAATTAAGCGGACGACAACACCATGTTATTAGTGGTTTTACTTTAATAAATAAAAATAGCGAAATTAATCGCAGTGTAGTAACCGAAGTTTATTTTAATAAATTAAGTGATGAAGACATTAATCGCTATATCGACAGCGGTAGTCCTTTTGATAAAGCCGGTGCATATGGCATTCAAGATGAAGATTTTAATTTAATTAGTCATATTGAAGGAAGTTACTATAATGTTATGGGGCTTCCAGTAGAAGCGCTTAAAAAACATATTAAAAACGAGTGACAATCACTCGTTTTTAATATTGAAATCACTCACAACTTCTTTTAATCGGTCTTCAATCAAGAGGACCATTTTTTTACTCATTGTAATAATATTAACTACGCCTTCTTTTTTTAATTTCTCTTTGTCTACTAAACTTTGGTCAATACAAACCAATGTTAATCTAGTACCCGTTAAAGAAAGAGACTTAATATTATCTTTTCCTCCACAGACTTCATAAAAACTTGAATAATCAATTGTTTTTACTTTAGTGCTTCTTTTTTTATTTATCGCAGGGATAATGTAAAAAAGTGCAATTATTACAGCAATTAATAAAGCAAGTGCAAGAGCAATATAAAGTGAATATGCTTTTAAAAAATCATCAAAACTCATCTATTTATCCTCATTTTTATCTTTCATAAATGTAGAATTTAATACATCAAAATATGTATTATTTTCATGGTGAATTAATTGGAATGTTTTATCACTCAACCAAATTCTAATTGTATAATCTTCGTTCATTTCTAATGTTAAGTGATCATATCCAATAATTGTCTTTTTAGCAACGGGATCAAATTTAATAACATGATTTGGGTTTAATATTAACGGTGAATTAATTGAGCGATAAGAGCGATTTGATAAAGCTGCTATTTCTTGTAGTTGTAATATTTCAAGTCCTCTTTCAACAAGAGCCCCACCTAAAGAACGATTATAAGCGCTGCTTCCAAGTTGAGAAGAAACATTAAGGCCATTGCCATAAAAGGCGTTAGTTAAAAAATCATCAATATAAATATTAGTTATTAGTGTGTGGAATGGGTTTTCAATTCTTATTTCATTTACAGCAAAAATGTTCTTTTTTAATGTATTTGTTGCAATTTCAGCTTCAATTAGGCGATATTTTTTTGAATTTGCGCCATTTTTAATACGATTAATTACCTCTTCTATTTCACTTGGTTTATAATCACAGAAAAAACCCAAAGTACCAGTTCGAACACCAATAAAATGAATAAGATCAAGTTTTTCAATATAATAGTGAATTGCTCTTAAAAGGGTACCATCGCCACCTATAAAAATTACAATATTAGGGTTCTCATCATCAATAGTTATTTTAGATGACATTAGTTTCTTTTTAATTTCTTCGGCGATTTTTACACTTAATTCATCACCACGTACATAAACGGCTACTTTCATCGCATTCTTTAATTCCTTTCTAATTTAGTGTATCATAAAAAAGAAAGGTCGTAAGATAAACATGTCAACAAATATTGAAATTGAAGCTAAAACATTAATTAGTGAAGATGATTACCATAAAGTTATAAAAAAACTCTCTTTAGAAAATAAAGATTTTGTTACACAAACAAATCATTATTTGGAAACACCAAACAATCATTTATTAAAACACGGAATTAGTTTACGTGTCCGTGACCTAAAAGGTTGTACTCTTACCTGTAAAATTCCTTTAGCAGAAGGTTTATTAGAAAAAAATCAATCTATTAGCAAAGATGAATTTAAATCATTTAAAAAAGATGGGCATTTTCCAGATGGAGATATCTCACTATTTTTAGAAAGTATTGGCGTTGATTTGACTAAACTAAAAATTGTTGCTTCTTTAGAAACTAAACGATATGAATTAGACTATTTAGGTTGTAAATTAGCTGTTGATGAAAACATTTATGGTCATAATCGTTCTATTATTGACTATGAATTAGAAATGGAAGGTTCATCAATAGATAACGCAAATAACTCCCTCGTTGCCTTTTGTAAAGATGTTGGAATTAAATATGAATTAAGCCAGCGTTCAAAACAAAAAAGAGCAATGGATGCAATGCTATAAAAAAACTAGCCAGTTGGCTAGTTTTCTATTTGTTTAATGTGCTCACAATTGAAGTAATCGGGACAACCATGCGGGCAACAACTTTCCATCGCCAAACGTCTAGCAGGAGAAATAAAGGTCATAATTTCTTCGCTATTATACCCAACTTGAATGCGCCTATCATCGACGATGATTGGCCTTTTTAAAACAGAAGGATTTTCTTTAATAAAAGCAATTAGTTCTTTTATTGTCATTGAATCAACATCGATATTATTGTCTTTAATTACCTTGCTTCTAGTTGAAATAATATCATCAGTACCATTTTCCGATTTACTTAAAATATCTTTGAGTTCTTCTTCATCAAGAGTAGCTTTAAAAATATTGTGTTCCTCATAAGGAATACGTTGATCATCAAACCATTGTTTGACTTTTCTACAAGAGGAGCAACTAGGTGAAACATAAATTTTAATCATAATTACCTCGATATTATTTTACCCTATTTTATATTGATACACAATGCACGGAATTCAAATTTTATACATTTTTAATGTTAATATTGCTAAAATGGCTCCTTTTTAAAATAACTTAATATTTTGTGTTTTTTCAATAGTTATTACTTGTAATAAAAATTGACTATAAAGTGGTAGTTTATTATAATTTAAATTACGTGATTAAGGAGGATTTTATGCGTGTCTTAAGTGGAATTAAACCAACCGGTCGTCTTACTTTAGGAAACTATATTGGTTCATTACGTAATTTTAAGGCTTTCCAAAATGAAAACGAAGTTTTTATATTTATCGCTGATCTACATGCTTTAACATTACCAATTGAACCTGATTTTTTACGTTCCAACACTCGAGATCTCGTAGCCTTTTATTTAGCTGCCGGTTTAGATCCCAAAAAATGTGTAATTTTTAAGCAATCAAGCGTTAGTGCTCACGCTGAACTAAATGCCATCTTACAAAATTTTCTTTACATGGGTGAATTATCAAGAATGACACAATTTAAAGATCAAAGTTTAAAAATGGATCAAAATGCAATTGGTTTGGGTCTTTTCGCTTATCCTGTTTTAATGGCTAGCGATATAGTTCTCTATGATTCAAAGGTTGTTCCCGTTGGCGAAGATCAAATTCAACATGTTGAAATAACTCGTGACTTAGTAAATCGCTTTAATAATAGATACGGCAAAATTCTAGTTATGCCTGAAGCTAAAGTTACAAAAGTTGGCGCACGAATCATGTCTTTAAGTGATCCAACAGTGAAAATGTCAAAAAGTAATGAAAAAGGCGATGTTTATTTAAATGATTCTCCCTCTGTTATTAGAAAAAAAATCATGTCAGCTGTTACAGATTCAGGTAATGAAGTAAAATTTGACCCTGAAAACAAACCTGGCATTTCCAATCTTTTAACTATTTATGCAGCCATGAAAAACATATCAATTATAGAAGCTGAATCTCATTTTAAGGAATCTCGTTATGGGGATTTTAAAAAAGCTGTCGCAGAAGCTGTTCTTGAAGAAATAGTACCATTCCAAGAAAGATATAAATCAATTTTAAATTCTTCTTTAGTTGAAGAAGTTTTAGAAGATGGTGCAATTCGTGCTTCTAAAGTTGCCAATATTACATTAAATCGTGTTAAAAAAACAGTTGGATTATTATAATGAATAGCAAAAAATATATTATTGCCATCGATATGGATGGTACTCTTCTTACTGATTCAAAAAAAATCACACCTAAAACGGTTGATTTTTTAAAGAAGTTAAATAACGAAGGCCATTGTATCGTTATTGCTAGTGGTCGACCACTGCGTGCCTGTATTAAATATCAAGAACAATTAGAAGTAAAAGCACCTATTATTTGTTACAACGGTGCCCTTGTAATAGATCCTCACAACAATCAAATTAAAAAGCGCATTGTAACTCTTAACCGGAAATATGTTAGTCAAATCATCGATCAAATCGGTCTTGATAAACTAGATAACATGATGTTAGAAACAGAAAATCACATTTATTTACTTAAAAGAGATGACCAATTAAATGTATTCTTTTGGAATCAAGGTTTAGATGTAATTTATGGTGAGCCTTGTGAACATCTAAATGAAGATTCAATGACTCTTATTTTCAAATTGAAGGAAAGAAACCCTGAATTTGATGACTTTATAGTTAAAACCGTTGAACAATATCCCAATTTCAATCTACGGTTTTGGGATGATAGTTCTTACTGCGAAGCTTTTTTAACAAACGGAACAAAAAAATATGCTTTTAAATATTTAGCAGAGCAATTGGGTTTTGATCATAATCAAACAATCGCTATTGGAGATGCCGAAAATGATATAGGCATGATTGAATGGGCTCGCTATGGTATTGCAATGAGTAATAGTGTAGAAATAATTAAAAATGCCGCCACTCATATTACCAAAGATGATAATAATAATGACGGCATTATCGAAGTACTAAAAGAAATTATTTATCAATAATACTTAGCATAGACAAATGATATTCATTAGCGGTTTTAACCGCTTTTTCTTTTGAAACTAAGCTCTTGACTCCATAATAAAATTTACACTTTGGTTCAGTCCCACTAGGTCTAATTGTAACGGTGTTTTCATTTTCTAAATAAAATTTAATCACATCGCTTTGTGGAAGTTTAATTTTTTCATCCCCTTTTATAGATTGACGAATTCTTGTTAAATAATCTTCAATAGCAATAACTTTTTGATCCGCGATTTTTTTTGGAGGTGTAGCACGTATCTTTGAAAGCATTTCTTCCATTTCTAATGCACCTTTTGCACCTTCAAAAGTTATTGATTTAGTTATGTCAGAATAATATCCATGTTTACTACACAAAACATCATAAGCTTGATCTAATGTCATGTCTTTTTTCTTATAATAATTCGCCATCTCTAGATACATAACTAATGCTTGAAGAGCATCTTTATCACGAACAAAAGGTTTAATTAAGCAACCATAACTTTCTTCATATCCAAATTCAAAATGCGCATCCCCACTAACTTCATCTAATGAATATTCATGACCTATAAACTTAAAACCGGTTAAAAACAACTTAACATTAATTCCATAACTTTTAGCAACATCTACACCTAGTTTTGAAGTAACAATTGTGGTATAAAGCGTACTGTTTTTGCGTAAAAGACCGCGTTTTTGCCGTTCGCTTAATAAATAATCAAGCAATAATGCGCCAGAATCATTTCCTGTAAATAAATCGTACTTGCCAAATCTATTTCGATATCCAACACCTACTCTATCAGCATCTGGATCAGTAACAACTATTAAATCAGCTTCTACATCTTCCGCTATAATAAGTGCTTGCTCATAGGCAGCAGGGTCTTCTGGGTTCGGACTTTTTGTATTATCAAAACCAGGTAGCGGATCAAGTTGACTAGATACAGGATAAACAGCATAACCTAATTCATTTAATAACCTCATCCCTAACATTGAGCCTGTACCATGTTGAGGAGAAAAAACAACTTTAAAGTCATCTTTCCTTAATTCATTGTTTATTTGAATACTTTTTACAGCTTCTATATATTTATCATCAAAACTCAATGGAATTTCATGAGTGATACCATTTTTTTTACAAACGGGTGTTTTAAGATTTAAAAAATCTGGTAATTTATTAATTTGTTCTAACAATCCATCAATCTTTTCAGGAATTAACTGACACCCATCCTCATCATATACTTTGTAACCATTATATTCTTTTGGATTATGAGAAGCAGTTATTACAATTCCCCCAATACAATTTAGTTCTCTGACTGCGTAACTTAGTTGTGGAGTTGGGCGTAAAGAATTAAAAACATAAGCATCAAATCCCATTTTATTTAATGTATTAGCTATATCCATCGTAAATTCTCGCGACATATATCTATTATCGTGAGCAATAGCAACACCTCTTTTTTTAGCGTTCTTACAAATTGTGCTTAAATAATTAGCGAATCCTATTGTAGCTCTTCTAACTGTAAAAATATTAAGGCGATTAGTACCTGCGCCTAATAATCCTCTCATTCCAGCGGTGCCAAACTCAACATCTTTAAAGAAAGCATTTTCTATATCTTCTTTACTCATTAACTTAAGTTCATTTTTTAGATAGTCCGGCATTTCTGGATGATTGAGCCAAGAATAATATTTTTCACTAATTTTCATAAAATAACCTCTATCTAATTTTTTCAATGATTTCTTTCATATCATCAGGTAATTCTGCTATAAATGTTTTCTTATTCAAATATGAAAATGGATGCGGAAGTTTTTTAAATTTAAGCTCACCTGCATGAAGACATAAACGAAAAACATTTAAGTATTCATTAAGAGTTCTATCACCATATTTAAGATCACCAAGTAATGGATGATTAATAGCAGAAAAATGTGCTCTTATTTGATTAAATCGACCAGTAATAAGATGAATTTCTACAAACGTAATGTTTTTAAAATATTTGATCGCCTTATATTTAGTAATTGCTTCTTTCTTTCGGTCGCTCTCTTCGTTGTCATTTTTCTTTACAAATGAAATAAATGTTTCCTCATCTTTTTCAAGCTCAAATTTAATTTCGCCTTCTTTTTGCAATTTTCCCGAGCATAATGCATAGTATTTTCTTACTACTTCATCTCGTTTAACAAGAGCATCACTCAACACTTGAGCAATTTCTAAAGTTTTAGCAAAGATTATTAAACCAGTCGTTTCTTGATCTAAACGATGAACGGGCGAAGGAATAAATCCTCGGTTACTAGGATCAAATTCGCCTTTACTTTCTAAATATGTTAGTACTTCATTCGTTAATGTTTTAACTCTTTCAAGACGAGTACTATGAACTAGTAATCCTCTCGGTTTATCTAATACTAAAATAGCATCATCTTCATAAATGATTTCAGCAGTCATGGGTATACGTTCAAATACATAAATAGTCGAAAAATCTTTAAGTTGTTGATCAGTTAGAAAAATGCTTAATTCATCACCTTCAACAAGGATAGATTGAGGAAGGGCAGTAAAATCATTAATTTTAATATCTTTGCGCCTAAATTGACGATATATAAAGCTTCTTGGAGCACGACTTAAAACTTTTTGTATATATTTATCTGCTCTTTGATTAGCATCAACTTTCGTTATTTTATAAATTTTCTTTACCATGACCTTATTTTACCACATTTATATTCGTAATTTATGATTTATTAATGACAAAATACACTTTAATGATATAATGTTTCTTGCGACGGAGAAATACCCAAGCGGCTGAAGGGGCGGGCTTGGAAAGCTCGTAGGCCTGTAACAGGGCGCGAGGGTTCAAATCCCTCTTTCTCCGCCATAAAAAAACTCGCTAANNAACCAGCGAGTTTTTATTATTAAATATAATTTATTTATTCTTTAATTGACAGAGCCAACCGGTATGAATGTATGAAATTACACCCATAGTTATTAATGCTGCAAAAATACCAATAAATTGTAAGGCTGTTACTGCATTTCCATCAACAAGTTTCATAATCCAAGAAATGAACAATAATAAAGCGGTCGAACCAAATAAGATAACCTCCAATATAATTCCAGTTTTACTAATAGGTCTGACTCCAGCAATTCTTAAGATAAAGAATATTAAATGAGTAATAACAGCACCTAGAATAAATATGTCATTTATCAGCAATAAAATCGCTGGGGCACGGTCTACTCCATCAAAGCCACTAACTGCATCAAGCCATTCAATCATTTGAATTGCATTATAAAATGCGTATGTTAAGAATGTAAATAGAACTAAAACTAGTACTGCAGGTAAGCCTAAGAATTCTTTAAAAGTCATTCTTTTTCCTTTTGGTTTTGGCGTTTTTTCAACCTTTGGTTCTTCTACAGGTTCAGATTTTGGTTCTTCTTTAACTGCTTTTTCAGGTTTTTCTTCGACATTTTCACTGTCAACAATTTTCTTTTCTTCGTTTTCCATTTTTAATCTCCTTATCTAAATTATAACCTACTTAATAGGGGGAATAAAGAATTTTCCATGTATCTGTCTAACATCAATAACATTTATGAAAGCCTTAGGATCAAGTTCACGAATAAGAGTGACAGCATCATTAACTTCATTACTTGATACTGTCATGTAAATAATCGTTTTTGCCTCACTACTATAGACGCCTATTCCGCCTACCGTAGTTGCTCCATGTGGAAAATTATTAATAAGTGCTTTGGCTAGTTCTTCATTGCTAGTAAATATTTGTAATTGTGTTTTTTTGTTACGAATATGAATTGCATCTATGACGATTGAACTCATTACTAAGTATAAAACAGAATATATAACTGCCGTAAGAGCATTTGAACTCGGATTTTCATCAAACAAATTAAGAATAAAAAAGATAATAAGAACAACACCATTTAAAATAACAGAGTATTTACCAACATCTGTACTTTTTTTATTCGCGAAATAATAGGAAACAATGTCCATTCCGCCTCGCGAAACATTAGATTTTAGCGCAATTGCCCCTGCAAAACCCGCCAAAATGCCGGCGAATAATGTTCTTGTTAGTTGAGAATCTATTATAACTGCCTTTTCCCATGAAACTGGAATAATTGAAATAAATAGTGATGTTAGAAAAACATTCATTACCGAAAAAAACGTAAAACGTCGTCCAATTTTAAACCAACCTAGTAACATAACAGGAATATTAAGCGAAAAATATAAAATGGATTGAAGTAAACTTCGATTTACATTTTGGACTTTTAAAATATCCGCTACAAATTTGACTATGTTTTGAGCTAATCCACTTACTCCTCCTGTAACAAAATATATCTGACCTTCTGGTAATTCAGCAGGAGCAACAAATAGTCTAAAACTAAGACCGACCATAAATGCACTAATCACACACATAAAGAATGAATAGGCATATTGAGCTGCAATTGAGAGCTTGGGTCTTTCCTTTAAGTATGCTTTAATTTCTCTAATAATATTTCTTTTCTTTTTCATTAATATGTACCGATATTGATTATAATAAGAAACTATGTTTCTTGCAATGAATAAAACCACTTTATGATATATGAGTAATTTTTATAGTTTTCTTTGTTGAATTCGCACGCGTACGGTGATATTATTATAGTGCTATATTTTATATAGGAGGACTCAGTATGAAAAAAATACTCGGTGCCATTGGCGCATTCTTCGTAAGAATCTGGCAATGGATTAAAGAAACAGCATGGATTCAACCATTGCTTATCGTTGGTGTTATTTTTGCAATTATCTTTTCAATTACCCCTATTTACAATGGAATTAAAGAATTAAACGATAAAAGAAATAGCCCAGATGCTTTTTATAAAAATTACCAAGTTTCTCTAAAAGGTGCTGTTGATAGCGATGCACAAAAATTACTTGATGATATTTACGAAAATGAAAATGGTCTATCTTCTAATTTAGATGGACAAAAGTTCTTCTTAGCATTTATTCAAGGTGAAAATAAGTGTACATATTGTGACCAAATGCAAGAAGGTTTTGATACTATGAGTAAATTTAGTAAAGAAAAACTAGGCGGTGCTGCCTTTGGTCTTAAAACAATTTTCGTAGATCAAGAAACCAAAGAAGATTGGAAAAAGGACGATTATAAAGGTGATGACGAATGTAAATCAGCATTTGATGCCCTATTAGTTAGAAATATTCTTTACTTTGAAGAATTTGCAGGTAGTGCTCAACAATCAAATTACTACATTAACGATGGAATAAGTGATGAAACAATTACTAAGATTCAAGAAGCTAATGTTGATACCTTTGTTACTCCAACTATATTTGTCGTTGACTTTACAAATGGTGTAACTGCTAAAGGTGTTCAAACCGCTTTTATTAGTTTCACTGGTAGTAATAGTATTCAAAAAGCAGAATTCCTACTTGATGCTTGGTTATATCGAAACGATTTCGGACCAAAATAAAAAATACTAATAAAAAAAGATTCGGCACTGCCGAATCTTTTTTTACATTGCTTCAATATATTGCTTAACTAAATCACAATAATGTTCGCATTTTAGGACTGTTTCTGCTTCTACCATGATTCTAATTTTTGGTTCTGTGCCGCTAGCTCGTAATAGAAGCCTTCCATTTGTTCCTAATTCAGTTGTAATCTTTTTAGCAAGTTTAAGAAGTCCTTCATCCTTCATTACTTTATTTTTATTTGAGACATTTACATTTATTAAAACCTGTGGAAGTTTAGCAAAGCCGTTAAGAGCTTCCTCAATTGTAAGTTTTGCTTCTTCTAATAGAGTTAGTAAATACAAAATTGTTAAAAGACCATCACCGCTATTTAAAAGATTGCCAAAAATAATATGGCCACTTTGTTCACCGCCAAGTGAATATCCTTCTTCGTTAATTTTAGCCTGAACATATTTATCGCCAACATCAACAATTTCGTATTTAATACCTTCTTTTTTTAACGCATTAAGAAGACCTAAATTACTCATTACTGTTAAAACGACAGTGTTTTTGTTAAGTTTACCTAGTTTTTGCATGCATCTAGCAGCAATAAAAATTATGTGATCACCATCTAATTTATTACCATCTTTATCAACTAAAAGCACACGGTCACCATCTCCATCAAAGGCAACACCTAAATCAAATTCATCTTTTCTTTCTTTAATCTTACTACTTAAGGTTTCTAGATAAGTTGAGCCGCAACTTGCGTTAATGTTAATGCCATTCGGCATTGCATTAATGATTTCATTATTAATAGCTAAATCCTTTAAAACAAGTGGAGCAACTTTACTTGCTGCACCATTTGCTAAATCAAAAAGGATATTTAAATTTGATGTAATTTTAATGTTCGCTTTAATAAGATCTACATAATCAAGTAAAAGTTTACCATTATATGTATAAGTGCCAATATCATCTTCTTTTTTTAAAGGAAGATCATCTTCTTCTTTGTTTAAATATTCATTAATCGCATGTTCTAATTTTTGTGAAATTTTATCACCATTTTCGTTAATTACCTTTATACCGTTATCATAATAGGGGTTATGCGATGCCGTAATAATTATTCCGTAATTAAACTTATGCTTTTTTGTAAGATAAACAACCGAGGGAGTTGTTGTAACACCTAAATCCACAACATCAGTGCCTGAAGATAGTAAACCAGCTACAATAGAGTGCAATAGCATTGAACCACTAATTCTTGTATCACGCCCAATTAAAACGGTATTTCTTTTTTTCTTATTATGATATTCGCCTAAATAACGACCAATTTTAAAAGCTAATGTCGGAGTTAGTTCGACATTTGTTTTTCCTCTAATTCCATCTGTTCCAAAATATTTATTCATTGTTAAGTTCTGCGGTTTCTATTTGCATATATTCTACTAATGCGCGATAGAAATTATCGCGGCTAATGGGTTGCAACACACCCTTGTAGGCTATTGAAATTCGGCCGGTTTCTTCACTTACAACAATAGTTACTGAATCAGTCGTTTCACTAATTCCTAACGCGGCTCTATGCCTTGAACCAACTTTACCAGATAAGGGCTTAGTTGAAGGTTTAAAATAAACACTAGCGGCAATAATAACGTTGTCACGAATGACAACTGCACCATCGTGAAGTGCAGTACCTTTATGGAAAATTGTCATTAATAGTTGGGCTTTAACCGGAGCATCAATTTGTGTTCCATTTGTAATGATGTCATCTAAAAGAGTTCCTCTTTCAAGCGTGATTAGTGCACCTGTTTTAGTTTTCGAAAGAAAATCAACTGCAATTTCAAGTTCATGATAAACTGCTTCTTCATCATAAATCTTTCTAAATTTTCTTTTATTTCGATTTAAAGAACTTTTTGAAATTTGACGATCAAATAAATTAATAATATTTGCTCTAAATTGAACTATGTTTCCATAAATGAAAGCAATACTTCCTGTGATAAATAAAATAAGTGCAACAATTAAAAGAAGGTCTAATTTAAAAAGGGCAGCAAGTGCGATAAGGGGTACATTAATAGCGTAAAATAGTTTAATAAATTTACTACCAAGATGTTTACATAAAAAAACAACAAAGATTATTAATACAATCATGGCTAATCCGAAGTTAAGCCAAAAATACCAACTATGAAACTGTAATATTACCTCTTTAAAATCTTCCATTGAAAACTACCTTCTTTCTAACCATAGGGTTGCATAAACATTATAGCAAAATAATGTGAAAAAACACTGCAAAAAGTAAACAAAAATCACTATTTTTTTGGCTTTATACATATTTAATTTAAATATCGTGCAAAATAGCCCTCAATTTGAAAAATCATAATTGTATTTTTGTTTTTATCATCAAATTAAAGGTTCTTTTTTTATTTAATATCAAAAAAGTAACCAAAATTTACGCATACAAATAAAAAAAGGAATTCAAAACGAACTCCTTTTTTGATCGCTATTAGTCTATTTTAAATATGTTGTTGTTTCACCAATTTTACCAAGTGTACCAGTGGAAGAATTTTCTAAAACAAATACTCGAAGATTACCTTTTCCACTTAGTGATACATTAAGTGAGCCACCAGTTACATTAACTCTTTGACCAGTAACTACATCAACATAAGTTCCATTAGGAATACCACTAAATGTTGCTCCTCCACTTATAGTAACTAAGGCTAAAGAATCCGTACCACCAACAGTATAGCGACGAATAAAGGCCATATTGCCATTTACTCCTTGTGTCGTATATTGTCCCATTGATAAAGCCGGAATTGCTAAGCGAATTTGGTTTAGTTTCATTAAATGACGAACAAGAGGTTTATTTAATGTCGATGCAAGTGCGCCAGTAGCGTTACTGTATTTACCAAATTCGCTTACATTAACGCTACCTTCAATATGATCGCCGTAATAAGCTCTTCCAGATTCACTAAGTAAAATATTTGGTCCTTGATCAATCAACTTTCCTTTTTGAAATTCTATTTCTGAACCGTAATATAAGCAAGGAATTCCTCTAAAAGTCCACATTAATGACATATTTTCAGCCCATGCATCTGTTCCTTCTACATATCTCATCCTTTCAATACAATCAGGAGCATAGTCATGACTATCGACATACATTACATTATATGTTGCATCGTTATAGAAATGATCGTTGCTTACAGCAACATTGAATGCATCACGTGCATATTGGAAATTCCAGTGCATTGGAAAATCAATTACTCCAACACGTGAACTTTGAGAATAATTAGGTGTATGATAAGCAATTCCATTTAATTTAGCATTTTGCGATGTTCTTTCATTGCTAACCGAACTGTTATCATTATAGGCAAGTTCAATACTATTTAAGTTAGTTATTGTATCTCCCCATGGATATTCTTTATTTTCTTTCCATGTGTAAAATGGGGCACTTAATGCAGGAATATTGTGGTTCCAAACACCACGAACCCTAGCACACACTTCTCCAAACATATGGAAATGATCGTTACCACATCTTCTTGCAAACTCATAAAGAGCAGGGAAGAAATAATTATTCATAGTAAGTCTTGATATATGTTTAAGCGTATCGATACGGAAAGCATCAACACCCATTCTAATAAATTCGCCATAAGCTTTAACGAGATATTCTGCTACTACTGGGTTTTCAGTATTTAAATCAACACAGTCTCCGGCAATTTGAGCGACTTGTTCTCCAAATGATTCCCACGAGAAATTTCCATAGTGATGATAAATATAATTTGGATCACTACCGTCATTACGTGTATTTTTCATTGCTGCAATTCGAGCATCATATTGCTGACCATGATTTAAAGAGTCATAATTTGCAGGTAAAGGAGCACCAGGTAGCTTAACTAAACTAGAAAAGTTTCCATAGTCAGTTCCTTGTTTGGTAAACATTGGGAAAAGATATTCTTCACCAAAATTACCAGTATGGTTAAAGACAACATCAAGAATAATTTTCATATCGCGCGCGTGCGCTTCATTTATTACAGTTTGAAATGAAACATCTTCTGATAAATATCGCTCATCAACCATTCTAAAGTTAAGAGCATGATAGCCATGATAATCATAGCCTGAAGCATTACGCACAATTGGAGTAATCCAAATTGCTGTAAAACCAAGTGCTTTAATATAATCCATTTTTTGAATTAAACCTTTAAAATCACCCCGCCAAGCTTTATCGCTATCTGGATTGTTTCCGTCCCAACAATGAACATTGTTTGAGGGGTCACCATCATAAAAGCGCGTGGTTATTGTAAAGTAGATGGATTCATTACGGAAGTCTTTCCTGTTTCCGTTATATTTATTTATTGTCGTCCAATAAGAGGAAGGATATTCGTTCCAAAATGGGAAATCTCTCCAATCTTGCGCTTCATAAGTTGGTAAATCTGGATATGAAGTTTCACCTTCACTATTTCCTCCTCCACCTCCACCAGTACCAGGCTTTTGATTAGTAAGATTACCGTTGTAATACCAATAGTATCCTGCTCCATCAATAGAAAGATCTTGTGTTTGATTAGCACTACTACCTGTGCTAAAAATGACATTTAAGGCGGTATAGCCTTGGAAATCATATGTTTTCCAATCATCATCATATGGTTTTAAAAGGGTGCCTGGCCAACCACCAACTAATTCATTAACACCTCCGCTCTCATTAATCCAGGCATAAACATGAGAGTAAAGTGTAGGGGCAAATACTTGAACATAACTAATTGGCGGTAATTCTGGTTCGCTTGAAGTTTCGCTCGTTGTATCGCTTACATGTTCCGACCCATCAGTTGTTGTGGTCGAATCAAAAGTTGTTTCGCTTTCATCGCTTGTTCCAACAGGTGGTCTTGGCGATTGACACGAAAATAGCAAGGTTGAAAGTAACAAAAGTACAGTTATTCTATTTCTCTTCATCATATGTTCATATTAACATATTATGTTAACAAAAACTTGTTTTATTTAGTTTTATTGTCGTTTTGATTCTATCTTGGTAAAATTACAATAGTTAAAATGATTTAAGAAAGGAAGAATACTATGTTTTGTCCTAACTGCGGAAAAGAAATTCTTGATCCAGTAACTTCTTGTCCTCATTGTAATGAAAAAATAGTCGAAAATGTTGAAGTTGAGGTTATTACTAATACTACTCAAAAACCTGTAAAGAAATCAAAACGTAGATATCTTGCCCTCGTTTTTGGGGTTATTTCAATATTTTTTGGTATTCCTTTTGGTATAGCTTCCTTGATTATTACAAAAGTAGATCCAGTGCAAGAGGAACTATTAGCAGCACGTGTCAGTGCAATTATTGGTATTATCGCCCAAAGTTTATTACTTGTAATTACTATTATTGAAATGATAGAAAAAGCACAGCAAGCACTTGAAGAAGCAAGTTCTCTTCTTCATCTTATTTTATAAAAAATATTGTCATTTAGACTATTTGTCTAATTGACAAACTCAACAAAACTAAATTAGAATTAAATTAATAAGAAATAGGAGAAATAATATGCAAAAAAGAGACATTGTTGAACAACTATATGATGTTAATAGTAAGGAAAATATTTTTATTCAAGATGTTAATGGTACGGTCTTTGAATACATTCAGCTCGCCTTGATTCCCTATAATGATCAAGACTATGCTGTCTTGCAAATTGCAAAACCAGTTGGAGGATTAAAACTTGGCACTCGGCATGTTTTTTTAATTGATCAAGAAGCCCGTCAACTTCATATGCAAGATAATAAGAAAATAGTTAGTGATGTTTTATAAGAATTATAAAAACTATATCGAAAAGAACGACAAAAAAAACATGAACAAGCTTTAGATTTTACTAGCGTTAAAGATCCAAAAGAAAAAACAGTTCCTGCAGAAAGAGAATCACCCGTATTC
>LSQX01315004.1_pt1 | contig 25558 bp, 18 predicted proteins | sample 654561 | NCBI WGS metagenome assembly LSQX01 (sample SAMN04489861, study PRJNA283612) | anaerobic digester metagenome | isolation source: 4 biogas reactors fed with cattle manure at either 37C or 55C with and... | place: Denmark: Kongens Lyngby | collected 2014 | reverse complement strand
AATTGATGCATAAATTATAGCAAAAGTAATTGTGTTAAGTGTATCGGATTACGGTTCATGATGCAAAGCGATGCCCTTTAGAAACAAAGTTTATCATTCGAGAGGCGTGTAAAATATGTCAATAACACGACATTTGTCACAATTTTTTTATCAGAGACTATTTATTCGCTTTAAATCGTGAAAAAATGAAATGAGTTATCAGATGGAAAACCAAATATTTCTTTATGTCGTTCTCGCTTATCTCGGAGTCCTTGTCCTGCTTGCGATCGTCTCTTTTTTTAATCTTATGATCGACGGGGGAAGAACTCGCCACCTAAAACACAAAATCGGAGTTTACAAGAAGCGTCAAGATGAGGAAATGGCTAATCTATTTAAAGGTCAGCCACTTTCAAAGAAGATTTAAGAGTTCAAAGAAAAGAGGTAGCAAAAAGAGAGCTTCTATACGAAGGAAAAGTTAGAATTAAAAATCCTAAAAGATACGCTGAGCTCAATTACAAAATAGTATTGGTTTAAACATAAAAAGCCTAGCTCCTCATAATAAATAATGGGGTTTTGCTAGGTTTTAATTTATCTTTTTGGGAAAGTTAGCATATGCATTTTGGCGTTATACATATTGCGATCTTCAAACCACTTGAGTACTTTAACAGCAATAATGTCATCTACTTTGAAGCCGTTCTTCACATCAATCAATGTCAACATCCTGGTTTTTCTTCCACGATGATCTGCCAAAATTTTATCCACTATTTCTTCTACCTTGTCTTTGTCTTCATCTTTAGGCTTTTCTTTTTTAACTGGCTTAGTGGAAGATGGTTTTTTAGTCGAAGACTCAGTAGTAGACCCTATGCTAAGACCTAATTCAATTTTCAATAAGGCCTGTTTAATTGTTTCTAGCTCTTTTTGAATAGGTTCAATGTCTGGTTGAGTTTTAATTAGATTATCAACTGAATCCTTATAACCAATTATTGCTGTAGTATTAGCATTATATTTTCCTTTAATGTCAATAAAAGATGCTTTCAACTCTGCTACATCCTTGCTAATTGTAGCAATCTTATCGAGAAGAGCAGGTAAAAGAGTCGCTAGAGAAACAAGCGATTTCATCTCTTCGATTGTTAATTCTTTTTCTTCGGGCATATTATTCTCCCTCCTTGCCAAATAATCTAATTTGAATTCTCTTTAGCCTTGCCTTAAAAGCTGTTTGTTTCATTAATTTTGGTAAGACTTCAGGATATTTATTAATTATTTCTGAATGCCTCAAGAACTCTCTTAAGTGATCATCAGATATATTTCTTCCACCAAGTATTGTTGCCAACAAAATGTAAGGGCCGTGTTTTTTAGTTGTTTTATTGCACTTAATAAATGCGCTTCTAGCAAGATCATATTCGCCTTCAGCAAGATAGTTAAATCCATACCTTTCAAGAGTCTCAGGATTACCTTCAATGAGTTCTTTAATTAATCTTATGTCCTCTTCTGTCTTGGCTAATCTTCTTGCGTGCATTAAAGCATGCTCGAATGTCGCTGGATTGTCGTTATCCAAATTCTGCAGCGCTTCTTTATACCAAGCATCGAATGTGTTATCTTCTAAGATGTAAGTGTCAACTTGTTCTGCTTTATAAATTGGAGCAAAAGACGACAATAAAGTTTTGTAAATAGGACTATTTGAATCAAATATCTTCTCATTTTCTTCGATGATAACGAAGCTCTTGGTACTTCTTGTGCAACCAACATAATACTTATTAAAAGTCATTCTATGAATTGTGCTCTTTTTAGCATTTCCGTTTTCAGAAATCATGTCTAAGAAATAACTCTCATAGTCCGTAAACATGTTGTACATGATGATGGTTTCCCACTCCATGCCTTTAGCATCATAAATTGTAATAGCACGGGCAGGTTCAATCTCTGGGTACTTTTCAAGTAGTCTTCTTCTAACAGTTTCACTAGGAGTGATAATCATGCTGTTTGGGTTAGATTCAAAAATCCTCTTGTAAAGAGATTTGTTTGTAACATAGCCGGCCCAAGAAGTATCTTCGACGGTTTTTGGAGGTTCAATAATTTCAGATAAACCGCCTTTAGTTAGACCAATCCATTTATCTCTATACTTGAGCAATTCGTTAAGATAACTAATCAAATGCTTATTTGTTCTATAGGTAATAGTTAAAGGTGTACTTTCACTTGAGGTAGTCTTTCCCAAAGCTGTATAGACTCTATTAATTGTGGAACTATCAAAAACATTAGGATTAATGCTTTGATGTGGATCACCATAGAAATAAATTCTTGTGCTGTCTTCCTTTAAAGTCATTATCGTAGCGATGATTTCGATTTCAGTTAAATCTTGTACTTCATCAATAATGATGCAGTTCGTTCTCCTTATTTGATAAGACGCCTGCCTAATAACTTTAAGAGCATAGTCGTTGTCGCTTAAGAACTTGTTCTGAGAAGCATATTCATCAAATTCTTTACAAATCTGATAAATTGCGTCTTTTTCATCATCTGTTAAATATGTTTCGCCGCTCATCTCAGACAAAAATGTATCTAATGATAAGTAGTTGTTTTTGGTATTAAGCAACTCTTTGCTGCCCTTAAAAACACCACGATAGTAAGTGTATAAAAGTCTTGCAATATCTGGTTTATCTAATAAAGGTGCAATCTTGTTCTTCTTTTTGCCTTTGTTCTTTTTAATTTCAGTGTCTGAATAAGCTTTATCAAACCAGTTAATGAATCTAACTTCGTTAATAACTTTAGTTGGGTCATAGTTTTCTCCAACAACGTAGGCAAAATATTCATCCAACTTGTAGCAGTTTGCATCGATCTTAAATTCCGCCAAATCTTTCTTAACCTTATCGGATAGCCCCTTATGGAATGTGATATAAACTAGCTCATCACTCTTTGGGGAAACACAATTGAATTTGGTATAAACAATATTTACGTACTGTTCGATAGAAACTGTTGTCTTACCACTACCGGCACATCCAAAGGTAATAACTGGTCTATCCTCAAAAGAGGTTGCAATCTTGTATTGGGTGCTTGTGCATTCCGGAATCTTAACCACTTTATTTTTTGGGTAAATGATAAAGTCATTAATCTCGTATTTAGTTGGTTTAGACTCAGCTAAACGATATAACTCTGTTTTATCTTTCTTGTGCTCAGTGATAGCGAAAATATAAATACTGTCTAGATTATTCAATCTATCATCAATATCTAAATCAGAACCATAAACAAACAATAGTCTGTATTTAGCATTTCTCATAATACGAATCTTCTTAATAGAGCGATCCGCTTTAATTGGAAAATTAAGACCCTTATTCAAAAGATATTTACCTAATTGATTGCCTAGAAGGACTTTTAATTGATCCACTATCTCATCAACAATAGGAAGGACTTTTAAATCTCTTTGTTCCATGTTGATTCTTTTTAATTGATCAAGAGCGCTTTTTCTAATAAACACTCTTCTATATATCGTTTGATTTGATAGGTACTGAGGAATATCGCCAAATAACTCAAGGAACATGTCATATTCATTCTTGATGGCGGCCATTTCGCCTTCATCTAATTCATCAATTGCATCAAACAAATCGTCGCTTAATTTATCATAAGATTCAGTGTCTTTAATTTTATTAATAAGACTCAAAACATGAGATACTTTCCCCTTATCTAGATGCAGAAGTTTTTCATATTTTTCTTTTATCTTTGAAACCAATGTATCAAAAGACGACGTTGCTCTATCGTAAGTAGGAAAGGAAGAAACACGTTCTAATAATGACCTTCCTTTTTCTTTTGTTGTTTCTAAGTCATATGAATTATTAAGGAAATCCTGAGCATCTTTAATGAAATCATCAAACTCTTTCGTCTTGGTCAGTATGTATTTATCAATGATCTTTTTAACAATTTTTTTGTTTTCATTTAAAACAGAGTAATCAAAAGAGTCTCTTTCCTTATTATCAACATTTCGACTCGTTCTTAATTCCACACAGTTATCTTTAAAAGCAATAAAAGATGGCTCACCTAGTTCTTCAAAGCCATAAGTCCCATCTTCATATTCTTCAAGTGTGAATTTTTTGTATAAAGTTGAGAAGAAAGATTCAGCTTTTTCCTTATTCTTCTTTAGGAGATTGTCTTTGATAATATATCCATTCGCGTCAATAAACTCTTTCTCTGCCATTTCAAAGAAAACATTTCTATATGAAGCAGTTGGATCTCCGCGATCAAATTCAGATATTTCTATTAATTCATCTGTATCAAACCAATATTCATATTTCTTTTCATTATAGCCAAACTCAACTTTCATGAAAATTGGATTATCTAGATTATCAACATCTACTACTAGGTTGGCTAATTTAACATCGCTACTGCGAACAGCTTCAACTTTTTCATAAAGAACAGTCTGCAAGATTTCTTTTAATTCGGGTGAACATTTAGATTCATCAACACGATACAATCCCTCTGTAGACGAGAAATATAGATTTGAAGATAAAGAAGTCAAATGGCTTAAACCTTTATCAGCAACGTACTTAATAATTTTGTTTGCTATATTTTGATTAAGAGTCCTCGAATCGTTTTCAGCTGTATCGATTCTATTAATGTTCGAAGAAATATAAATCAATTCGTATTTATGTTTAACTGGAGCGTGCGCTATCAATCCATACTGGATTCTGCCATCCAGGTTATAAAACGATGCAACGATTGATCTTATTTCACCTTTATCTAAATCAAAGTAAAGCCTTTCAATCTCTGGCTCAAATTGATAAAAATCATCAACAGCTTCTTTTCTATCACCAAAATACTCTTCTATTTTTGCAAGAGTAATGCTTTGCCCAAAATCAAATTTGCCTTGATTAAAAATATAATCATCAACGCTTTTATATAACTCTGAGTCAATGAAAACAGATTTTGTAATTAATAATAATTTGCCTGACATATGATAATTCTAACATATTGATAATGTCATTATTAGTTTTCCTAAAATGACATACACCATCGTTTTTAAAATTTAAACAAGAAAGATTTACCTTCTCTTTGGAATTCTTCGCCATAGATTTCTTTGATGGCTGTATCATTCAATTCGTCTAATTTAAGAATCCCCTTATCTTTAACAGCAAAAATATCACAACCCAAGTTAACAAGATGATTTGGATTGTGCGTTGTAAAAATAATAGTTTTGCCTTCCTTAGCTAATTCTTTCATGGTTTTGAAAAGCTTTTGCTGATTTCCGAAATCTAAAGCAGAGGTTGGCTCGTCCATAATAATAATTGGAGTTTCCTGAGTTAAAGCTCTCGCGATAAAAGCAAGTTGCCTTTCGCCGCCACTAATTTTATTAATATCTTGGTCTAATAAATCTGCTATGCCACATTTTTTAGCGTTATTAGTAACTAAATCAAAATCTTTTTTTGATGGCGTTTGTCCTAATTTTAAATATGGGTTCCTGCCAAAAGAAATGAAGTCTCTTATTGAATAATCAATGTTAATTTGTACGCTTTGTGGAATAAAAGAGACACGACGTGCGTATTCTTTATCGGATAATTCTTTAATGTTGATGTCACAAACAAATATTTCGCCTTTATAATCATTAACTCCTAAGAGACAATCTATGAATGTAGATTTGCCACTTCCGTTTCTGCCTATTAATGCGATTATTTTTCCTTTTTCAAATTCTAAAGAAATGTCATCTAAAACTAGTCTATTTTTTAAATATCCAAAGGAGAGATTTTTCACTTTTATCATTGTATTTCCCTCCTTCTTTTGAAAATGGCATAAATAAACACAGGTGTGCCTAAAATACCAGTAATAATGCTTAATGGAATCTCGTTCGGAGCAAGGCTCCTTGCTATTGTATCTACAACAATCATCATAATTGCTCCAGACAACATCGAGATAGGAATAACTTTTTTATTGTTGCTCCCAACAAACAATCTAACAATATTAGGAATAACTAATCCAATCCAACCAATGGTACCTCCAATTGCAACAGATACCGCTGTTAAAGCTGTAGCGACAATAATAAACAAAACCATTGTGACTTTATAATTGACACCTAGAGATTTTGATTCTTTAGCCCCTAAAGAAATAATGTTTAATCTCCACGACAGAATGATAGCCAATGCACATCCAGCAATAGTTTTTCGCTAAGATTTGTTATTTATCCTAATCCCTCCTCAATGGTGCGACAACTTTACTGCATTTAATATAATTAAATACAGTAAAACCACTATTCCTGCTATGTTTAGATGCTATATGCATCTATGAACACAAGAAAAGTGGCTTCTGGCCACTATTCTCTAATCCACTTAATCCAAGCTTTTATGGTTGATGCTCTTCGCTTGGCTGTTACTTCGCCTATTTGTTTGTATCTTTTTTGTAAGTACATTGAAATTTCATCAGTGGAGAACAACCGGTGTTCTATAAGGTATTTGACGTCATCGTTTTCTGAAAGTTGGGATTTCATATTTTCTCTTAAGTTGTTTTCATCTTTGCGCAACGAACGAGCTAATTCTGTAAGCTCATAAGAGTTTGAGATAAATTTAAAGAATTTAAGAGCAGATAAATAATAGGACGCTTGCCTTTCTGTTCCGAGATTCAAATATTCTGCAACGGCAACTTTATCTAAATATATCTTTTCATTCTCGCACATTGCCAACTTAATAACTTTGTTAATATCGTTAGCCTGCGGGATAGGAACTAAGGTTGGAATACCCCAGAATATTACTTCTAAGCCAGTTTTTCTTGAATCACCTTTGCAATTAATTGAACGCAATGTTTCAAATTTATTCATGTCATATGTATAGACTTTATAATTAGGATCATCTATAAAAAGCTTAATAACCCTGTCAGTAGCATTGTTGGAAATAATGACATATGCACCACGCTTCAAAGCTTTATCGCATTCCTTCTTCAGGCTTTCAAAATCTTTAAATGAAAAACCGTTCATTTGGTATTTGGTAAATCCATCGTCATCTTCATAATCATATGGAGGATCCACATAAATGATGTCACCAGGACCAGCTTTTTTAATACAGTCTTCATAAGAAGCGTTCATTAATTTGATTTTATTGTTAGAAAGGTATCTGTGAACTTCAAGCAAATTCTCTTTATCGCAAATTAAAGGATTCTTATACCTACCCATTGGGGTATTGAATTGCCCCAGAGAATTTACTCGATAAAGGCCGTTATAGCATGTTCGATTCAAAAATATCATTCGAGCTGCTTTTTCAACATCGCTCATTCTGTTCCATTCAGCAGTCCTATCTTTCGCTCTTGTAGAATAATAGAGTTCATCTCTGTCCTCTTCTCTATACCTATTTTGATATTCTTCAAGCATAAGAATTAATTCGTTTATCTTATCGCTCTGAATAACTTTATATGCATTTATCAAATCTGTATTTAAATCATTTACACAAGCTTTTGCTGGTTGCAAATCAAAAAGAACAGCGCCGCCACCAAGGAACGGTTCGAAGTACTTGATTGAATTTAAATCTTTTTCATCTAGTGAACTTATAATAAAGCCTTTAATTCTTTCAAGAATTTGTCTTTTACCACCGGCCCACTTAACAAATGGCTTCATCCGTTATTCTTTTGCTCCGTTTATCAATTCTACCATTTTATTAAAAATAATTTTTTCTATATCTTCTTCTGAATAGGCATCTAAGAAGCCAACACTTCCTAATTCAGTAGATATATATTTTGCAATTTCTGCATACGCATCATTGTTTTCTTTTTTGCAATATTCAACAGCCTTTTTCTCTCCTTTTATAATTCCTCTTACCAAGTGCTTTTCCGAAGAGAACGCACGCCATGTTAAGTTTCTAAACCTCTCTGGGCTTTCTATAATCCATTTTGTTAATTCATATTTGTCGGCAAGACTATCGTCAATTGTTAAATCAACTCTAAAATAGCAACGAGATAATACACCGAAAAACAATCCTCTCCTAACACCCTGACCAAACATCCAGTGATCCTTAATTGTTGATACGCTATTAATTTTCATCATGCGTTTTGTTACATAATAAAATTTATCCAATTCAAGCCATAACCAAAATCTTTCATCACAAAGAATGTATCTAGGCAAAACATTTAAGCTTTCAAACAAACGAACGTGATTCTCAATGTCTTTTCCTTTATCTGAGGACTCAGGATTATCTTCTAAAGCAAAGTCATCAAAGACGAATTTCTTTTCTGAAAACATAGGTTGTTCAAACTCAGCCAAAATCCATTGATTATCATCAAATTTCTGTATTTTTTCGGTAATGGTTTCAACATTTTTTATGAAGTGTGCTAAAGCGGTGTCGCTTAGTACTTTAACTGTAATTTTATTGTTCACTGTCGTAGCCTCCCTTTGGTTGAGTATCGGCAACAAGATTCTTTAACGCTTTGTTTAAAGGGTTGCCAAGTAATTTTTGAGCCAATATACATGCCTTTTCGCCTGAATATTCATTTAATTCCTCTTCAGTTAATTCTTTTCCTTCTCTAAGTAAATAGCTTTTAACGACAGAAGAGAACCATCTGTATTTATTGCAGACGTCATCAATATCTTTGTCCTCTTCTTTTGTCATTTTAATTGCCGCGCTCAAAGCCATTTCGAGTGCATGAACTAAAATCATACCGAAGAATATTTCCATATATGCTGGCGTTGTATAAATGACTTTATAATTTCCAAAGGCTTTATCGTTTAAAGAAATAGTAATCTTTTTGCCTTTGAAGTTAACTTCATATCCATCTTCTTCTTTTAATTCATGGTCTGGAATAATACTAAAAATAGAATGGACGATATTGTCTTCCTTTTCCTCTTTGCGAGCATAGAAAGAGAAACCATCGTGAACGGCAACAATGTCATATTTCTCTATTTCAAAATTGACATTTTTGTAATCTTCAGCAAATTCTTCTGACTCAATAGAAATGTTGTCCGTCGCATATGCAAATGCAGAAATAACAACTCTTTCAGTTAAATCTGCCTTATTTAAGCATATTGTCTGACCAGGTTGATTTCCAATTAGATAACTCTGTCTAAAAATAGATTGCGAGCACTCTACTACACATTTGACCCTAATTTTGCCTTGGTTATAAAGCTCATTCAATAAAACGCTGTCGCTTTCAAACCTGACATTGTGGAGATAATATTTATCTTCTGTTTCTTCTTCGTCATAGTCAAATTTAAATACCTTGTCTAAGTAGGTAGATTTTGATAAATCATTGTTTAAAACAGGATAAGAGAATAGCTTGTTTCCAACTAACATAAAACAGTCACCCCACTTCCAAATTGTTTATTTGTTTCAACAACTAAAGATATTGTTGTTTTAGTATTTGCTTTTACGCTAAATGGTCCATACCCAGTTTGGGTCATCTCAAGTTCTTTATCTCCCAATTTAATGCTCTTAATAGGTAAGAGGTTTTTACCGTTGACATCATCCAGCAAAACAATTCTAAAATAACAATCGTCTTTGTCTTCTAGAGGTGTAAAAACAACATTATAAAGCCCAGTAGTTTTGTTTAAACAAATTACATTGAACTTAACCACCTTAAGATTTGCTTTTTTAAATATTTCACTATCTCCTTCTTTTTCTTGACTTGTTTCAGCACCCGGATGTGAAGGCCCTCCAGAACCACTATTCTCGTCTGCAGGGTGCATTATAGGGCCATCCTCACTTTCGTCTATACCGCCTACAATTGGTTGCAAACCTTCGTCACCCGGATTATCGCTAACAGCGACTCCTGGTTTTGGTCTTGTGACATTAGGTTTTTTCTTGCTTATGACAGTTTTTTCTGTTTCAACTTTTTGATTGTCTGCCTTTCCATGTTCGTCTCCAAACGAATCTTCAGGCAAAAAGTCTCCAGCACCATATGGATCTAACGGTGAGTCGGACCCCAATTGTAAACATTCAATAACATATCTGTTAATTTCATCCTGAATAAAATTAAGAACTGCAACAATCTCTTTTCTTTCGCTTTTGTCTTTGAAACGTTTTGGCTCCCAGTCATTATGCTGAGGGTTTTCGATTGAACGTAGTTTTCTTCCTAATTCATCGTCACCAATTACACAAATTGCAGAAGCTTGTATATTTTTTCCCAAATCAAAGTTCTTAATCTTCATCAAAGGGTGTCTAATCATTGTGCATACATGTGTTGCCAAATATTCCTCTTCTTTTTTGTACGGAAGAATTAATAGCTCAAGAACTCCGTAGTCTGTATCAATATCATATGTATGAACACCGGACGCTCCTTTAAGCAGTCTGTATTGTGACACAATATTCGCTTTAAATTTTGGTAAAATAACATTGCTTTCAACAACATTGCCCAATTCTTCTTGATTGATTTCAATATCATTTACTTTAATCTCTAGCTTTCCTCTAACAAAAGCGGCCATAAAAGAATCAAGAGCACTATTAACAACTTCTTTTTCCCATCCATCTTCAGCTTCAAAGCCCATAATGTAAATGTCTGTTCCAGGTTTTAACTCTCTTTCTTTGTATCCAGATTGGAAAGTAATTATGTTGCTTACAACATTTACATCATTGTCGGCATCTTCATAATATCCGCTGCCTTGAGTATATGCGCCATGATTTTTCGCTGCCTCATCATCAACATAACCAGTAATTAATTCACTAACGCCAAGAGAGCCTTTGTAGCTATCGATAGTATTTGTGGCATAAAAAACCATTCTAATACCAGATAAGTTAATAGCTGCATTTTTACCAACACCTTTGGATCCAGCAGATACAACACCCGGTTTAATAGAAACACCAGTGCCTTTTGTGATAGCTAAAAAGTTATTGTTTTCGAGCGTAGTCCTTTCTATGCCCCTAAGACCACTCGTATTAAAATCGCTTATACGCAAAACATTGATTTTGCCATTGTTTAATTTGCTTAAAATTCTTTCGCAAAAATCAAGGTTTTCCGGACTGAACTTAAAGTATTCTTTACATAATTCAACTTGTTTTTTGTATTGTTCAATCTCGGGTATTTCCTTTGTAGGAATTTCGAACTCTTCAAAAACTACTCTAACTGGCTCTTCGTCACTTTGCACAACATCGATTGAGTTTTGAAGTATTTCTCTTCCGAATAGGGCATATGGCATCTTTTTAAATAACTCATCATCGCCACTACTACATCCTCTTATTTTCCCACCATCCCCGATAGGAAATCTCCATCTTAGCGTCATACCTTTCTCCTCCTGATAATATAACTAGTCAACGTATATTGATTATCTGTATATTCAATTTCAAATAAGTCACTAAAAAATGATGTGATTATTCCGACAAGTAAATATTGGTTCCATTGATATTTCAATTTCGGAAAAACAGAATATCCATTAAACTTCCTCAAATCCATCTCACCGAAACTATTTACGTAATAACTTAAACAATCTTTTATTTCTTCAAGTTCGTCTGCTTTAATTGCGAAAACGTGCTTATTAATGCAGCAGTCTTTTGTGATTTGGACAAACTCATCAGACATGTCAATTAACAAATCGAGGTAGTTGTATATTCTTAAATGCATTCTTGAGCAATATGATTGAAGTATATGTAAATCGAATCTATCTAATGTTAATAAGTAATTTCTAATAACTCTTGCATAAGAAATATTTTCTTCGGTTTTAGAAATAAATGGTCTGCTGTAATAAAAGGAATCCGGAAGCAAATATCTGGTTAAAGAATATAAATCAAAAGCATTTTGAATGTATGGCATACTCATCATAAGGTCCGGATACGAGTGTTTTACCCTTATATAAAGTTTGCTATCAGTTATAACATCAGTGTTTAAAACTTTAAATAACTCGTTGGCTTCTTCTTTGATAAAAATCGCAGCGGCCCTTGGTATATTTATGTAGTCAACGTGAATAAATGTTTTATTAGAAAGCCATAAAATTTTATCCATATTATTGTTTGCATAATTAAATAAAATATAATCTTTAACACCAGGATTTTCTTTCAAGAAGGTGTCTAAAGTTAATACTCCGTCATGATCCCTGAATAAGTCTTCGAAATGAGTGGATACATTACCATCATATGTTGTCTTGCAGCAGTAATCCTTTTTGGTTCTAATGTTGGCTGGAAGCAAAGGATCTAAAACGCCTTTAACATAAAACCAATTAGTGATGTTACAGTTTATAAATTCTTCCTTAAACATGGCGAATATTTGAGAATAATAAACAATTGTATTTACAGACAAAATATAGCTAATGATTTTTTGAGCTAGTTCTTCGCTAATAGACGCTGCGTAGTTTCTATTGATAAATGTACCCCTATCGACAAAACAGTAGTTATTTCGAGCGAGATAAGTTTGTAAATTGTGTGGAACTAGTTCGACGTCAACATCGTATTTTTCCTTAAGGTAGTTTGAAATAGTCAAACAGTTCTCTTCGCTAATACGTCCTCCATCAGGGAATAATTCGTCAAAAGCCACTAAAACAAAATCTGAAAAGGACGCTCCTTTGCGAATATATACACTATCCTTTTTCAAATTATATAGTTTCCGTACCATGTTCTTTTTTGCAGAATCAAAATGCAAATACTCATCCATAGTAATGACAAGAGGATACTCAGACGTTAACTCTTCTTCAATGTTCGCTATATCGCCTTTTTTAAGGAAACACTGTAGATATTCATCATATTCAAAGTCACCACTAAAGAAGCAATCGACAAATGCGCATAAATAATCTGCATAAATAGGATTCTCAAATTTATCGATTAAAGATGCTTTGCTCACATAATTGTTTTGTTTCAAACAAGACAAAAGCAGCATCGAGATAATTCTATTGATAGTTTTTCCGTACTTTATAATTTGTTCTTTAACTTTTGCCTCAATTTGTCTGATTCTTTCTCTGGTCAAAGAATATTGCTCGCCAACTTCTTCAAGAGTCATTCTTTGCGCATATCCAATACAATTTCTTTTTTGGAAAACCTCTAATCCACGAGGATTCTTTTCTGATATTTTTTGTACCAAAGCATCTGTCTCATTTTTAAAATCTTCAAATGGATTTCCGTCAAACGATTTGATCACATTTAGAACATATTCGTAATTATCGATGAACAGAGGATATACAAAATCAATTCTTTGGCTGATTAAGTCACCAAAAGTCGATAAATCTAAAAGAAAAAGGAGGTTTTTTATTGTTCTTCCACTAAAAAGGGAAGGTAGTTTTAAATCACAACAATCATCGCTCATTAAAAGTAATTCGTTATGAAAGAAGGATTTATCAAATCTATTAGCAAAAAATACCAATTTAAATAAACGCTCAGGAACCATCACTTTAGAGTGCTTTTCCTTCATTTCTATCACGTCTGCTAATGCAGCAATTCTATATAAATCTGTATTGTTAGTTTTTGAATAAACAAGTTGTTTGATAGATTCTTCTACTGATAAGTTTAAGCAATCTAAATATACTTCCTTTGCATGGTGATATTTATCAGCAATGTCAATAACAGCTTCTTCTTTAACCTGACAAAAATCGCCGGTTCTAGTTGTTTTAACTTTATTCCAATCAATACCAAAAAAAGATAAAAGGGAGGCAATAGAAACATCTTCGTTCCCATCCATTTTTTCAATCCTAAAAATGCAAGCATAACAATATACAGCATCAGATGTATATTCAAAAGAAGGAGCAAAACCAACGCCAATAAAAGCACTATCCTTAGACATTACATTTCGCCTTTCTTATTTTGCTTTTTACATGATGAAAGTAAGCGCTTTTTAATCTCCTCAGACTTACTGTTAATTTCTTCGAACATCTCTTTAATTTCTTCTTCCGTAAATTCGTAATAAGAAAAATTACTTAGGTTGTTAAGCTGTTCAATTGTTGAAATAATTTTGTTCTTTCTGTTTTGAGCAATTCTCTTAAAATTTTCGTGTTTTAGTTCGTTCATACTATCCAAATTATATAAAAAACACCTTTGTTTGAGCAACAATATTTTCGTAATATTTTTCAACTATTTTGAAGAAAACTGTTTATAGTAATTAATTACTATTTTTAAAGCAATTCTAAAATATTTTTGATGTATAATTTATTGAACCAGAAGCACTGCTTTGTATATGTTGTTCTACCAGTTAATTTATCTGGAACAGGCAATTCAAATACATCAGCCGCCACTCTACCGTGAGGCCTTACATGGCACACTCCGTTACCACCACGCTCTTTGGTTTCTTTTGGAAAATTATCTTTTACTTTCCCGTTTGGCAAAACTTCCATGATTACATTTCCGTTTTTGACTAAATCAGCACATTTTTCATACATCTCTTTGATTGGACCATCAACAAGACTATTTGGAATATTCCAAAAAACAACCCTATCAAATCTGCACACACCGTTATCATCATCTTTAAAAATAAAGAACATTAGTTTCCAATCAACAAAGTCTTCCCTTATATCTGACTCATCCCATCGCTGTATTTTTTCCAGATTGGGTTATCCTTGATATCTTCATCTTCAAACACGCGAACGTCTGCTCTTACTTCTTTGAAGTAGTCAAGGAGACTGGTGTCCCCTTTTTCCCTCCATATTTCCTTACCATGATGGTAGTAAACATATTCTTTGGTTTTAGGAGCATACCCCAATTGGTTTTCTTTTCTTTTGCCTTCGGTTACTAATAGCATGTATTTTTCCTCCTACACAATGTTCGCTCTTGGTTATATTAATAGCAAGTTATATCTAAAAGATATAAATATACAACGTTTGCTTTTTAGCCTATTACCCTCTTGATTTCGCGATCTTTTTGCGTGCAACCCCAGGCCGATGTCCATCTATATGATTGTAGAGATACTGACCGCCCCTACCATTTTGGCTCCACTAAGTATATGAAAACCTGTAATTCTTGGGCCGCGTATTTCTGAGGTCGGGCGCAACGGTACTTTGCTATTATGTCCTGTGCGCATAGGGGGCCTTAAGACATCTAAATGAGAGGTCGGAGACGTCATTTCATAACTTTTTTTGAAATTAAAATAAGTAAAAGGTTAGGTGTGTTAGTGCTCAAACCACTACTTCCTATATGGATAGACCTTATTAAAATTTACCTTATGCGAGTTGTAGTTATAAACCTAACCGACCTAACCTAATTAGGATAGAAAGTTGTATTTGATAGAATAGTTATGTAGGAAAATGACGGTTGAAAATGTCGGTTTCCACAGAGACTATTCTTTTCTTTTGGTAAACAAGCGACTATAAGCAAACCAATCAAGCCGAGGAATAAACCTCCAAAAATCCAGCCAGCAACGCTTCTGTTTTTGTTTCCAGCTATGATTGGACATGCAATAACACTAATAACAGTATTAATAATGCCTAAAACTGTAAAGATTGGTGATATTTCCATTTTTGTGCCACCTCGCAATAAACAATAGAGCACTTTTTTGGAAAAATGTTTTTTTGTCCCAACATTGGGTACATTTATTTAGTCACCGTTTATGAAAATATATTCTTCAGCCACCACTTCTTCTTTTGAAATCGGCGATTTAAAATATGATTTTTGATTTAAATATCTATCTGTTATGAAGTGAAGTACTTTGTTTTTTGAACCTAACAAAAGTCTTTCTTTATCTAACTGGCTTTCTATAAAAGGACCATCTATTAGTAGATCTACAGAATCAACTAAATCTTTGTCTAATGAATCAATAGTTTTACCAGAGAATAATATGATTCCTAGACCAGCTTCACGTATCCTTTCATTTAAAGATTTTAAGCCAGATTGCAACGATGGCTCTCCACCCGTGAGTGTAACACCTTCAATCCCATACTTCTCTTTTGCCTCATAAATAATATTCAAAAGCTGTTCTTCGGTTAGAACATGTTTAGGCATCAATGGCTGTAAAGAGGGGTTCCCGCAACCTCTGCACTTTAAATTACATCCCTGAAACCAAATACAGCATCGGTCATAAGGGCCTTCAATTTTAGTCAGTAATTTTATGTAAGCAACGTTGAATTTATTCATCAAAAGAAAATTCAAATCCGTTCTTTCCTAATTTGGTAACAAGTTTACTTCCTTTTAAAGAACGGAGATCATCTTTGTTTTCAAACAAGAACATTGCTAAAGGATCTAATAATCTATCATTAATAGCATTAAGGATATCTCTGCCGCCTTTTGATGAATCGACAGATTTTAAGATATATTCAATCGCTTCCATTTCTTTTTCAAACTCTAACTCAAGCTTATATTTTTCTTCAATTCCTCTAATAACTGGTTTGAGTTTATTCTTACAAATCTTATATTGGAATTCTCTGTCTTGAATGAAATTAAATGGAACAATGTTGTTGTAACCAATTCTGCCTAACAATTCAGGTCTCTTGAGTTCGTTGTCGAAGTAATCTTTAACTATTTTAATGAATTCTTTGGCAACAGCTTCTTTATCACTGCTCATTGCAACTTGATTTGCTCCAAGGTTGGAAGTAAATACAATTATTGTATCGCTGAAATATACTGTTTCACCCTTAGAATCTGTCAATCTTCCATCTTCTAAAATTTGTAAGAAAATATCGAGAATTCTTGGGTTTGGCTTTGCGGCTTTTTCGATTTCATCGAAAAGAACAACGCTGAAAGGATGCTCTTTAATAGCGTTTGTTAATTGGCCACCTTCCTCATATCCGACATATCCAGGAGCAGCACCAATTAGCTTTTGATCACTATTTTCTTGAGCATATTCAGACATATCAAATCTGATACAAGCTTGCTCATCTCCGAATAAGAATTTTGCTAAAGCTTTAGATAATTCGGTCTTACCTACACCAGTTGGGCCAACAAAGAAGAACACACCTTTAGGCATAGATCTTGAAGAAGTTTTATGCAAACCGGTTAATCCCATGTATGCTTTAACAACTGTTTTTTCAATTTTTGCAATAGCTTCTTCTTGTCCGATGACTCTTTCAGAAAGTTCTTTCTTGATGTTTTTAACTCTGCTTTGTTCTAATTTTTCCCATGGGTTTTCTTTTTCTCCATACTTGAATAAATAGAACAATTTATCAAACGTCATTTTGTCTTCTTTTCTAGACATCCTAGAAAGTTGAATAATTTCACGATTGGTAAAATCTTCAAGCATATCAATGCATTCGATATTTTCAGGATCTAATAACGAAGTTGTTCCTGTTTTGAGTTTTACTTCAAAGGAGTCTTCAATCTTTTGTATTATTTGTTTTCTTTCTTCTCTATCAGGTTTTTGTAAAGTAACTATTCCGACTTCAGGATTTCCTTGGTAGAAAGAAAGTGGCATACCTGAGGCCTTGTTTAGAATGATAACCACTACGCTTTCATTACAATCTGAATTTAAGTAGTCAACCTTTCTATCTTTTAAAGCCTTCCCTAATAAGGTAATATTTTGCCTTTCATCATCGGATAATCCGTTTGCGCTGAATAAATATTCAGACCAGTTGATGATGAATGCGACTTTTCTCTTTTTATCAATTACGTTCTTGTAAACAATGTTTAGTATTTCAGCGGGGCTTTTAAATAATCCTTGTTGAGTTTTTGGATTGATGTCTTTTTCTTCTTCATCATCCAAATCGTAAGAATCACCTTCGACTTTTACTTCATCGGTTAAAGTTAATTTATCAACGGCGCCAGTGGCCCCTTCAACTCTATCCCAATAAACAATGTCTTGATAATCCATGTCCTTAAACATAGCTTCAAGAAATTCTCTTAAAGTAACGATCTTATTCTTTTCATCAAGATAAACATCGCCAACGTTGCCATCAATCATTACGCATTTCTTAATACCTGCACTTCTTTTAATTTTGTTGAAACTGTTTTGTAAAGACATAGTATTTCCTCCTACTTTTTGTTCTTGTTCGCATCAACATATTGATATTTTTGCGTTTGTATTTTATCTGGGTTCTCCCAATTGACTTCTTCATGAAGAATATTGATATCATAGATATTTTTGAGATCTTCCAGGAATGGCTCAATATCTTTTTTGCATGCATGGCCTTCGTATTCATCAAAATGATACATAAATTTACCATTAAGCTGAATTTCAAATTCTGCCATTTGACCTGAAGCTTTTAGAGCAACAAGCTTCACAACATTTCTCTCTTTGTCAATTTTCAAATTGTTCTTGGTATCGACAATAAAGCCTCTAGCCTTAATAGCTTTTATAATGACTTTGAGCGTTTCCTTTCTGATCTTTTCATCAGTTATCGACTCATTTGCAACTTTATTTGCTTCATCAATGGTTTTAACTTCATTAAGAACTTCTTCGCTAACACCACTATTCTTAAGATCTTCTTTGATTTCGGCAATAGCGCTTTCTGTTTTCTTGTTAAGCAACAAATCATATTCGCTTTGAGCTTTAGATAAGATATCTTCAAAACTCAATTCTTTATTTTCTGAATTAATTAATTCTCTATAAGCTAATTCTCTCAAAGACACATCTTCGATTTGATCAATCTTATTCAACACATCTTGCGAATAATGTAAAACGCCATTAGCTTTTTCTAACAAAATGTTACCAGCATTTAATAGGCCATCATCAATCATCTGGTCTATAACAGCAAGTTTTGAGCCCGTTAAAGTGTTAACAGTATCAATCAGGTCTGACGATTGTCTTTCCAACTCTTGCTTTGTCTTTAAAAAATCGCTATATCGGGAATCGTGGTTGTTTGTAGAAAACTTCTTAAGTTCCTGATATTTAGCTAAAGTATTCTTAAATTCATCAATTTTACTTTGTATGGTCTTCTTTGACTCTTGAAGATATTGCTCATATTCGATTACTTTTGCACTTTCAAGCTTATTAGCAGTTTCGTGAATTCTTTCGATGGTTTTATCAATTCTGCACAAAGAATGAATAGCGGTATCGCATTCAGCCTGGATTCTAATCGTTAAGCCTTCATAATCAACTGTTACTTGTTGACTCATTTTTCATCTTCCTCCAAATCGAATATTTCGTCAGACCATCTCCTTAAATCATCAGGAGTAAAGTTTGCTGTTCTATCTTCAGGATGGACGAAAGCATTTCTGTTTTCTCTAAAGTCGTGAAGATCGCTAATTACTTTTTTATCGATTATACCACTTCTTCTTGCTTCAGAGAGCATGTCGGAAAGCTTTCCATCTAAATTGTATTTATTCTTCAGAAGCATTTCTAACTTTGCTGCAAGATTAACAAAAACAAATTGATAATCTCCGGAAACAATCTTCTTTTCTATTAATTCTTTCTTTATGTTTTTAGGATTCTTCAAAGCATCTTCTACCATATTGATGTGATCATTTATTAATCCAAAAACGCTCATAAAGCCTTCATATTCAGCAAACAATTGAGCGTTTGAAGCCTTAAAGAATGACACGTTCTTTAGCAAAGAGTGAGCAGTAGAATATTCTGATTTAAAAGATTGTGTATTAAGATTTTCTTCTTCAAATGAATAATTTCTATAGTCTCCAATGTTTGTAATCGACTTGAGAGAGTTAATTCTTTCATCAAGATTTAATAAATCTAGAAGGACTTTATTGTCTGCTTCTCTATTCTCCAATAACTCTGGAACAGGATTGATGCATAAAATGACAGCTTCTTTTGAGAATCCGGAATTTAATAAGATTTCAAATGTTTTGACTTTTTTAGAAAACTCTTTTTCACCACCAAATAAGAGCTTCAATGAATCATCTTGAGACATTCCGATGTATTTTGGAACCGATTGAGTTATTTTTAGCGCAGTTTCAATATTTGATTCAGAAACATTATTTAAATAAGTAATATAGTTGCTCTTAGTTAGTTCTTTATGTTTAGCAAGGATATTTGGATTTGTAATAGCTGCTGATTTCATTTCATTTAAACAAACTATGTTTGTTTCACAATTTTCTTTCATGTATCCGTTCATGATCGAATATGCTAATTCATAGTCTTTAGAAATGTCGGTTAATCTAACAAGTGTTTTGAAGTTTTCATCAGAGTAGCTAAGTTTGTCGGATAAGAATTCTTTTGCTAAACTTCTAAGTTCTTCATTTTCAATCTTTAATTTCAGAACGAGAGGCAAGGTTATTGTTCCAAATTTATCAGAACTAAAATCAAATGTTCCAGGAACGTAACCATAAATAGAATCATGAAGGTCGACTTGAATGAACTCAATATACTTGTTTAGAGTTTCCATAGAGCGCTTATCAGAATAAACTAATCCACTATTTGAATTATAGTTACCCTTGGTAAAGAGTAATTTATTCTTTTGCTTTAAGACGTCATCAATATCTTTAGGAATCAACAAGCCATAAATCTTTTCACTTTCAAATAGATTGAACGAAATATGAGGAGCATATTCTGACTTAAATTTAAATTTGTTCTTATACGCTACGGAAGCAGTAAATATCTCGTTGTTGTAGTGAGTTTCTGCGAACTTTTGAAGAACATCGTCATTAAAGTTGATTGAAACAGCGGTTCCTTTGATTTCCATATCACAGTCATACTTTGCTGTCCAATTCTCGTATTCACCAATAGTTTCAACTTTAGTGATAATTTCTTCTTTTTTAATGTCGACACCACGCTTGCCCTTATTTAGATTAAGGAAAGCTTCAACGTCCTTATTGCATTTAAAGGATGAAACAAACTCAGGAGTGAGTGCACAATCCATCAAGGGCTTTGGTTCTAGATCTGTGTCAATAGATAATGATAGTTCATTCTTAGCTATGTTATAAAAAACAGCTATTTTTGATTCTTTATTTACTCCTGTAGGTATAGATTCCTCGGCGAAGATCTTTTTGCCTTTTTCCGTAAACCTGAAATAACCAATTGAATAGGTTTCGAATTCGTTTTTGTAAAAGCCGTCGCAGTTCAAGATATCCTGGCTTATTAATTTTTCAAGTTCATCAGCAAATATAAATTGCAAGTTCTTAGGAACACCAAAATTTTCCAACAAATTGGAAAGTCCTGCGGTTCTATCTTTAGATTCATTTATCAATACAAGTAAAATATAGGCCACTCCGCTTGGCTTTTTTACCTCGGAATATGTCACAAGTTCATTCATTTTAAAGAAGGGAAATTGAATTGATGTTTCTAATTTAAACTTATCCATTAATTCTTGCCTCCTTATCACCAATGATGTCAGTATCATCTAAGACTTTGCCATAGCGTTCTATTGTAGATAAAATCTCTTCATATACTCTAAAGTTATGCTGATCCATTCCTGGTCTTCCATATACATCTGGTAAGTCGATTACACCTTTTGATTCAAGGTAATTCCTATTGCCAACAATTACTAGCATTCTTCTAGCTCTCGATAGAGCAACATTGATTCTTTGATATGCCAAAATAAACCCAGGATTGCTTCTTCTTGGATCTTCTGGATTTCTAACAGTAGAAAGAATGATGATATCTCTTTCATCGCCTTGGAAATCATCGACCGTAGAAACAATCATTTTCTCTACATCTGTCTTAAAGGCATCTGTCTTAACTTTTTCACTCTTTATAACTTCTTTGATTCTTCTGGCTTGGTCGCCATATGTACAAATAATGCCGATACTCAGTTTTTCATGTGAAGGGTTTTCCTTGAAGTAAGTATTGAGTTTTCTCAATAATTCGGCCACCACTTTTGCCTCGCCAGAGTTGTACATTGATGTTGAATCAGCCTCATGAGTTTCATTACCCTTGCAATCAATAAAATAAATGTGTTTACTAGGCTCAATAATATTTCTGCCGTTTGAGAAAAGCTTAACATTGTGTTGCTTTGCATTATTTTGACCTGGCCATCCTAATTTGAGTTCATTCCTATAGAAGTGATTGAAAACATTCATGATGTGCTCATGGCATCTATATTGTTGGACAAGCATTGTTTTATAACTAGAAGGAATCTTTTCAAATAATGTCTTAAAGAAGCATTCCTCATAAAGCTCTGTAAATCTCTTGTTAATATCTTTATTGATGATACTATCGTCCAATCCTTCAAAATCGTCATCACGAAGTTTAGAAAATTCATACATAGGTGGAAGTTGCCTGTGATCACCGACCAAAATTACTGTTTTTCCATAAAGGATAGGAATTAACAAATCAATGAAACTAGATTTTGAAACTTCATCGATAATAACAACATCAATTCCTGCAGACTTAATATCAATGCTTTCTATGTTGTATTCAGACAAAGAATCTACGTTTCTACTTGTAAAATAATCGCTGGATGTACAGGTAATGCCAAAGACATTAGCGTTTTCAAAAAGCTCTTTTGTGTAGTCTTTTCTATCGCTTTCAATAACATCCTCAGTTGTGATGTAGTTTGAAATCTTTTCATACATCGGAATCTTCTCTTTGTTTTCGGATTCCTTTTTGCTGTAGTCAGTATCTAATTCATCCCATTTGCGTTTGATAATAACCAAGGCTTCGTCAATATCATTAAATGGTTCTGAGATTTCAAAATCCCTGAAGAATTGTATGATTCCACTTTCTAACTTATATTTGTTTTCTTGAACTTCTTTAACATCGTTTCTGTCTTGAATATCAATTATTTGTTCATTCAAACCCTTAATAATCTTTTTACGAGATTCTATTTCGATATCAAGCTTCTCTTGTTCAGATTCGACTTTAGTTAACTCATCTTTAACTTTTTCAATATATGTATACTTAAGCTCTGAGATTTGTTCTTTTATAGAAATCACCAAATCATAAATTGAAGCAGAGTTCGCAACCAAATATGAAAAATTAAATATTTCTCCTAGCTTCAAGTCATCTGGCATCTTTTCACTGTCTGCATCGATTTGCTTTTTGATATCGATCAGTTCTTTTCTTAATCTATCGTATTCGTCTTGTTTATCAGGAAGAACTTCATCGAAATCATCTTTGCACTTATCCATGCTGATTTTGATTTCTTTTCTTTTAATCTCTAAAAGTGTCTTATTTGATTCAGGATTGAGTATGGCTAATTCTCTATTAATATCTTCAGGTTTAATTGCGTTAGTAAGTTTAACTAGAACACCGATATCTTTATCAAGGAAAGTGTCATGAGCAAACAAAGGTGATAAAGAATTTCGATATTCCACTATTAAATCGGCCTTAACATCTTCATCCGGCTTTAAATTATCATTCTCAATATGGCGGATTGTTCTTCTAAGAACGTCAATATCAATTCTCAAAGTATCCTTTTTGTTGTTAAAACCGGTAATTTCTGAATTAACAACCGCAGATTTCTTTTCTAAACCTTTGATTTCGTTATTTGCGGCTTCTAGAACTTTAATAGACTTATCGACTTTAGACTTTAATAGTTTGAGCAAATCATATTTTTCTCTAAACTCTTCTTTGTTCTTTTTGAAGTTTCTATAACGTTCAATAGATTTCTTCATATTTGAAGAGATATTCGTATAAAAATTGTCCACTAAATATTTTGGACCATACTCATTGTCTTTCTTATTGATTGACGGAATTAATCTTAATGGAACAATTTCAGCGATTTTTGGGAGACGTTCAAAAACATTATCAATAGCTTTATGTGTTTCGCTAGAGATCAACACTTTTTTGCCTTTTTTAACCATCTGAGCAACGGTTTCAGCAATAACCTGTGTCTTTCCTGTTCCTGGAGGACCTTGCAATAAGAAAATGCCATTACTTGATACAGCTTTTCTTACAGCTTCTTTTTGCATGTCATTAAGCGAATCTAAATACCAAGTCCAATCGCTAGGCTCAGCTTGAACACTGTTAAGCTCTTCAGGATTAAACAAGTATGTTGAAAGATATGGATTTTTAACATATCCGGAATAAAAGTTTTTAAGAGCCTGTTCTTGTCTGGCGATCTTAGCTTTTTCAGCACGGCTATCGTAAACGATAAATGAGCAAGAATTAATAATCTTAATCTGTTTGTCGCTAATGATGTTATTGGTATCACCAAGTCTAAAATACAAAGCGAAACGAATTATTGTTTCTTCATCAATTGCTTTTTGTTTATCAGCTCTTAAAGATTCATCAAGAGATTCTTTAACAGAGATTTTTTCGTTTCTAATATCGTCTTTATATTTATTAGATATCTCCGTTTGCTTCTCACCACGATAAATTTTTAATTTATTAGCATATTCAATTCTTGTTTTTCTTTCAAATTCAGCTAGAAGTTCTTCGTTTCTTTCCTTATATAGCAAAACAATATCTATCTTGCTGTATTCTTTTTTAAGAAGTTTGCTGATTCTCTCTTGGTATTCAGTTTCTTTCTCTTTTTTGTCTTTTGAATTTTTCTTTACAATCTCTTTTTTGATTTGAGATTGCAGATTTTGAATCTTGGCTAAAATTTTAGTATCTTTGTTTTCTTTAACATCCGAGTCTAGAGACAAAGCTAATTCTTTTTTCTTGCTCTTTAAAGAAGACTCAATCTCAGAGTCATATTCTTTTTCAAGCTTTTTAACTAATGCCTCTACTTCAGAAGCGATCTTTTTTTCATATTTTGAATCTATAGATTTGTATTTTTCATCTAACACAATGTCGTGTTCGTATTCAAGTTCGGCTAAATGTTCTTCTGGAAGTATGTCATATGAAAAAACTTTAAATCTATCACCTAGAGCATAACCAGCAGAAAGCATATCGCCAATTTTAGGGTGTTCATCGTTTCTTATTATGCTCATTGGATCTAACGAAGTAATAAACACATTATCGCTAGCTAATGAACGAATGGCACGTTCTTCTTCGCTTATGTTTTTTCCTCTTTTTAATACCTTAGAAGCTTCAAAACTCTTTTTATTTCTATCAATCGTTAATCTGACTACAGGGAATTCTTCGGCTTCTTCAATTTTGTCGGACAATAGAATCATTTCACCATAACTAAATTCCGGTCTTTTATCTAAAAGATAATCTTCATAAATAGATGAATTTCTTCTGTATTCTTTTCTATTTACTGCATAGGCTTTCACAAATTGAGCACTATCTAGTTTGAAATTTCTCTTTGATTGTTCTTGAAGATAATAATTCCTGAACTCAATATATTTATTCCACTCTTCATATTTCTTTCTCACTTCTTCAGGTTGAGAAACGGTATAACAAGAGCGAATCAAATCATAAACGTTATTTGGTGTAAAAAAAGTATCATTGATGTCAACATTGGAAGAAGACCATATTTTGTCATTAATAATTGTTCCATTAGGAAGAGTTATTTTTTGTGAAGAAAAGGCATTACACGCAGAAGCATTAATGACCATATCATGTGGGGACGACATTGAATCATCTATTAGTTGAATTCCTTTTACTTCAAAGTATTTTTGTTTGCCTCCTTCCACTATTTTGCCAATTAAAATAACGTTCTGATTATCTGGCAAGTAGGAACGCATAGACATTGTTAATTCTGGTCTGATTACAACGTTATCTAAAAACTGTGTTTTTCCACTTTTTGACTCATTCTTCTCTCTTAAGAAATTAGGGCAAGAAATGTAATACTTCTTTGCCAGTCCAGTAGGAAAGCAAGTTTCAATAAATCTTTGAAAATTATTCGTTTGTCTCCTTAGTGGGATTCTTTTTTGAAGATTGTTAAACTGACTTCTCAGCGAATCACCAAAAAGTTCATTCTTTGAAGAAATGTCTCTGTCGAGTCTATCGGCAAAAGAGATAAACAAATAAGCCATCAAAATATCCTTTTAAATAATTTTACAACAAGCGTGTGCGTGTTTGGTAATTATTTTAGTCAATTAACAACTGTGATAGATGCCAGAGTCGTTGCAAC
>LSQX01034115.1_pt3 | contig 25562 bp, 16 predicted proteins | sample 654561 | NCBI WGS metagenome assembly LSQX01 (sample SAMN04489861, study PRJNA283612) | anaerobic digester metagenome | isolation source: 4 biogas reactors fed with cattle manure at either 37C or 55C with and... | place: Denmark: Kongens Lyngby | collected 2014 | reverse complement strand
GTTTCCGGCGGGTCGCAAGAGGTGTATTTCGATAGAATCGAAGGAATCGACAGATTCGAATGCTTCGATTCGCTCGATTCGCTCGATTAATTCGATTCCTTCGATTCGCTAAAATTGCCGTGAGGAGCCAATTTTGCCACAACCTGTGGCAAAAATGAGCTGAGCAGCAACTCGCCCCGCCTCGTGCTGGCCGCTTATGGGGTGGGACGGCACTAGTCGCTTCCCGTCGCGGCACCAGTCGTCTCTGCCACGGCACCAGTCACTTTCCGGTTAGTTGCCACACTTCATTTTGACGGTTGCCCCCGATTTTGGCGCTGTTTTCCGTTGCCCCTGTTTTTCCATTGTGAACACCTTGTCTCCACACCTTGTCTCTCCACACACCTTGTCTTCTACGCTTTGTCTCCACACTTTGTCTGCTGAATCGAGGACGTGGACGAGGACGAGCCATCCCGCATTCCGCCCGCTCTCCATGCGCACCCCTGCCGCCAGCCGATTACGGCGTCCCAGACCAGCGGCATTGACCGGCCGGCCCGCCTGTGGCACACTTGATTTTATGTCAAACACCTGCACTCTGGCCGCCTACTATTTCGGCAACTACCACCCGGGCGATCCCCGCAACACGCGCCTGAAGGGCTCGGCGGAGTGGAGCGAATGGGAACTCGTCAGGGAGGCGCGACCGCGCTTCCCCGGACACCTGCAGCCGCGGGTACCCCTCTGGGGCTACGGCGACGAGTCGGATCCCGCCGTGATGGCGCAGAAGATCGACGCGGCAGCCGATCACGGCCTCGATGTCTTCATCTTCGACTGGTACTACTACAACGACGGCCCCTTCCTCGAAAGATCCCTCGACCGCGGCTATCTCGGCGCACCCAACAACGGGCGGGTCAAGTTCGCCCTGATGTGGGCCAACCACGACTGGGTTGACATCCATCCGGCACGCCGCGGCGTCACACCGGCATTGCTCTATCCGGGCGCGGTGACGCCTGCCACCTTCGAGACCATCGCCGATCTGGTCATCGGGCGCTACTTCCGTCATCCATCCTACTGGCGCATCGCGGGCCGTCCCTACTTCTCGTTCTACGATCTCGGCAAGCTGCTGGCCAGCTTCGGGGGCGTGGAGGAGACCCGCGCGGCACTGGAGGCGTTCCGCGAACGCGCCCGCACCGCCGGCGTGGGCGAACTGCACCTCAACGCCGTGGCGTGGGGACGGCCGATCCTGCCGCGCGAGCAGACGCCCGCCTACCTGCCCAAACTGGTAAACGACCTCGGCCTCGACTCCACCACCTCGTATGTCTGGGTACACCATGTCGGCCTGCCGGAACTCGAGACCGACTACAACTGGGCCCGTGACCGCTACCTCGAGGACTTCGCCAACAACGAGCCCCTCTATTCCGTGCCCTGCTACCCCAATGTCACGCTCGGCTGGGACTCCACCCCGCGCTGCCATCCCGAGAGCGAATTCGCCCCCGTGGGCTATCCCTTCTCGAATACCATCAGCGGCAACACGCCGGCGCGTTTCCAGGAGGCGCTGTCGCGCGTCTGCGCGCTGGTAAAGGACCGGCCCACGGATCAGCGCATCGTCACCATCAACTCATGGAACGAGTGGACCGAGGGCAGCTACCTCGAGCCCGACAACATCAACGGCATGGGCTATCTCGAGGCCATGGCACGGGTAAAGGGTGTTGGTGAGTAGTGAGCGGGGAGTGGTTATAACGCAGAGGCGCAGAGACACAGAGGGTGAGTGGGGAGTGGGGAGTGAGGCTGCGCTCCTCGTCCTCGTCCTCGTCCTCGTCCTCGAGCGCGGGTACGGGGGCATGGGATGCCAATGGACAAGGCTATAACGAAAAGTAACTTCACATTCCGGCTCATGGCCGGAATTTACGGAATTCAGGCGGTCATTGCCACGCTCACGGCATCCCTGGGAACCGCCTGTCCCGCATGGTTGAAACCCAATACCGTTTTCATTCCGATCTATCTGCTTCCGCTCGCCGGGGTGCCCTGGGCCATGCGCCGCATGGATACCCGGCGCGGCCGCATCCTCATGCTTCTCCTTGCGCCCGCCGGCTCGCTCGTTGTGCTGGTTGTCTTCAGCGTGATCGGCGCCGCCTTGTCACTGTTCCTCTTTGGCACTTTTTCGATGGACGGGATACAGTAATCCTTCCACATTCAGGGCTGCCATCCGCAACCGGCGACGCCGTCCATTTATGCCGCGCCGTAGCCCGCAGGGCTTAAACCACCCGCTTCCACTTTCGCCTTCGTCAAAGCTCACGACAAAGCGACAACGTGGCGTCTCTGGCACTCGACGACAATCGACGACAATCGACGACAGCGGCCAACCGGAGGATAAAACCTATTGTTAAAACTATGTCCCGCCCCTTCAGGGCTAGTCATTTTTTGCCACATTTCCCAGGGCGTTGCCCTGGGCTGGTATATCGCGCCCCTTCAGGGCTTTCATCAACTTTGTCGCGAGCTTTGCCGGTAACTTTGTTGGTAACTTTGTCGAAATCGCAAGGAACCGCGAAAGCACGAAAGAGAAGGTGCAATTTGCCGCGAATGCACGCGAAACTGGATTAAGCGGGTGGAGTAAGCGTGCCGATTAAGAGTGGGTTTAAGTGTGGGGTTTAAGTGTGCACTTCGCACTTTCTTGATCTCCTACACCTTCGTCCCCTGCGTCCCATTCGTCCCATTCGTCCCATCATTGCCGCAAGCTAAAGATTAAGCGGGTGGAGTAAGCGTGCCGATTAAGAGTGAGATTAAGTGCGGAGTTTAAGTGGGTGCTTCGCACCTGCACCTTGTCCCCACACCTTGTCTCCCACTGTAGAGGTTGCCACCTGCCCCTCCATGCACTATTCTTAGCACAATGCTGGAAATTTCTGAAGAACCCTGCACCGGCTTTGGTGGCAGGGGTGCAATCTGCGACGACCGCCCATTGCAGTCCGGCAACCAAGAGCAACCCGCGCGGCAGCTCCACGGGCTTGTCACAACCGGCTACAGTACGGACAAGCGAGGTGATCGTGGCTTCCTGGGCAAAGGTTGAATTGACGACCGAGGACGGCAGGACTGTGGAGGCCCAGGCGCCCGTCATCGTCTCCGCCAGCCGCTCGACGGATATTCCGGCATTTTACGCGGACTGGTTCATCAGCCGTCTTGAGAAGGGCTACGCAAAGTGGTTCAATCCCTTCAACGGAGTGCCACTCTACGTCTCGTTCGCAAAGACCCGGCTGGTCGTTTTCTGGTCGAAAAACCCCCGGCCGATGCTGGAGAAGATCCCCGGCAGGCAGGAGACTCCGCTTGATATCGTGGAACAGCTCGGTCGGAATTACTACTTCCAGTTCACGCTGAACGATTACGAGGCCGAGAGGATCGAGCCGAACGTTCCGCCGCTTGAAGCCCGCATTGGCACGTTCGTCGAGCTTGCCAGGAGGATTGGCGATTCCGGGCACGGCAACGACCGTGTGATCTGGCGGTTCGACCCTCTTCTTCTGACGGATACGCTGACGCCGAGGTTGTTGCTCGAACGGATGGAGCGTATCGGCGACAAGATCGCACCGCACACTCCGCGTCTCGTCTTCAGTTTTATCGATATTCAAGCCTATGCCAAAGTCGCACGGAACCTGAAAAGAGCAGGAATTAGCGTCCGGGAGTTCCGGGAGGAGGAGATGCTCGAGGTGGCGGAGGGGGTCGCACGGCTTGTAAAGGGGTGGGGAATTTCCGCCGGGACATGCGGTGAGGCGGCCGACCTTCCCGGCATCGGGCACAACCGCTGCGTTGACGACAGGCTGATGGTCAAATGCTTCCCAAACGACGAGGTGCTGATGAAGTTCATCGGGGCACAGTGCGTGGAGCCCGCCTTCTTCAATCAGGCAGCCGTCTGGAAGGCGCCCGACAGGCCGAGGAAGGATCCCGGACAGCGCGCCGCCTGCGGTTGCATCATGAGCAAGGATATCGGCGCTTACAACACCTGCCCGCACCTGTGCCATTATTGCTATGCCAACTCAAGCAACAACGAGGCCATGACGAACTGGCTGCGTCACCGGAAAAATCCCCACGCCGAGACAATCACTGGGAAATTTTAGATTTTAAATTTTAGATTTGTGATTGTCTGGAGCTTTGCACTGGCACATTAGCGATGCAGTATGCAATGTGCCGTCGGTGGCGGCAGGAGACTGGGGTGGAAGACGGAGGCCCGCACGCGGCGGGGAAGCCGCGTCTACTACGCTTGCACATCCAGGAACGGTAATGGCCGTACCGAGGGGATGCATGGGCGGGAATGGCGGTACGAACGGGAGATAGGGGACAGGAGACGGGAGCACATGGGATGATCGAGCGAATCGACTCATTCGAATCCATCGATTCTATCGATTCTATCGAAAACCACTTGAGCCTCTTGCAAAAGCCTCGTGGCATGGGCGTCCCGCCCATGAAACACGGGCAAGATGCCCGTGCCACGTGTGCCTACAAGGGTTTTGCAAGAGGCTCACTTCATACGCCCCGCCAGGAACGGCAGGCAGTCCCTGTGGCGGCTCGCCGGTCACACCGCGTAGCGGCGTGACGGGGACGGCTCGCCCTACCTCTCGGTGGCTGTACCGTGAGCTTATGCCGGGTCGGCGGGCGGGGTGGTTCGGTACAGGCCGCAGCAAACATTTAGAACTTTAGAACTTCCGAACTTTAGAACTTTAGAACTTTAGAACTTCCCCGCACCCCCTCCTCGCCAGCCGCTTACCTTCAGGGCTGGTTGCGGCGTTGAATCAGGAAAGTCTCGCCGAAGATGTTGACCAGTACCACGCCCGCATCCGTGGTGGTTGCGCCGATCAGATAAATCATGGGGTATCCGTCGTCGGTCTTCGCGCGCCGGGCGACGGGGCAGCCCGTGCGCGCCAGCAGCGCGGCGCGCGGCTCCTCCTTGCTAACCCACCAGGACTCGAGGGTGAAAACCGTGTCGCCATAGCACGCAAGCCGCTGGTTCGCATCCGCTGATGGCAGGTTTACGAGCGTGTTGTCAGATGGCATGAACGCCTTCGGGTGTCCCCCTACCTGCGCATGATTGCGGCTGCTAGGCAGCCAGTACACGTTGTCGCGGGTGGAATTGTCTTGTATGCAGGCCAGGCTCTTGGCGGCCGGGCGCCACTCCCATATTTCCAGCCCGCAGGCGGTCTTCCATTTGATACGCATCAGCAGCCGGTCACGCGCCGGGTCGGGGAGCATGTCGGTGACTTCGAACCGGCAGCCGTCCAACGGCGTGCGCCGGCTCGACGTGCGCTGAGCCGCCAGCTCCTCGAAAGCGCCGCTTGCGGGATCCATCCGCAACAGGCTGGAGGCCGAGCCTTCGGCCTCGGCGTAGGTTGACAAGAACAGGGCGTTGTCGAACCATGCTACGGCGGTGACCCTGTTGCACGGCAGTCCCTCCCTGGTCGTCAGGCGTCTGGTGGTGAAGGTCTTGTCGTCAATGATCAGCAATCCCCGCGGCGTGGCCAGGAAGTAGTTTCCGGCCCCCCAGGCAAACCCATGAACCTCTGTTGTCAGCACATCGGGAACCGGACACTCCAGCGAGAGCGTGCGATCCGTCTCGACCTGGCAATCCGGCAGCCGCAGGCGCAGCAGCCGCACCTTCAGGGGCTCATGCTTGTTCTTCCAGGCCTGGACATCCGCCACATGCAGCAAGTCGCCGGCGGGATAGAGAAAGAGCCATTGCTGGTCGCGGGCATGGGCAACGCCATTATCGCGGTCGGGCTTGTCTTGCCCGCGCTGGTATCCCTTGCCGGCGCGCATCACCCGGTAGTCATCCCACGGGGAGGGCTTTGGGGCGGCGGGTGGCGGGGCATCCGCCGGCCTTGCTGCTGCCGCTGCCGCCGGCTGTGACTGTGCCGGCGCCTTCCGCGGGCCGGTCGCGGCGAGTGCGCGGCGTATGTTGCTGCGTGTTCGCTCTTGCAGTATGTACGTATGCCTGGGCCAATCCAGTTTTTCGGTCATTGCCAGAATCGCCGCCAGATCGGCGAGGCGTACCGGATCGGAGCGCAGGTCAACCTTCAACATCCGTCGCCGCTGGCCTCCCTCGACGGGAGCGAAGAGATCCAGCAGCAGGCCCTTCTCCAGCAGGTCGTTGTATTTGGTTTGTCTCTCCTGCTTGTATTTCAGGCGCGGGTGACTCTCGGAGAGCAGTTCGGGAAGGATTTCATGGCGCACGCTGCGCGCCGCGCGGCGCATGAGCTCCTGGTTGTCCGGCATGTCGTCGGGAACAAGGTGCGGCAGTTCCTGGTTGCGCGCGCTGTAGGCGCCCCGTCCGGCCGCCAGCCGGCACCAGGCGTTCGAGTCGCCCGCCAGTTCCGCCAGGTATGCGCGGAACAACTCGCTCCGCTGCGGATCGTTGCCGCAATACCAGCAAATCTCATGCGAGACCGTCTCGAACAGCAGTTCCACGGCTACTTGCGGGGGACGGATATCGAGTTTCTGCGCCCGTTTGAATCCGGCAACCGCCTGGCGCAGTATCGCGGCCTGTGCAGCGGGGTTTTCCGGTTGATACTGCGCCAACTGCCTGGTCCGCTGCAGCAGGGCGCGTAGCAGGAGAAAGGGGTAGCCATAGTCGCGGCAGTAGCGCTCTCCCGTCGCCAACTGCGCCTGGAACATGCGCTCCTCGGCCCCGGCCAGCGCCTGTAGCTTCTGCCGGATCTCCTGCGTGTCGGTTGGTTGCGCCGGACGGGAGCGGTAGTCGGTTTCAAACACGACGATCATGTCGCCCGAGACAGGCTTATCATTCAAATCCTCGATATACCGTGTGCGCACCTCCACCGCCCGCCGCATCAGCCCGAGCATGGTGCCTTCATCAAGCTCCGGCGCTTCGCCCAGCCGCTTGCGCATGTCCTCCGACACCTTGTCCAGCGCCATGAACAGCATGACCCGGTGGTGCTGCCGGGTCGGCGCAAGGGCCATCAGCGCTTCCGCCGATTCCTGCGCCTCCGTCCACGAGCGTGATGCCAGCAGCGTCTCTGTCCGGCGGGCCAGCAAGGTGATCTCGTCGGGCGTCAGCTCCGGCACCGCCGCGGCCGGCGGCGGGAGCGCCAGCAGCGCCGCGGCAGCGTCTGCCAGGCTTTGCGCACTCTGCTCCAGTTTGTCGAGATGCGTCTGTGTCTGCATATTCGTGACGGCTCCGCCCGATGGCCAGCGCGCACGCAGATTCAGCTCCAACCGGCCTCCAACGTCCATCTGGCGCATCCGCGCATCCAGCAGGATGACGGATGGCAGCAGATTCTGGTCGAGACCGCTGATAAAGGCCTCCTCGCCCACGCGTTGCAGCCGGCGGCGGTCCAGCATGGCCACTCCCGGCAGCTCGCTGAGATGCATTTCAACCAGTGCGGTCAGGATGCGGGACGCGCGTAGCCACGTCTCGCCGGTCGCGCCGGGGGAGACGCCCAGCCAGCCCACATGGTGTTTCGCCGCCGCCGGCGTCCGTATCCGGCGCAGGGCGTCGGCCGCCGCCTCGCGGATGTCCCGGCCGGGGGCATCCCCGGATCCGGCGTTCAGCAGCCGCGAGAGGACCAGGGTGCCGGACTGTGCCTCCACCGCTGTCAGATGCAGCCGTTTGCGCTTCTCGTGCGCGATAATCTCCAGAAACAGGAACCCGTCGGCTTGCAGCGTCGCGCCCAGACTCTCCACCTCCTGACGCGCCAGGTCGGCGGACAACGCCTTTTCCTGCAGAACGGCGCCGATCTGCTCGCGCTCGATCATCTCGCAGGCGGGATCTGTTTCGAGCGCCGCCTGCACCATGACCGCCGCCGCCAGACTCTCCGCCGTGGATGTCACGGGTATCATGGCGATGCGCAGCACACGCTTTCCCGGCTGCCCCGCATCCGCCCCGGTAGCGCACCAGGACGGCGCCGGCAGGCCGGCCAGCAGCAACGCCACGCCCAGGATCCGGCTAAACCGCCGCGCGCGCGACTTGGACAAGGTGGTTGTACCGCGACATTGTGTTGACATTATGCATGACTCCGCAAACACTCTTTACACTTTCCTTAGACTCCTCTACAAAGCAATATGTTTGAGGCTGAATAAATTTTTCCGTGAGCTCAAACATCTGCGCTCCTTGAAGCGTCTATCTCATCGGAAAGGATGCGGAGTTTGAACGCTTTGGGCCGAACCGACAAGCAATTGATTGCCGACTACCGCTCCTCCGGGGATCCGCGGATCCTGGAGGAGATCGTGGAACGGCATATGGGCAACGTGCGGGCCGCGGTATATCCGCTGGTCTTGAACGACGCGGATGCCGACGACGTGGCGCAGGAGGCCATGCTGCGCATTCTCGCCGGGCTGGGCTCCTTCCGGGGCTCCGCGGCCTTCTCGACCTGGTGCTACCGCGTGGCGGTCAACACGGCGCTGAGCTTCCTGCGCCGGCAGAAGCGCCGGCGTGCCCGCTTTACGGATGCCGACTTGTCGGACGAGGCGCTGGAGCATGAGGATCACGCGCCGCCGCGGCAGGCCGAGGTCTCGGAGCTAAACCAGCGGATCACCGCCGCCATGGAGCTGCTGCCGCCGGAACAGCGCGCCGCCCTGGCGCTGGTCGCGATCCGGGGATTGAGCGAGAGGCAGGCCGCCGTCGCCTGCCAGTGCTCCTTCGCCACCCTGCGCTGGCGTCTCTTCCGCGCCCGGCAGCGGTTGAAACTGGAACTAGGTATGTAGGAGTGCCCAGGGTATGCCGCAGGATGATGATTTCGACAGGGCGTCCCGCCTGGGCGGGCGCATGGAACACAGGACAGATTTGACAACCACGCAGGCCTAGCATGAAACAACCACTCGACAAGCTACTACGCGACTGGGCCGCCAGCCACGAGCCCGACGCGGCCGCCCGGCGGCAACTGGAGGCACGCGTCGTGCGGGCCGCCCGCCGGAAGCTCCACAACGGCGGCCCCGCCCCGGTGCCGGCCCCGCGGCACCGTCCCTCCCCGCGCCAGCTCCACCACCTGCTCTGGTTCGCCGCCGGCATGGCGGCGACCATCCTGATCGCGGTGGTCTGGCATTTTGCCGCCGCTCACGCGCCCGCCCCCGCGCCGGCCGCGTCGCCGCTGGCCGAGGAGCGCGGCCTGTTTGCCGGCCGCCACCGCTCGATGGTCCGCATCTTCCGCGAGACCGAGCAGCTCTTCGGCTCCAACCTGCAGTGGGTGGCGCAGAGCGGCGACGAGGCCGAGCTGGGCGTCTCGCAAACCTCCGCGGATGGCAGGCCGCTGGTCGTGCGGCTCGTCATCGTGGCCCGCCCCCTAGGGAACGGCGCCTGGCGCCGCCTCTGGGAGACGGAGGTCGTCGCCCGCGCCAACGCCACGCTGGATCTGACGCCCGCCGGCCGGCCGGACGACCGCCTGATGCTGTGGATGCACTGCCTGGAGGGTGGGGCGGCCCTCGTCGAGAGCCGCCTTATGCTGCACGGCCCCGTCACCATCGAGGCCGAGACCAGCGAGGTGCTGAAGTTCGGCGCCACGCGCAAGGTCACCCGCGTCCTGCACGAGGGTGTCGAGTATCTCTTGTTGCAGACCGTCGCGCCGGTGGATGGAGGTGAGTCATGCCGTTCCTGACGCCATCCTCCGCCGTGCGCCTGCGCCGCGCCGCCGCGCTGGCCGTGCTGCTTGCCTCTGGCGGCGCCCTGCCCGCCGCCGAGGCGGTTGTGAACGCCTTTGCCGGAAGCGAGACGCTGGTGATATGCCGCTCTTCCTTCGTCCCGCGGGCGGGCGAGGAGGTCTGGTTCCGCGTGGTCCGCGATCACCGTACCGTGGCCGCCGGCACGGTACGTGCCGGTGGGGATGGCCGCATCGCGCTGCCCGTGGCCCTGCCCGGGATCAGGCCCGGCGTGGCCCTGCCGCTCGAGGTCACGCTGCGGGCCGGTTCGGAGCAGGGGAGGGTGCTGCCTGGCGGCGGTACGCTCTGGGCTCTCGCCGAACAGCCGCTGCCGCCGGGGCGCAACCCCGCCGCACCGCGCGCGATCCGGCTCTATGACCCCGTCGGACGCACGGAGGCCGCCTTCCGCTCCATTAGCCTACCCTTCGAAAGCGTCGTCCGCCTCGCGGCGCTGGCGGCCATGACCAACACCACCCTGGTCGTGGGCGAGGATCTGGCGCTGGAGTCCGAGCGCGGCCTCTGGGAGGCGCTGATGGCCTCCGTCGCGCAGGGCAACCGCATACTGCTGCTGGCGCCCGCCGACGGTGTGCTGCGCCCGCCTGCCGACTGGCAACTGCTCATGGCCGGGCCTGCCGACAGGCTGCTGCGCGCCCCGCCCCGCGGCGGCGCGGCCTACAAGCTCGATCTCCGGGAATGGCCGCCGGCGGGTGCCGTGCGGATCCGTTTCCGGCTCGCCGCGATCCGTGACCAGGTCGTCTTCGAGGCCGGCTCCGCCGCCGGCTGCGAGGCCGTCCGCTGGACCGATGCCGCCTCGGGCGGCTCCTTCACGGCCTGTGGCCTGGGAATCATCGCTAGTTGGGAAACCGCACCCGCGGCCCGGTGGCTGCTGGTGGAACTGTTGAACGAGGAGAAGTAAGCATGAACACAAACCGCAAGCACTGGATCATCCTGACCGCCTGTGCGGTCATCGGCGCCGCACTGCACGCGGAGCCCGATACGCCCGCGACAGCGGACGCACCCAAGGCCGACGCAGCACCCGCCGCAGCACCCGCCGCGGCGGAAGCCGCCGGGGAGGCCGCGCCGCAGTTGGCGGCCGAGCCGGTTCCCGCCGCCATTCTGGCCTTCGCCGAGCGCGGGCCGGCCGTCAAGGGCACCGCCGACAAGGTCGCCGACCTGCTCTTTGCCGAGCTCGCCGCCCACGACGGGCTCTGGCTGGTCGACCGCCAGGATCTGCAGCAGACCCTGTCCGAGCAGGAGCTTTCCGCCTCGGGCATGGTCAATCCGGCCCAGGCCGTCAGGATCGGCTCGCTGACCGGCGCCAAGGTGCTGATCACCGGCTCCGTCTTCGAGATCGACAAGGATCTGCACATCGTGGCCAAGATCATCGGCACCGAGACCACCCGCGTCCTCGGGGCCTCAGTCAAGGGGCTGGCCCGCGACGATCTGGGGCCGCTGGTGACGCAACTGGCCGCCAAGGTGGCCGAGACCGTCACGCGGAAGTCCGGCCTGCTCATCGCGCCTGAAGTCCGGCTGGAGGACCGCATCGCGGCGCTCAACCGGGCGCTCGGCGACAAGCGCCGGCCCGTGGTCGCGGTGCGCATCGCCGAGCGGCATGTCGGCCAGGCCACCATCGATCCCGCCGCCGAGACCGAGGTCGCGCTCTTCTGCAAGGAGACCGGCTTCACGGTGCTGGACCACGCGGATGCGGACAAGGCGGATATCCGGATCGAGGGCGAGGGATTCAGCGAGTTCGGACTGCGCCGCGGCAACCTGGTCAGCGTCAAGGCGCGTGTCGAGGTCAAGGCGGTTGACCGCAAGAGCGGCGAGGTCGTGGCCATTGACCGCGAGACCGCCGTCGAGGTTGACCTGACCGAGCAGATCGCCGGCAAGAAGGCGCTGCAGGCCGCCGCCGCCCGTATCGCCGAGCGCCTGCTGCCGAAGCTGGTGAAGTGATGGTGCGAAGGTGATGACCGAACCACGAATCGCGTCATTCCGCACGCTGGCCGACCTGCTGACGGTGCAACTGGCGCAGACGCCCGGCGTCGAGACCGTCGAGCGCGCCGAACTGGACCGCGTTTTGCGCGAGCAGGCGCTCACCGCCGCCGGCCTGGCCGACGGCGCGCAGGGGCGCGTGGCCGTGGGACGCCTGCTGCGGGCCGATGGCTTTCTCTTCCTCGCGCGCACCGCCTCGCTGCGGCAGTACGCGTCGCGCCTGGTCGAGGCGCGCCACGGCTGCCAGGTCATGCAGATGCTCTACGCCACCAACGAGGCGCCGGCGGTGATCGCGGAACGCATCGCCGGTGCCGTGTCGGCCAAGCTGCCGACCCTGCGGCTGGCGGATGAGCAGCGCATCCTGCTCAACGTCATCCGCCTCGGCAACGCCACGCTCGATCCCCGGGCCGGCTGGATCGAGACCGACGGCGTCACGATGCTCTCGGGCTGTCTGGCGGCGCACCCCGCCGTCCTGGTTGTCGAGCGGCGCGAGATGGGCACGCTGCTGCAGGAGAGCCAGTTGGCCGATGCCGCCGCGCCCGCGTTCCGCGCCGCCGACTTCCTGATCGATGGCGATGTCTTTCTTACGCCTGGATCCACCAAGGCGCAAGATGATCTGCCCGTCACCCTCGTGCTGCGCCTGCGCGACATGCAACTGGTGGAACAGGCGCGCGTGACGCGGTACGGTGGTCTCAACAATCTGGAGGACCTGCTGGTCGAGGCCGCCGCGGAGATGCTGAAAGAGGCAACGACTCGGCGGCCTGCCATCGAGGGCGCCGCGCAGCTCGAATCCCGCTTCATGAGGGATTTTGGACGCTTTGGCATGCATAAGCTTTGGGCGGTCGAGGCGGCATACGCCCTGGATGCCACCAATGCGGCTGCCCGCCGTGCGCTTGTCAATAGGCTGCTGCGCGTGGCGCAAACCGACAACACTCCCGCGCTTGCCACATGGGAACAATGCCGCAGTGCTTATCTGGAGAGGGCGCATTATCTTGCGCAGGTTATCAGCCTCATCGAGCAGGATCCCGATTTGAGGAAGAAACGTTTGGTTGCCCAATTTCCCATGTCACACGTGCTTGTCGTCCGCGAGTACAAAACGACGCAGAGATATCTGGATTGGGCCAATGATCGCGAGTTGCAGGAGATCCTGCAACCGGTACGGTCGCGGGCGCGCTTCGAGATGGCGCAGCACCTGCTGCCGCATGTCGGTTGGTACCCCTCCATGTGCCGGGAGCTCTACGCGATGTTCGAGAGCGTGGCGGAGTCGGCGACCTACTTGCAGACGCTGGCTGAGCGCCTGGCTGTAGATCCCCAGTTGAAGCCGCTCGAACGCCAGAAACGCGTCTCTGTGCTTCTGAGTTGCACAACGCTTCCGCCACGGCTCTACGACAACCTGTGTACCAACGCGGATCCTGTCGTCCGGTTTTTCGCGCATGTCAAGGCCGCCCGTGTCAGCGCCTCTGCCGAAAAGCGCGACCAACACTACACCGCCGTGTTGGAGCTGCTTCCCGATTTGCTGCGCTGCACGCAACTGGCCATCTTCTTCGCCGAGTGGCACTCGCGGAACGATGGACACCATCATTACAACTTTTTGCGCAATACGCTGCTTGCTATCCGCAACGCTGGCTTTGGTAAGCAGGTGAATGCCGCCCTGTTGGCCCAGTGCGAAATGTGGCTGGAAGCCGGCGATCTGGCCTCCCTGTGCGACACCTGGTCGGATCAGTATTTCGAATGGTTCGAGCAGGGCGTTGCCGATTCACTGCTGGACCGGATAGGGATGCTTCGCACGGTGCCATCCACCCGTTTGCCGCGTTCACACCATGGAAAGAGGGCGCTGGAACGTATCGAGAAAAGCTGCATCGAGCTTGCCCGCCGCCGCAGTCCTGCGACTCAGGTCTCTCCCGGCGACAAGTTGGCGATGCTCGCGCCGAACGACCGTTACCTCAGGGAGCACGGTATATCTCTGGATGGTCTCGACTTCGCGGTTACGCCGCAGCGCCTGTTGGTCGATGGCGATAAACTGTGGATTGCACTTGGCGGGCACGATCTAAACGATTTTTCGCGGGACAATACCGACTACACCGGGTTGATACGGATGAACTTGAAAACCGGCGCCATCGACTACTCGCGCTTCGGTAAAATTGTAACCCCGCGTGGCCGCCCGTATGTATCGGACTGTCAACATGTGTACCATGCCTTTTCGCCTCTCTTCTTCTGGAAGGCAAATATCTGCCTTGCCAGGCGTGGACAGGGCGTATATCTGTTTCCCCGCGATGCACCTGCGGGCGCGGGCGACTTGTCCGACGTCCGACTGCTGGGCGCTGAGATCGGACTGTCGTCGCTCAACATAACGGATGCCGCCGCGCTGGGCGACACGCTCTATATCGCGCTGCCCAACACCTTGCTTGCCTGGCGCAAGGACGCTGCCAAGGCGCGTGTCGTGGCGGTGACGGCCACGGAAACGGCGACCGGGCCACTGGCATCGGTCGGCTTGATTGATGGTCTGGTGGCTGATGCCGCGTCAGACCGGCTCTATCTTTTCACGAAGCGCTCAATCTGGCGCTATACACCGGCTGACGATACATGGACAAAACTGGTCAGCGACGACCGCCGTGTCAGTACTTCGCGCTTGGCACATGGCATCATCACCAGCACGCCTGGTCTGGTTCTGTTCACCAAAACACGGCGCAAGGGACGTGGTAGTGGTTCTTTGTTGAACGAGGCTTTAGTTGACATCACCGCTTGTTTCCGCCTGGCTGACGAGTCGATCGGAGACCCGCCTGTCGAACTCGCCACGCCCGAGAACTATCTGGCCCGCTACGATGTGGCGCGTTATCGCGGCGGTACGATCGTCATCGGCGGCAACTATTTTATCAGCAGCCCTCCGGACTGGGAGTTGGCCTATCTGGTCGGGGCCACCAACACGATCAGCGGCGACATGCCCTGGCTCATTCCGCCAGCGGCACCCGCGACACCCCCTGCCGTGCCGTCGGGGAAGCCGGACACCCCACCCGTGTACACGCCGCTCGTCGCGGCCGCGCTGGCGGATGATATTGACGGACTGAACCGTCTCCTGGATGCCGGAGCGTTAGTTGATGAATACGCCATGGATGGCATGACGCCGCTGGCGCATGCCGCGGCCAACGGGAAGGCGGCGGCTGTCCGGACGCTTATCGCCCGCGGTGCCGACATTGACGTGCCCAACGCCAAAGGCCGGACACCGCTCATGCTGGCGGCGGAACGCGGGCAGTTGCAATGCGTGGAACTGCTGCTGGTCGCCGGCGCCAACCCTCGTCACCGTGATAACCAGAGCCGCACTGCTTTGCAGGTTTCACCTGACCCGGGTATCTTGCGCGCCCTGATGGAGGCCGGTGCCAACCCGTTGGAGCCCAGCATTTCGGGACACTACCCAATGGATTTCTGTACATCAGGCTCAGAAAAGTATGAAATGCTGTGGCTGGGCACGATGCCGGGCGCGCTGGAGGTAAACCGGCGGCCCTTGCCGGTGCGCCCGCCATCGCACCTCGTCCATACCGCGCGCGTGGATCACGCTCTGGCGCGGCTGCGGCAGGGCGAGACACTTTCCGATGCGGAGCACAACGCCTGCCTCATAGCCTTTGCCCGCTATTATACCGAGGTCAGCAGCCGGCAGAAGTACATGTATGCCAGACGGTTCACCGAGCCCGAACGCACCGAACTTTTCCTGCAAGCCGTCAAGATGAGCTTCATTGATTGGCGGCGGCATGGCGGCTGGGCCTTCCGCTCCGATCTCCGCGCGGCGGTCTGTCCCGGGATCGAGCAGCGTCTGGCGGACGGGCCGTTCGACCCGTATCTAGCCTTCTGCACCCTCTTCCGCAAGGTGCAGCGTGGCGAGACGGAAGCCGCGCGCCGCGACTTCGAGCGCATCAGGGCGTCCGATCCTTTCCTTGCACGGCACGTGAGCCAGTGGTCCTACCGCCACAACAAGCAGGCGGACTGGCTGATCGAGCCCTGCCTGGCCGGTGGCGACCGCGACAAGGTGCGTCAACTCGCCCAACTCGTCCGCCAGCAGGAAACGCCCGAGATGCTGCGGATCGCCGCCGATCTCCACCGTCGCGGCGGCGACACCGCCGAAGCCGATGCGCTGCTGGCACGCGCGGAGAAGATGGAGGCAAAATGATGATGACCGAACCACGAATCACGTCATTCCGCACGCCGCCCCCGGCGCTGTGTTTGGCTTTCGTCCTTTGCGCCACGCTCGCCAGCCTGGTGTGCCGCGCGGATGACGCGCCCGCCGCCGCGCCCGCCGCCGCGCCCGCTGCCGCGCCCGCCCCCGTGCGGCTGGCGGTGCTGGCGGCGGACAGCAGCGCCGCAACCGCCACGCTGGCCGACCTGCTGACGGTGCAACTGGCGCAGACGCCCGGCGTCGAGACCGTCGAGCGCGCCGAGATCGAGCGGGTGCAGGAGGAGCAGAAGCTGACCGCCGAGGGGCTGGTAGAAGCCTCCACCCGAGTGCAACTTGGGCGTATCCTCCGTGCTGCAGGACTGGTCTTCGTGCAACGGGAGGCGGGCGGGGATCGCATCCTGATTCGTCTGGTCGAGACCCGCGGCGGGTTTGTGGCCGGTTTTAGCACATGGCCCGCCAAGCCGCAATCGCAGGCGGTTGCCATCGCGGCCGCGCTCGGCGGCATGCTGCCCAAGCTGGGGCTCGACCTGTCGCGGCAGACTGCCGTCAGTCTGCTGCGCTTCTCCACGGCACTGCTGCCTTCAGACGCGCCGCATCCCCTGGAGGCACGCTTCGAGGCGCTCATGACCACACATCTTATGGAGCACCTCTGCAAGGAGTCCGGCATCGTCGTGACCGAGCGCCGCAAGCTGGGCGATGTGGCCCGGGAGAAACAGTTGAGCGCCGGGACGGGGGAATTGACTGTCGGTGTGCTGCTTGTGGATGGCGAACTGGTGACGTCGGAACATCTGCGGACACCGGATGGGGACGAGATGGTGACCCTGACGGTGCGCATCCGCGATATGGCGAGCGGTTCGCAGACGCCAATCGTCCAGAGTGGTGCAAGGAAGGATCTGGGACGGCTCATGGCGAACGCGGCGGAAGCCGCGGCTGATGCCGTGCTAAAGCACCGGCAGGCAAGGCGGAAAGGGGAGTTGCCGCAGGGCGAGGCCGAGAGCCTGTTGTTTCTGGCGCGACAGAAGCGGATTGTGTGGGCCGGCGAGGCCGCCTATGCGCTCGACCCTACGAACAGAGTTGTTCAAAACGCCTACCTCAAGTCGCTGCTTGGCGAAGCCAGTTTCACCCAGCGGTATCGGGCAGTGCCCAGGGATGTCTATTTAAAGATGGCCTTTGCCTTGGCCAGGGCGGAGCTGGTTGCGCGCGAGCAGGGCATCTCGTTGTGGGTCGCCATGAAAGAAGACCGTGATGCCATACGACGCAATCTCGAGCATGCGATCACACATTCTGACCCTGAAATCATGAAATTGCTCCGACCGTTTCGCGCCACCATGCGGCGGGAACTCGAGGCCGTGGCGCAGAAAGCGAGAGATCCCGTCCGTAAGGGGTTCGACTATGCCACACTGGTGGAATGGTCCGTGGCGTTGTACGATACGCCTGGGGATCGTATGGACTTCATCAGCTCCTTGTTCGACAGAGTTGTCACAGAGGCCGTCTGGGAGGGGGTGACGCGCGACTTCCTTGTTTCGTATCTGCTGTCGCAGCATGGGTGGCCCGCCGCGTTCCTGGCCGAACAAGGCATCCACGCCGACCCGGTACGGCGGTTCTACGGAAAGTATGGCTTGATGCGCAAGACCTTCGATCCGCCGACTCAGCCTGCGCACGCGCGCGGGGCCCTGAACGCGCTGGCCGATCTGCTGCAACATCCGGGTGCTTTCGGCAGCTATCTGGTCATGCCCCGCGTAGGCACAAACCCATGGCTCTCCGAGGCCCTGCAGGAGATCTGCGCGCGCTATCCCGATTACTCACCAGAGGTCAAACGCACATTGTTTGCGGCTATGCGTGAAATGCATGCCGCCGGCGACCATCGTGCCCTGTACTTGCTGCAGCCGGCGATTCATCTGCGCGGGTTGCCAGAGAGTGCGGTGCTTCCATGGTTGGACGAGGTGGCGGCATCGCGGGTTGGTGCGCCGCAGCCAGAATACCTGATCGGCAAGATGTTCCAGGAACTGGCCTTGTTGCGGCAGGAGCTTAGGGAGAAGGTGGCACAAGCCGTTCCTCCCCCCGCTGCGGCACCGCGTTTCCGGCGCGAGGTGCTGTTGCAGCGCAGTACCGCCGATCCCGCCTGGCGCATGGGTGGCGGGGTGGATGAGAGCCCTCATTTTGGTTCGCGTGGGCGGGAGACGGCTGTCCGCTATGTTAAGATGCATGGGCCGCATCGCCTGTTGATCGACGGCGATACCCTGTGGATTGGAGTGGCAGGCGGGTGCGAGACACGCAGGCGGGATAAGGTGGCTGTTACACGGAATAGATGCGGACTGGCCAGCTACGACCTGCCGACCCGGACAATCCGCTCAACGCGGTCGGGCTGGCTGGAGAGCCCCGTTGATCCGCAGAACACTGGGAGCCCGGTTCGCTGTGTAGCGCACAACAGCATTAATTACATGACCCCGCTTCATCCGCTTGGCAGATGGCGCGACTGGATCGTCATGGCGTACTATGGTGCTGGAATCGTGTTGTTCCCGGTCGATTCTCCTGCAGGAAACACCGGTTTGTCGGATGTGATATTGCTAGACACGGATAACGGGTTGCCCGTCAACCATGTGAATGGGTGGACGACACTGGGCTCCACGCTTTACATCCTTCTCCAGGACCGCTTCGTCATGACATGGAATGCGGATACCCGTGCGTTGGTGATGCTGTTTGACAACATGCGGCAAATCACCGGTGTGTCCATGCCCGAGCATGACAAATTCACGATCAACGAGCTATGGGCAGATGCGGCCACGCAGCAGTTGTTTTTCACTGGGCAACTCTGGCAAAGAGACGGCATGGAATCCTGGAGTGGTTCGCGAGAGGGGCCGGGTTGCCTCGCCTATCACCCGGCGTCGGCGCAATGGAGCTTTGCTTTTGTAAAGAACATGCCACCCCGCCCTGCGGCACCGGCCGACCCGCGTGCCGAAGCACGCAAAATCCTCGAGGCTGAGGGCAATGGTGCCATTCTGGATGTGGGCGTCTGGCAAGGCAGGATTCTGGCCCTGATCGCCAGTGATGAGTCATGGCGGCTAGAACTATTGACGGAGGAGTGATCCATGAATCTGGCATCCATTTTCAATACACGCACGACAGCTCCTCTGCCGATACCCGTCCTCAGCCTGTTGATATTGATGGCGGCCTTCATCATGGTTGCCGTCGCAACGTCCGGCACGCCGGAAATTCATGCCGCCAGCACACAGGAACTGGCGGACATATCCAAGCAACTTGATCAGGCGATCACCGCCCTGCGTTCCGGCCGGCAGCCGACTGCCGCGGAGCAAGCCCGCAACCAGGATGCCTTCATGCGGCTCGAAAGTATTTTGTTCCGGAAACACGATGTGAGGGATAATGCTGTCCTGCCCGAACCGGACCGGACGGATTACTACCTGAACGCGATCAAGATGAGCCTGCTTGATCCGAAACGTCACGGAGGCTGGGCCTTCCGTTCGCCACTGAGCCAGGCAGTGAGGTTGGAATTGCTGCATCGCCTGGATCGGCGATACGATCCTTTCCTTGCGTTTTCCGCGCTCTTCCCGGCGCTGAAACGGGGCGAGACCGAATATGCCGTCGGCGCGTACGAGGCGCTTGCGGCAAGCGATCCCTTCCTCGCCGGCAAGGTGCTTGAATGGTCGGCGGAATACCAGGACGGGGAATTGGATTGGCTGGGCATGCACTATCTGCGGATGGGGCAGACCAACAAGGTGCAGCAAGTCATTGCCGACGCCAGGCGAATCGGAACCGAACTTGCACTGATGTCGGCAGGCGCGTTTCTGGAACGCATGGGCGACTATTCCGAGGCCGAGACCGTGTTGAGCCAGGTTCGGAACGATGATTTCCGGAACAATCTGCTGAGTACCCTCTATTCCAGAAATCCAAGGGAAGCGGGTGCCGACGGCATCTCTTTTCGACAGCGCCTCGACGCCATGCAGAAGCGCCTCTTCACCTCGGGTTTACAACCCGTGGCTCTCGCGGACTGCACAGCACCGCCACGTTCCGGGGTGACGTTCGACGACGATAGAGCCGTTCTTCACAGCATTGGCATGAAGGCGGGCGATGTGATCGTGGCTGTGGATGGCTACCGTGTTGAAAACCGGCAGCAGTACAACTACGTCCGGAATTTAGATCCCGACAATGCCCGCATGATTCTGATAGTCTGGGACGGCAAACGCTATACGGAAATCGACGCTTGGATAGAGAATCGCAGGTTTGGCCTCAAGATGAGAGACCATGAGCCCCTGCAATAGCCGCCGAACTCGCACGGTACCGCAGCGATATAGTCCAGGCCGGGATCGACGCGGCCCACAAGGCGCTAGGGCGGAGTCTAATGCAACTCCGTTCGGCGGCTCCGTTGCCCCCGGTGGAGCCCGGCCCCTACTGGCAGGCCTATCGTATCGAACCCGTTGAAATGGGCGCAACGCGTCAAGGTGGCGGGGAACTGCGGCTAGGCAAGCGTATTGGCGACCGGCTGGCCCTGGTATGGGCGACAACCAGGAATGACGCGCCCGCCGCATTCCGTGCCGAGGTGTGCAGTCTGGACGGCAAGCCCATGCGCTCTTTTCCTCTCTTCGTCCAGAGTGCCGATGCCAAGACGAAAGAGCCGGTCGAGCCACGCGATGTGACGCTGGACGATGAGCGCGTTTTCGTGGCCGCCGGCGCCGCCGGACTGCTGGTCTTCAGCCGCTCGGACGCGCGGCTATGCGGCGGGCCGGAAGGCTTGCCGCGTGCGCCTCTGGCAACCGTTGCCGCCATCGGCGGCAAGGTGGTCATGGGGTTCGACACCGACTACCTCGGAACCTTCGATGCGCGTTCGGGGCAGTTCGCGGAGATTGCCTACAGCCGCTCGCTCCTCAAGCGCAATCCGCTGGACGGTTGCCGGCAGCGCTTCAGCGTCCGCGCCATGGCGGCGGATCCTGAACGCGCGTGCGTCTGGCTCACCACGCGCCAGCCCGATGGCGTCTGGCGGCTCTCACTGCAGGACAGCCGGATTGACTTGGTCGGCGGCAACCGCTTCTTCGATAATCTCAGCGTGGACGGCGGCATGCTTCTGGGGGCATGGCACGCGGGACTGGCCAGCTATAATCCGGAGACGCGGCAATGGTCGCCGGTTCCCTTGTACGGCCACCCCGGCGCCTATCTGGAGCCGCGGCATGTGCTGCTGGGCCACGACATCATCAGCGCGGGCATGGCGGGCGGCGGCGCCGTGGTCAGCGGCGGCAGCAGTTTCGTGTTCCGCGGACAGAAGGGGCTCTACCTGCACAAGCGCATTGCGCGGGATTCCTTTCATCTTCCGCTTGAGACCGGCGGACAGCCCGCACATGTTATATTCCTCATCAAGACCTCGGACGGGACGGCCCTGGCCGGCACCCGTGAAGGGAGCTTCTGGCGCCTGACGCGCCTCGGCGCGACGCCGGAAGAGGAATCCCTCGTGCGCCAGGAGCAGGCGCTGGACGCTTTCGTTGCGGCGCAGACCAACCGTGTCCACGTCCGGAGCGTCGCCGCATCCTCGACGGCGGGCGCGGATTATGCGGCAACCAACCTGTGCGATGGCCTTGATGGCACCTGCTGGGCGGCGGCCGCCAGCGAGACCAATGGGGCGTGGTTCGAGATTGAACTCGAGCGCCCCGTGCGGTTGTCGAGCCTCAGGATTGTCAACGGCTGGGTGCCCGACGCGCAGCATCGCACGCACTATCCCGTCAACCACCGCGTCCGGCGGTTTGACGTGGCCACGGATGCCGGGGAACGGGCACACCTCGACGTCGAGGATCACAACGATCCGCAGTTCATCCGCCCCGCCTTCGGCAGGCCCGTCCGCCGCCTGCGCTTCACCGTCGGGGCGATTCACGAGTCGGAAGTGGTTGACATGGAGGATCCGCCTTGGCTGAACCTCTCGGAAATCACGTTCTACGGGCATCCTGAGGAGAACGCCATGTAATCGGCTGAGTTCTTGAGTTCCTGATTAATCCGCACCGGGAATAAAGCACCAGTTCCTGAGAGGTCAAATGATGAAAACAGTACGATCAGTTGTTGCCGTAGTGGTATGCATCGTGGCGGCGGCCTTGGCCGTAGCCGTGTACATGCGGTATCACAACATTTCACATGACGAAGCGGAACCCGCGCCAAAGCCGGCGACGCCGTTGGAATTGGCGTCCTTGGCGGAGCAGGATAAGATCGCCAGGCAGTGCCTCTTCATAGGCCAGGGCCACCACGTCGGCTTCATGAGCCGCTCTGGCGAGCTTGTGACGCCACCCCGCTTCTGCTATGCCAGCGAATATTGCGATGACGGCGGCATGTTAGTGTGCGTGGATGACGGCGAAAAAGAACCATACGGCTGGTATTTTGCCAACAGCACTGGTGCCGTTATCAACACAACACCTGTTAATTTCCTGTGGCAATACGACTTCGCGAACCCTGAGCCGAGGTTCACGGCGCCCGATGGGTTCGCGATCGTCAGCACTATCACGAACGACAAGGCCTATGTTCACATGGGGAGCGATGGGCGGATAGGGTCGCGTGCCGATCCTGGCAAGCATCATCCGCGGGTACGGTATGGAATTGTAGGCGACAAGGTGCGTCTTGAGTCGCCCGCCGGTGTTCCGCTGACCGATGTCCTTTACGACGATGCGCTTCGGGCGCGTGGGTGCATTCCGGTGCGCATTGGCCAGAAGTCGGGGTTTGTTGATGAGCAGGCCCGCCCGGTGTGGCCGCTGGAGTTCGATGGTGTCGAGTACAGTTGGAAAGGCTATTGCAAGGGCAGTTGGCAGGGCTGCTTATGGATAATCCGTCAGGGCGGCCTGTGCGGCGCGATGGATGAGGAGGGACGCTTTCTGGTGCCGGTCCGTTTCGAGCAACTGGGTGCATACGAATACGGCATGATGGCTGCGAAAGAGAACGGCAAATGGGGCGTTGTCGGCAAGGATGGAAGCCGCATGATAGCGGCGGCATACGACGAAATCCGCTTCGCAAACGCGGACTCGGTATGGTGCGGAAGGGACGGCAAACTGGGACTCTACTCCCGTAACGGCGACAATCTGCTTCCTCACGCATACGACGACATCCGCTTCGAAAGCGGTAGCCCGGTATGGTGCAGGCAGGAGGGGCGCTGGGGCTATGTGAAACTTGACGGCAAGTGGGTTGTACCGCCGCGCTACGAGGAGGCCGGCGCCTTCCACAACGGCTTCGCCGCAGTGAGGCAGGACGGCAAGGTCGGCCTGATTGACCGGCGCGGCAGAATCAGGGTGCCATTCCGCTACGCCGATGCCGGCTACGTGCGCGACGGACGCTTCCCGGCAGCGGTCGAGCAGGATGGCAGGCTGCTCTGGGGCATTGCAGACCTCGAGGGCAACACCATCCTGCCGCACGAGTACGACTGCGTCGAATGGGATGACCTGACGCCAGGCAAGAACCGCTACTACGGCAAGCGCGGATGGTCGGAGATATGGTAGTTAAGGTATTGCATCTTGCCCTGTTGCAGTCTATAATGCCCACAAACAGTGGAAATTACGGAGCAGTTGCGATGACCAGTGAGAAAGAGACAGAGCAGAAACCTAAAGAAGAGACAGCGGCCGTGAACCAGGATGGCGCTGGCAAGGCTGGCACCGCATCCGCCGGCGAGAAGAAGGCGGGCGAGGCTGGCACCGTGTCCGCCGAAGAGAAGAAGACCGGCGCGGCTGATACCGCATCCGCCGACGAGAAGAAGGTCGGTGAGGCTGACACAGCATCCGCCGACGAAAAGAAGGCGGCGCGCGAGCCTGTCGGGCTGTTCAGGCGGATTGCGGCCCTGTTCGGCCTGAAGGGCGGTAGTCAAAAAACTGACGAATACGTGGTGCTGCCGCTTGGCGGATCAGCCCCTCCAATCCGCAGGGGCCTGGCCGGGCTTTTCCTGCATGCCAGGAAACAATGCGTGAACCAGGTTTCCTTCCGTCTCAACGAGGATAACACAGAGTTTCTATTGGACGGCAATGCGTTCCAAAAAACCCAGGCTAGCGCGTTTGCCAGAATTGTCTCCGAGTTGCTTCGCGTAGCCCGTATAAAGATCCGAGGTGATCAGACGGTGCTGGAGAAGACCGAGCTGCGGGTGCAGATCGTGGACAACAAGGAAATCTGGCAGATGTCCTCCAGCGATATCGGAAAGGAACTGGTGCTGGAGCGTGCCGAGCCCCTGGAGCCGCCCAAGGAGAAGCCTGCGGAGCCGTCAAAGGATACCCCCAGGGCTGCGCCCAAGGCACCCCCCAAGGTGGCACCCAAGGGGTTGCCTAAGAAGTCGCCCAAGGGGTTGCCCAAGGGGGCGCTCAAGAAGTCACCCGCGGTTTCGCCCGGGAAGACGTCCGGGGAGTCATCCGCGGATTCGTCCAAGGATTCGGCCAAGGACACTCCCGCTGAGCCGCCCAAGGATACCCCTGCGGAGCCGCCCAAGGATACCCCTGCGGAGCCGCCCAAGGATACCCCTGCGGAGCCGCCCAAGGATTCGGCCAAGGATTCACCTGCGGATTCGGCCAAGGAGGCGCCAGCGGAGTCGGCTAAGGATGCCTCAAAAGAGACACCCGCAAAGTAGCCATTGGCGATAGCCATCTTCGACGGGGGCGACTGGGGTCGATGGGGGTCGAGTTTCCGGGGAAGCTCATGCGATGGCACGCAAGCGCCTGGAGCCCGCGGTCTCCGCGGCATGTCCCGCAGCAAGGCGCTCGACGCCGCGCCTGTGCCGGCCACCACGCCATTGATACCCGTCAAAACGCCAAGCATGCCCCTTGCCGGAGTACCGCCTTCAGGGACTGGTCGTTCATCAATCAACCACAGGCCCTTGATTGAACCCGTCCGTCAAGATAAATGGCGCTATCATTGAACAGAATAATTGAAGCATGTCCGCTTCGCCGCCACGACTTTGGACCTTCACGGTGAACCATGTGCGAGCCACCCCGGGAACTTCACCTTTTGCAGCGCGCTTTAGTTCAAGTCCATGTTTCCCTTCCTCTCTGCAACATGTAATGTGAAAAGGGATTACACCGATCTGGATACGCAGCAGTTTCGTCCTGTCGCTGTACAAGTGCAATCGGGTACCAAGCATGCTTTGCCTTAGGACTCCGACTTCCCGTTCTTCAGCATCATAGACTATTGTCTCATTGCGAAAAGGACTGCCGCACTCACTGCCCAACGCAGAGAATAGCTGACACGCTGCCGAACAGTCTGTTTCACGTTGTAAACGAAGCCGCCAGAAATCGGTGGCACCTCTTTGCCGACCTCCAGACAGGCGATACTGGCATACTCCTTGATGGTCATACACTAAGGCTTGCGTTCCTTTTGCGACAAGACGGTGAGACGGGTAAACGATGTACAGAGGGAATACAGGCCGCGACGGAGGGCTGCAATCCTGTCCGTAAGGGTATGGTTTGAGCGTCATCGTCTTCAGAGCCTCGCTAGACCATTACGGTTGTATCCCAAGACCTGACACGCAAAGAAAATCAAACATGCCAAGAACGTTCTCATCTGCAAAGCCCCATTCTCACCGATGTTGTACCATAACAGGGATTATACCCTGCAAGGGTGCGAGTTACAACCCTCGAAGAGTTCGAACACTTTGTCCCTGCACTTTATCCCTACGCTTTGTCGGCTACACCTCGTCTAAACACTTTGTCCCTACGCTTTGTTGGAATCACTTCAGCCGCCAGATTGTCCGACAAAGTGTGGAGACTAAGTGCGGGGACGAAGCGTAAAGGGACAAAGTGTAGAGACAAGGTGTGGAGACAAGGTGTATATGCGCGAAGCACCCACTTAAACCCAC
>LSQX01385510.1_pt1 | contig 25568 bp, 21 predicted proteins | sample 654561 | NCBI WGS metagenome assembly LSQX01 (sample SAMN04489861, study PRJNA283612) | anaerobic digester metagenome | isolation source: 4 biogas reactors fed with cattle manure at either 37C or 55C with and... | place: Denmark: Kongens Lyngby | collected 2014 | reverse complement strand
TTTTATCAACGCTTGATTTGGGTGGGATTTACAAGCGGTATGGGATGCCCAATGATATGCTGGTGAAATTAAACATTTATAACTTTAAAGTGCGCGATGTTGAAATTCAACCGATCTACGGAATTGGTGAAAAATCCGGGATCAAACCCTTGCTGGTCATTCCGAAATTTATGTACTTGTTGACGAAGTTATTCTTTTATCGCATGATTCAGAAGTACATTATCAGAGACTTTCACCCACTGATCTTTTTCTACTCATCGGGGATTGCCTTCTCACTTGCTGGCTGGTTGTTTGGTCTGTACTTGCTTTATATTCGCCTCAGAGTTGGCCCTGTGGCGGCGACCAGCTCAATTGCAGCGATGTTCCTGATCATTACAGGGCTGCAATCGCTCTTTTTTGCGATGTGGTTTGATATGGATTCAAATAAGTATTTAAAATAACGTCTGGTTTATAAAATTTAATGAATCAAGAAATAAGGACTGGTTAAGTGAGGAAGGGTTTGAAGGTCGTAACGGTAGTTGGCGCGCGTCCTCAATTCATTAAAGCCGCTTCTGTCAGCCGTTTACTCAAGACAGTTGCGAATGAGGTCATCCTTCACACCGGTCAGCATTATGATGCCAACCTCTCACAGGTGTTTTTTGAGGAATTGGATATCCCTGAGCCGGACTACAACCTTGGTGTGGGGTCGGGACCGCATGGTGCTCAGACGGGCGAAATGCTGGCAAAGATCGAAGCCGTGCTGCAGAAAGAAAGTCCCGATTGGGTTTTAGTTTATGGGGATACCAATTCAACCCTTGCCGGTGCGCTGGCTGCGGCAAAAACAGGAATTCGGATTGCGCATGTTGAAGCCGGCTTACGCAGTTATAATCGCCGGATGCCCGAAGAGATCAACCGTGTATTGACCGATCACATTTCGGATTTGCTGTTCTGTCCGGGTGAGGCTGCTGTCGAAAACCTTCGTAAGGAAGGAATATCTAAATCAGTTTATGTTGTTGGGGATGTGATGGCTGATTCACTTGCCTATGCGGTTGAGAAGGCGGAGGGTTCATCAACGATACTGGGTGACCTGGGGATTAAACCTGGTGAGTTTTATCTTGCAACCGTTCACCGGGCTGAGAACACGGATGAGCCTGAACGACTTGAGAATATTTTGAAAGCGCTTAACAGTTTAGATTTACCGGTGGTTTTTCCGCTCCATCCCAGAACCAAACAGGCGATTGAAACCTTCAAAATGACGGCGTATCTCGATCAACCCGGTATGGTCGTCATCACGCCTGTGGGTTATCTTGACATGATTCACCTTGAAATGTCGGCAAAAATGATCCTCACAGATTCGGGTGGAATCCAAAAAGAGGCCTATTGGCTATCGGTTCCCTGCGTGACTTTGCGAGATGAAACCGAATGGATTGAAACAGTGCAGTTGGGCTGGAACGTGCTTGCCGGGGGAAATGATCCGTCAATTGTTGAAAAAGTCCTTGGTTTTTCTATTCCTCTGGAACATCCTGAATTGTATGGACCCGGGCAGGCAAGTCAGAAAATCGTTGATCATCTCTTGTCTGCGAATTGCTGAGATGGAATTTAAACCTTTGACGCCTGGAGTATTCTGAAATTCTGATGGCTAAATCACCTAAACGCATCCTTGTCGATATCGGACATCCAGCCCATGTGCATTTATTTCGCAATGCCATCAAAATCTGGCAGGCGCATGGTCATGATGTAACCATCACATCCCGTGAAAAGGATATTACAGGCATATTGCTGTCTGCCTATGGGTTACCCTATCAAGTTGCCTCAAGAGCCAGGAAGGGCACCCTGGGCCTTGCTTATGAAATGCTGGAACATGATTACGGCGTGCTCAAAGCAGCAATTCAACACCAAAGCCAGATATTAATCGGCACCTCTGTCGCCATCAGCCATGTGGCGCCCCTGGTCGGCGCAAAGTCGGTGGTGTTTAATGAAGATGATGCGTCTGTTGCAAAAGCATTTGTGCGATTGTCCTATCCTATGGCGCACAGGATTGTTACGCCCTCCGTGCTGAATGAAGACCACGGGAAGAAACATATCACGTATGATGGCTACCAAAAATTAGCCTATTTGCATCCCAATTATTTTTCCCCTGACCCTGCCATAAAAAGCAAGTTAGGAGTGGAACAGGATGAGGACTATTTTTTGTTGAGATTTGTCACCCATCAGGCTGCCCATGACGTGGGTGAGTTTGGCATAGGCAAGGATTTGCAGCTCAGGTTGATCGACCTGTTAAGCAAGTATGGCAAGGTATTTATCACCAGCGAAGGAGAACTTCCCAGGGAATTATTGCCCTATAAGATACGAATAGCACCTGTTGATATCCACCACGCGCTGGCTTTTGCAAAAATATTTATTGGGGACAGCCAATCGATGAATGTTGAGGCTGCCATTCTGGGCGTGCCTTCCTTGCGGGTCAATTCCTTTGCGGATCGCTGCTCCGTTTTACAGGAATTACAGAATAAATACAACCTTACACAGGCTTTCTTTCCATCACAGGAAGACAGGATTTTTGGCACCATTAGGGAATGGCTCGCAAATGAAAACTTGAGCGTCAGGTGGCAAGAAAAGCGAGAAATGATGCTCAACGAAAAAATTGACGTCACGCCCTGGATGGTGGCGTTCATTGAGAATTTAGAATAGGGTCATAAAAAAACGATGAAACTGATTGTGATCTGCGGGATGAGCGATGACAAGGTGAGAGCAAGTCTTTTGCCTTTGGTATCACTTGAACAGGTTGAAGAAATTCTGCTGATCAGGCGTTCGCCCCTGACGATGGAAAAGGTTAAAAGTTACAGTCCGCCCGCGGTGATGCGATGGTCGTTAATCCTGGCTGAGATCTATCGCTTTTTTGCATTGTTCATCCTGTCCATTAAAGAACAACCGACGTCTATTTATGCGATTTATTTTGTGCCCCATGGCATTTACGCGGGTCTGGTTGGCAGGTTTTTACAAATCCCGGTTATCCATGAATTGATTGGAACAGATCGCCCAAAGGTCACCAAGAGAAAATGTTTTCAAAAATTGTTATCTCAGGGCAAACGAATTGGTGTGAGGGGCACCGTTTCACGGGATCAACTTGTGTCTTTGGGGATCCCGAAAGAAAAGTTTTTTATCTCCAATGCGGTTAATATTCTGGATTTTGAATTGTTTGCCCCCGGCTCAGGTGAGAAGAAGTTTGATCTGATTTACTGCGGATATATGGATCACAACAAACGGGTTGACATCATCATCGATGCTTTTATTGAACTCCAAAAATCACACCCGGAGCTGTCCATCCTGCTGATCGGAGATGGACCCGAACGGCAGAAACTTGAAAGCCGGGTGGCGCAGGCAGGATTACAAAACCAGGCTATTTTCGTGGGCAAACAGCCCCCTGAAACGATCTCTGGTTTTCTCAATCAAGCACGTATATTCGTGATGGCATCCATGTTTGAAGGGCTGCCGGTCGCCATGATCGAGGCTTTGAGTTGCGGCTTGCCCGTTGTGATGCCGGATGTGGGCGATATTAAAGATATTACTATCCACGACTTTAATGGCTTGCTTTTCGATCAGAACAATTCAAGTGGAATGTATGATGCCTTATCTCGTCTGGTGGGTTGTGAAGACCTTTACCATAAACTTCGAGAGGGCGCATTGAAAACGAGAGAGAGGTTTATTGAGGATTTCACGATTGCAGGCGTTCAAAAAACCTGGAATGAGATTCTTAATCATTGATATGAACTGTCCTTTCCCAAGAAAACATAGAACATGGTGAACCATAACCCAGAGAAACGTCCCGTGATACTGATCGTGATTGGCAGCCTTGGCGCCGGGGGAAAAGAAAGGCAATTGATCGGTCTTCTGAAGTCACTGCAATTACAGAAAAAATACCATACTGTATTGGCTGTGATGAATCCCGACGGGTTGAGAGAAAAAGAAGCATCTGAGTTTGCTGATGAACTGATCAATATCTCCTGGAAACCAGGGATAGGAATTCTATCTTCAATTTCTGCTTTGATCAGGATTGTAAAAAAGTCCAGCGTAAAAATTATTCACAGTTGGGGTAGTGGAAGCTGGGATATGGTCAGCCTGATTGTGGCAAAATGGTGCCGTATCCCATTTTTGCACAACGGCATTCGATCTGCGCCGGGCAGGTTGAAGGGGTCTGACCAGTTGACCAGAATCAGCGCCATCTTTGCGGATAGGATTGTTGCTAATTCAAATGCCGGTTTGAAAGCACACAAACTGGATAAGCATCCTGAGGCAAAGGTCATTTATAACGGGATGGACACAGAGCGTTTTACTCCCTACAGGTCAATTGCAGAGGATAATAATCTGTGTATGGTCGCAAATTTTCGCGTTGAAAAAGATCATCAAACGATGATCATGGCGCTTGATTGCATAAGGAAGTCGATCCCATCGGTAATGCTCTATCTTGTGGGTCACGACTTTGGTACCTTATCAGCCATTCAAAGCATGGTAAATAATCTTAACCTTCAAGACAATGTTACTTTTATTACGGATACACTTCACCCTGAACCCTATATTGCAAAAAGTAAAATCGGTATTCTGGCGACGCATGGCGAAGGCATTTCAAATGTTTTGCTGGAGTACATGGGCTTGTGCAAACCGGTTATCGTGTCTGATAACAGTGGGAACCCGGAGGTCGTTGAAGATGGGGTCAACGGATATCTAATCTCACCAGGATCAGCTGAAGAATTGTGTGAAAGCGTGGTAGAACTTTCCACGCATCCTGAGCTTTTGAAAAAGATGGGAATGGAAGGAAGGAGAATCCTTGAGGAAAAGTTCTCCATTCCCAAAATGCTGAATGCTTATGATGAAACCTATATGGAATTAATCAATCAAGAATGAAAGACTGCCTGGCGATTCTGGATTGAAACTCACCTGCAACCCGGAAATTTGAACAGAAAAGCCTGTCCGAGTCTTTTGTGGCTTATGGACGGGTTTGAAGTCGAACTTACTTTTTAGCCTTAAATTTAGAAACCGGTTACCACCCTTTTGTTGTGCCGGTGGATCTCCCACAGCTTGAAGATGCCTAAACGTTTGAAGAAATGATATTCAAGCCTTGGTAACAATGGAAGGCGGTCGTACAATTCTTTGAAATCCGGATCCTGCTCATTTATGAGAAGCAAGATCTCAACGAGGATCGGGTTATGTTTTTTCTGAATGAGTTTATGATATTGATAATTTGTTTCCTGGTCGAAACCGTCGGTTACTCTGATTGATCTCTTCAGGTTGTTTACCCTGCGTTCATAGCTCTTGACATTTCTGTTCGTCCATGAGCCAGGCACATTGTACCGATATACGGAAGTGACCCGATCAAGATATTGGATCTTACCGTGAATTATGGCTAACAAAGGAACAGTCAGATCCCAGATTTGAGAATAATGATACCAATCCGGTGTGTTCTGGTAAATGGATCGCTGAACCACTGCCGACCCCATATCGACCATACGCCCACCCATTGCGATCACATCTTTCATGTTGGCCACCGCATCGTGTTTCCGATACCGATGGATTTGAGGTTCCCGGTTGTCAGAGAAAATTCGTTTGGATGCGGCAAAGCACATGGATGCGTCAGGATGCGCTTCCATAAAATCTACCTGGGTTTGCAGTTTCATTGGGTCGATCCAGTAATCGTCAGCCTCAAGATATGCGATATATTTCCCTTTTGCCCTGGGAATGTTAAAACAGGCATTGACTTCAAACCCCTGTGAAAATTGATTTTCTACCTGGAGGACCGGGAAGATCAAGTCGGGGTATTTTTGAGCATATTCTCGAATGATCTCTTGCGTACCATCACTTGATGCGTCATCATGGATGAGGATTTCATATTTGAAATCAACTTGCTGCATCAGGCAGCTCTCGAGAGCTTCCCGGATGAAAGGTTCCTGGTTAAAGGCAACAAGGCTGATACTGACTAACGGTTTTTCCATAATATTCCCTTAATTTTCAATGTCAGGCTTGCGAAAAAATGTTTCAGAATGGATAAGACTTCTTCCAGGTCCGGCGATTTCATAATCTTATTGACCAGGTAATAAGTTAATATACCCATAAAAACCTGAACAATTAATCGGATGAAGATAATTTCGATGTTTAATTTCCCAATCAAGAAAACCACAATCCCCATGACCAGTGAGGCAAAAACAGGCATGAGAATATCCATAAACTGATCTCTCAGGCTGTAATCAACGAGTTTTCCAGCAAAATAGCTGGCAGCGATGTGGGAAATATATGCAACAGCGATTTGTCCGTAAATCAATGCGAGGATTCCATGCTTGTAGGTTAGCAGGATCGCAATAGCAGTCATTGAATATTTGAATACTTCCAATCTGAGATGGTAATCTGAACGTCCTTTGATGCGAAGCATATTGTAATTTTGAACAACCATTGGGAACAAAACCCCAATCGTACAAAGCAATTGGAAATAGGGGACGCTTGGTGCCCATTTTTCAGTCAGGAGAAATAGAAATAACGGTTTGGCTATAACAATCAAGCCGATCATGATCGGAAGAATGATAAATGTAGATAATCGAATGGCTTTACTGTGGACTTTCTTCAGGGTGTCATTCTGATCCTGATAGGGTGAAAAAGATGAAAAGATGACCTGACCAAGCGCCATGCTTCCTGCCACTGAAACCGCTGATTCCATGGTTTGCGCCCTTGAATAGTAGCCGAGATCAGCCGCGGAATAGGTTTTGCCAATAAAAGTTTGATAAACGTTTTTAAATATCGTTTCGATGATACCGGCGATAAACAACCTTGAGCCGAATGAATACATGGATCGTAAAGATTGATATGAGAATTCGAGGGTTGGACGCCATTTGCTCAGAAACCACAATAACGCAACCTGTGCCAGGCTGAAAGTCAGACTCTGGACCACAAGGCTCCACACGCCCAGGCCGGCATAAGCTGCAATTATTCCGCCCACCCCGGAAAAAAGAACGGCGAAGATGCTCACAGTAAAATGCTTTTTGAAGTCAAGATTTTTCTTCAAAAGTGAGAGCTGAACAAGACTGAATGCATTGATGATCAGGGTCAGTGAAAGGACGCGGGTCAGAGATGTGAGGATTGGTTGATTGAAGAATTTGGCAATGTAAGGAGCAAAAACGAAAAGGATGCCAAACAAAAAAATACCAATCAACAAATTAAAATAAAATATTGAGGATGAATCGGTTTCGGTTGCATCCTTTTTCTGAATGAGGGCGCTTCCAAAGCCGCTATCGGATATGGATTGGGCAATGCTGGTAAATATGGCAAGCATTCCGATAAGTCCGAACTGAGAAGGCTCAAGAAGTCTGGCGAGGATAATCGAAATCACCATATGAATGACCTGTAAACTCAGGCGTTCGGTAACCGACCATGCCATATTGTTAATCGTTTTTTGTTTAATATTTGACATTAATTATCTAAAGTGTTGTCCTCTCAAAGTCTGATTGCGAGGGATAGTATACCATTAACCAAAATTTAGCTGCTTAACATCGATGCGTTTTTTGTCATTTTTCTCTTTGACGGAAAACCGCGTGCAGAAATAATCCGATCTCTTTGAAGTGTTATTGGCTGTTCATGACCTGAAATGTGACCATTCGCTGGCGCTGATCATTATTTACCCCATACCAGCGCGACTCTCCATGACATGATGTTGGCGAACAAGGTGATATGATTATTTCGCCAATACCATTAACCAAAATCCGCCAATTAATTTCGCTGCAAAATCTTGATTGATCGCATAAAGCGTTTTCCAGAGATAATCCCGCAGACCAGGATCTGGTTTGTCTACGTATCGGCTGACATAAGAATAGTTCACAATCTGATAGCCTGTGCCCTGTAAGGTGCCTAAGGCTGTTTCTTTATTGAAATGATGGAGATGACTGCGTATATATTCTTTATTTTGCATGGTGCGGCTGCGCAGCAAGTAGTAGATGGTGATCTGCAGGGGGATGTAAAACACTTTATATTCCCCTTTGAGGCGCAATTTGCTCAGGAAACCTAAATGGTCTCGAACGTGTGTAAACACATTAATGGCCATGACCACATCAAAATATTCATCCAATTTCAGGAGATCTTGCTGGTAATAATGGAGATTTTCCTTTTCGCGTAACTTGCAAAGAGAAAACCCCTCATCCTCTGTTTCGTACCCGGAAAAGATAACATTTTGGTCATAATGATTGGCTAAATTCGAAAGAACGCTTCCATCTCCACAACCTATTTCGCCGATGGTTTTGGGGTTGACACGGTTTTCACTCAAAATATTGAAAATTTTCTCCGCTTTCCAGGGCGAATCTTCTTCGTGCCAATGACGTTTTTTAGGCATTACTGGTTCGTTTTCAATGTAATCTGTCATTTTTATTAAATCCTTAACAGCCCGTATTGAACAGGAAATTCATCTTAATATTTCTTGATATCCGGGAACATGACAATAAACTCACCATCGTACTGTCCCTTCAGTGACTCGATAATGTAATCTTTGAAGTTGTGGGCAAGGATGAGAATGTAGTCAACTTTGTTTTGTTGGAGGTGTTCCCGAGAAACCACCTCAATGCCTGTTCCTGGAATGAACATACCCTGTTTATAAGGCGTATCATCCACAACGAATTCGATCATTGAATCATCAATGCCGACCGAATTTAAAAATACACATCCTTTTGCTGCCGCGCCAAAACCTGCAATTCTCTTATGGTTGGAAACGAGGTCGGAAATGTAATTTTTGAACTCATTGATCTTTTCAAGGGTTCGCCTGCCCCACCTGACGCAAAATTCCTCGGTTATTGTTTTTTCAAGGTTCAAAAATGATGGCAAGGTGATGTCAGGTTTTCTGCTCGCGGATTTCTTTGTCATCAAGACACGCAGTGTGCCGGCATGCATATCATGGTATGAAACGTTGACAACCTTCAGCCCTTCCTGGTCGGAAAGGTCAAGGAGGTTTTGCAAACAGAAATAATAGACATGCTCATGATAAATCTGATCGTAATTGTCATTAAGTAGGGTGGTTAGAATGTATGGAAATTCGAGACACCAAACCCCATCATTGGCGAGGTTGCGAAAAACTCCCTTCACAAAGGATCGGATGGGCTCGGTATGCTGAAAGACGTTGGTTGATGTGATCAGTTTTGCTGGTTGAGGAAAATCGGTGTTTTCGCCAAAATACTCATTGAAATAATCGATTCCAGCGGCATCGTTCATTTCTTTGAAACTTTGACTGGCATCCACATTGACAAATTTTAAATTGGGATTTTTCTTTTTAAATTCCAGAAGCAAAGAGCCATCATTACCGCCAATGTCTGCGACAACATCTCCGGATTGAAGATCAACAAAATCCGTAAGATAATCGTACATCTGAGAACAATGCTGAAGATAGGGCTTATTAACGCTGGAGCGATACAGGTAGTTCCGGAACAATTTATCTTTATCAACAATATCAGTTAGACAGGTAAGCTTGCTTTCAGAAAATAGCTGGATCGCGAGTGGAAATTTTTCAACATTAAGCGATTCTTCTTTTGTTGCGCTCAGATTGTTGACGAGGGGGACAGGTCCGAGGTTGAGGTATTCAACACTTCTTGAGCTGCCACTGATAGGGCAATTTGTTATCTTCATAGCAGGCATTTATTATAACCATCCATAAGTCATTGTCAAACCTCAGATTTAGCGTCAAAATGCAGGTCATGATCTTGCATGATCTTTTTTAGGGAGAAAGATAATCGTTGAAAAATGATTATCGGGCACCAAATTCATGTGTTTATTATACCAATAAAACTGAATACCTTTAGCCAAGGAAACCCAGTCATCTTTCCACATGAATGATTTGTCTGACAAACTCATAAACTTCTCCGTGGTAAAAAATACGAATTGGTACTGCTCATTTCTCGTCAACGAAGTCATTTTGTATGATTTTTTCAGGCATCTGTTCAATCATCTCCTTTGACAAGGGAAACACTATTTCTTTATGTTCACTGTCAATCTCAGTTATAATAACTTTGACCGAAATGAATGTTCAATGGACAGAACATTGTTTTTTCCAACACCGTACAAAGGTCGTTGTTTGCAGCAATTCGAGGTGTTTTTATGAAATCACGTCAATCATGGAAAATTGGGATTATCGGCACAGGTTTTATTGGTAGTGGTTTGAAAAGAACGATTGACTCACTGCCAGATATGGATGTTTCAGCGATATTGACTCGGAGAGACTTGCAGGAATTCCCTGGTGAGTGCGTGTATACTCATTCCGTCCAGCAACTGATTGATAAAAGCGATCTGATCGTGGAGTGTAACGGGAATCCAATTTATGCAACCGATGTCCTGTGCAGTGTTTTGGATGCTGGTCTTCCCGTGGTCACAAGTGATGCGGAGCTGCACGTCACGACAGGGAGCTACCTGGCATCCAAAGGCTTGATCACTGAGGCAGAAGGGGATCAGCCTGGCGCTTTGGCTGCTCTAAACAGAAGGCTTGTCGCAGTAGGTTTTAAGCCGCTTGTTTATGGTAATTTGAAGGGTTTTCTGAATCCCGATCCCACACAAGCGGAGATGAGGCACTGGTCAAAGGTTCAAGGAATATCGATTGAACAGGTCACAGAAGCTACAGATGGAACCAAAATTCAGATCGAACAGGTATTTGTTGCAAATGGACTGGGAGCAGTGATTCCAAAGCAAGGATTATATGGGTTGGAAAGCAAGGAAATAAATGAGGGCGCTCAGAAACTTGCGGCAATTGCAAAGCAAATTGGAAGTCCCATCAGCGACTATTTACTGTGCAGCCCAAAAGCAAAGGAACGATTCCCGGCAGGAGTTTTTATTGTCGGAGAACATGAAAAAACTGAATCAGAAACCATGAATTATTTGAAGTTGGGGGAGGGGCCTTTTTACACACTGCTTCAAAATTTCCATTTTATTTATTTGGATATACCATTGACCATCCGGGAGGTTCTTGATGGGAGGGGAGTTTTACTCAACAATGGCGCTCATCCAACTGCAAGCGTCGCGGCGGTCGCAAAATGTGAACTGCCCTCCGGATCACCTATCACGCGCGAGGATCGACATTTTAAAGTCCGGGGAGAAGCGGTGCGTATCAAGGAAGCGCCCGGGCATGTTCCGATAGGATTGCTTTATAACACAATTCTCAAACGCAAGGTTGAGCGGGGGCAGATGCTGCATTTTGACGATATCGAAATGGACTCATCGAAAGCGCTGGATGCCTGGTTGTTTACCCAATCACAGGCTGGATACTGATCTTATGGTCTTGGGTAGCCGTTGATGACCATTAGTTTTCCAGTTTGCTTTCAATGCTTTTTCTCAGTTCTCCAACGTTGGAAAAATTCTGGATTTCGTTCTGTTGAAATTCGATATCAAATGCCAGCTCAATTGCAATCATCAGGTTGACATGAGAGAGTGAATCCCATTCGTCGACATCATCCGCTGTCATTTCATCAAACAACTCGATGTCTTCATCGTCAAAAACCTCACGAAATACTTCTGTTAATTTTTCTGTTATAGCCATTATTTACTCCATGGTGGATAGGTCGCCCGGGTCTGATCCTTCATATTGGGCACGTAAAACTCGGCGAAGGATTTTCCCGCTTTGATTTTTCGGAATACGATCCGTGATAATAAATTCTGTCGGAGTGGCCGCAGTAGACACCTTGTTGGAAACATAGAGCCGGCATTTGAGTTCCAGGGCTTTGTCCCATACTTTATTATCATGTAAAACAATAAAAGCGACGATCTTTTTATGCAAGAGGGTGTCATCCACGCCGATGACTGCTGTGTCGCCGATTTCCTCAATTTCAAGCAATGCGCTTTCAACCTCGAAGGGACCCACAAGGTGACCTGCGGTGTTGATCACATCGTCATAGCGGCTTACATACCAGAAATAGCCATCTTCGTCCATGAATGCCAAATCCCCGGTGAAGTAATAATCGCCATGAAATTTTTCTTCGTAAGCCTTTTTGTTAAAATAATATGTCCGGAACATCGAGTTCCAGCTCTTGCGCAGGGTTAAATAGCCCTGCGAACCTGCTGGCTGTTCTTGGTCATGATCATCAAGGATGAAAGGTTTAATCCCGGATCTTGGCTTTCCCATGGATCCAGGTTTAACGTCCATACCCGGTCTGTTGGCAATCATGATACTGCCGGTTTCTGATTGCCACCAATTATCATATACTTCCGTCCCAAAGATTCTTTTACCCCAATGATAAATCTCTGGATTTAAAGGCTCGCCAACGCTGTAAATACGTTTGAGGCTGTTTGAGCGCACAATGTCTAATTTATTCTCATCTTCCTGCATTAACATTCTTAATGCGGTTGGTGCAGTATACCAGACCGTGACGCCTTTTTCTTTGAGGATCTTCATCCAGTTGTCTGCATGATACGAACCGCCAAATTGGATGCTGGTTGCATTCGTGCTCAGTGGGGCGATGATGCCGTAGCAGAGACCCGTGATCCAGGCAGGGTCCGCTGTACACCAGTACAGATCATCAGGTTCGAGCATCATCACTTCTTTGAAGGATTGAACGATATCCAGAATAGCGCCATGGACATGCAGTGCGCCTTTGGGTTTGCCGGTTGAACCCGATGTGTATTGCAAAAAGGCAGGTGTTTCTGCGTCCACCTGGTGATCATACTCAAAATTTCTATCTGCCTGATGGGTTAACTTGATCAGACTCATCACAAATTCACTGGTGTGTTCCTCCTGGTCGACGGTTAAGATTGCCTGTAAATGTGGTAATTGCTCTTTAATCGCCAATAGTTTTCTGACCAGGCTCTTTTTTGTGATCACTATTTTCGCACGACTGTCTCCCAATCGATCGACAAGCGCTTCGGCGCCAAGAGATGAAAACAAGATGCATGAAATTGCCTGGAGCTTTAATATGCCAAAAAAACTGGTGAGTAAAATTGGGCTGCGTGGCAGAAAAATACTGACAACATCTTTTGCCTTGATGCCAAGGTTTTTCAGGACATTTGCAATCTGATTTGATTCGGATTCTAAATACTCGTAGGAATATTGAATTTCAGTCAGATCGTTTTGAATCCAGCGGATGACATTCTGATCGCAGTTCTCATTTTGGCAGTGTTTGGTAACTGCTTCAAATGCGATATGATTTACGAACGTCATTTTTTATTCTCCAATTTTCCAAAATTCGATATCATGAAGCGCGACAGCGTTATCTCCAACAATCAGGATATCGTCAATATTGTGTTCAGCAAGGAAGTCCGATAAGGAAAAATCTTGATCGTATCGAAGATCAATGCAATAAGTCTTATGATAATGAGAAGCCAGAAGTGGGTCCAAGGCATTCCGAAAAGAGGAACCAATCATCAGCAGGTTTCTGTCTGAGCCGTTTTCATAAGTGTATTCGATGAGGTCCGTTACATTTCCATAAAACGCATTAAAATGATTTGTGTACGGAATCATTTCGTATTCACCATCGAAATAGATTTTTCTTGGATCGTTTTTTACAATTTGACCGCTCCACAGCATATCGTGAGGTGGAAAATCAACAAGTTCGACTTTGAATGTGTCCCCTTCGATGGGATAAAAGGTTCTTCTTGCCATATACCCTAAAAAATTGATATCAGGAAACTCAATTATTTTTTGATAATTTAGTTTCTCGGTGATGTCGGGATAATTTTCTGCAAGCATCTCATAAATCTCATCGTATGCTCGTAAGATACCATTCACATTCCAGTGATGATCGGTGCGATAATAATAATCTAAATGATCCTGCATGCCTGACAGCAGGAACTTTTTCAAAATCAAACCCTCCGGCAGATTGTCTTCAAAATACCTGATGCCCTGTCCATTGTCAGCGTCCGGAAAGAAGGGCGCCATGGGATGGTACTGAGAGTTGTGGAGGGTTTGGTGGTAATAAAGATAGAAATTTTGTTCAGGATGCGCCTGAATTAGGGCATTATAGTTATCAATTCGTTCGTCGATTATTTCTTGTGCTGAATCGTTGAATCGCGTCACTGGTTGGAGTAGTTGATTGTTTTCTGAGTCAAAATAAATACCAGTCACCATATCTGCAGGAAAAACCGGATCAGAAACAAAAGCGTAGGGCAGGCTGATGATTTTTCGTTCAAGAGCTTTTGAAAATTCAATAATGGGCATGCGAAGAGGAAATTGATCACTTGCAGCGGTCTCAAACTTGCTCACAAAAGATGCATTGACATAAAGATCAATTAATCCTCTCACCCCTTCCCAAAGCGCACCTTTTTGTATGAGTTCAATCGATCGCTTCAGATTTGGGGCGCCAGTTGGACCCAACGCCACCAGTTCTCTGGCTTCGACCACAGATGTTTCAGAGGAGGTTTTACCTTTTAGAAGCCAGTAACCAGGGACGGCTAACAATATGAGAAAAAAAAGTGTCAATAAATATTTTTGTAATTTGCTCAAGAAAAATAACCTTTGATTAGTAAAGAGATTGGTTAATTTCCATCATCTTTTTCTTTCGATGGGTGTAAAAGCTCAAAACCGAATCGCCTCCAATATGGTCAGGGCTTGATCATCCACAGCTCTGCATCCAGATAAACAATGTCCGCGTCACCAACAATCAGAATGTCTTCAATTTGATATTCATCCAAAAAGTTTGATAAGGCGAAATCTGGTACCTGCCTGAGATCGACAAAGTATGTGTGTTGATACTGGGTGGCGATCAATGCGACAAGCGGTCTGGCGTAAGAATTTCCTATGATGAGGATGTTCCTGTCCGCGCCTGTCTGACATTCATACTCTAACAGGGCATTTTGAGTGCCGAAATAGTTCCCATAGTGACTGGTATAGGGAAGCGTTGAATAATTGCCAGCCAGGTAATCATCGCGATCGTCATATTTTCCTTCAACGCCACCATCTTTGACGACACATTCTGGGAATTCAGCTTCAAATCCGATGAATTGATCTCCAGGGATGGGATACAGCGTTTGGCGCCCGAGCGTGCCGATGAATTCGATCCCCGGGAAGGTAACCATCAGTTCGGACTCAAGTTTTTCTGGTATACCAGGATAGTTTTTAGATAGCATTTCATAGATATCGCGATAACCAGTTAATATACCGTCCGTGTTCCAGTGGTGATCCGTTCGATAAAAATAGGTGAGATGGTCATTGAAACTTTCTAATGTTAGTTTACCCAATTTGATTTTCTTGGGTAAGTGGTCCTGAAGGTATTCAAAAGTTTTTCCCTGATCCGCATTTGTAAAAATAGCATTCAACGGATTGGTTTGAGAAAACGCCACGGTCTCAATATAATAGATATAAAACGATTTATCCGGATATTTAGAAATAAGTTCACGGTAATTTGCAAGGCGCTGGTCAATGGTTAAAAAATCGTTTTCACTCAAAGTGTGCGGCGGGTTTATCAGTGCGTTTTCTTTGAGGGCGATATAAAGATCTGACGTCATGTCCGCAGGGATAAAATCATCCGGGGTAAAACCATAGACAGCGCCAATGATTCGGCGGTCCAACGATTTGGAAAAGTCAATTATGGGCATTCGTAGAGGAAATTGATCGGTTGCGGCACCATCAACTTTCCTTTGTAAAGAACCCCCGGTGAACAGGTCCCAAACCAGGGATGCCGCCATTTTTATTTTGCCTTGTTGAATAAAACCCATCGCAATTTTAAGGGTGGGATAGTTTTTTTCGGGCAAACCCAGCACCCGACCTTCAACGAGAGACATCTGTGGAGATGGCTTTCCCTTAACCACCCAAAATGCGGGAACTGAGAGAAGGATGAGGAAGAAAATTATTAACACAAACGATTGGAATTTTTTCAACATCAGAATTCAGCGTACATAAAGGCGGTGAAACCTTTGGAGACAATAAAGGTCAGGGTGAAAATGAACAATGCGATATAAGCAACATCTAATATAACCAGTGAAATCCCCCCCTTCTTCTTTGCTTTTTCCGCAAGGTTGTGCATCAGGGGCAGGCTAAACAATACTGCTGGGATGATGAAAGGTATGTAAAAAAGGATATTGAGGGATCTAAAAGTGACAGAATTGCTCCAGCCATTCATACCGAACAAAGCACCTAAGAAGGGTCCCCAGGAGCGGATGTCGGTAATCCTGAAGAAAACCCAACCGATGATGATTAATACCAAAGAATAGATGTGCTGGATGATCGGGTTGATTTGCTTTAACTTTTTCCCAAATCCGGAAGCTTCAATTGCAAGGATAAGGCCATAATATGCCCCCCAAATCACATAGTTCCAGCTGGCGCCATGCCAGAGTCCCGTTAAAAGGAAAACGATCAGGAGGTTGGATTGCTGCCGAAGAAACTTCTCTTTCTTTCGAGCAAATTCAAGAGGAATGAACAGATAGGTGCGAAACCATGCCCCCAACGTGATATGCCAACGGCGCCAAAAATCCGAGATACTCCGACTGATGTAGGGAAAATTGAAATTTTCAGGCAGGTTGAACCCTAACATTTGACCAACACCAATCGCCATATCGGTATAGCCTGAGAAATCCAAATAAAGCTGCAAAGTGTAGGCGATAATGCCAAACCAGGCTACAGCGGCACCCATTTCACGATAATTTGCAGAAAAAACCTGGCTTGTCGCCAAATGCAAGCTGTCCGCTAAGATAACTTTTTTTGCCAGACCCCCAATAAACCTTCTGGCGCCTTGCATAATATCCAGAGGGATGAATTTTCTGGTGATTAAGTCGTCCTTGACCTGGCTAAACCGGGTGATTGGACCTTGCAGTAACTTGGGAAACATGATCAGATAAGCGCTAAAATTGATCAGGTTGTTCTCAGCATCGTTGACCTGATTATAAATATCGAGAATGTAGGAGATGCCGGAAAAAGTGAAGAAAGAAATACCTAACGGGAGTGCAGGTTCCGAATAATTGATTGAGATAGAAAAAATAGATTCGATGATATCAAAGAAAAAGCCTGTATATTTATAAAGCCCTAAGAGTAATAAATTCAGGATCACCCCGGTCCACATGAGCGATTTTGCTGATTTTTCCTCCTTTGCGCTGTAAACCTTTCCAATTTTTCGACCGATAAAGTAATTCAGAAGGATCGAAAGAAGCAATACATGGATGTGAGTAGGGTCTGACCAGGCAAAAAATGCAAAAGATAAAATGACGAGCAAGGCGTTTTGCCAGGCTCTTTTTGGAAGGACATAAAAAAGTATCAGGGTAATTGGAAGGAATAAAAATATGAAGGTGATGCTTGAAAATGGCATTTATCCTCTTTCTGAACAAAAATCCCTTTTCTGGTTTACAGCAAGTTGATATTATACCCAAAACGACGCGAATTGGTCACTTCGCCTGGTTTTGCGCTTCCAGAACTTCTTTTATTTAAAGGATTTAATTCGATTGAAGAGTAATTAATATCCCAACCAGTTCAGAGCACTTTTGACGTAATTTCTCCACACACTTGGATAGTGGGTGCCATACCAGTTGTCGACAAATTTGACGTTCGCACCCTTGGTCTGCATTGGTTTACGGATCGCGTTGGCGCCACTCTGATAAGCCAGGGGCATTGTCAATTGTGTACCATCACGCAAAAGCACAAAGGGATAAGGAGATCCTGGCCCCGAATCTTCCTGCCTTCCGATATAAAGATAAAATTTAACATTTTTTGGAATGGTAGAGCTGGTAAAGGATCCAATGTATTTCACGAATTGATTGGTTTCCAGCCAGTAAGGTAGATATGGAGGCAAAATTCCGCCGCCTTCTGCCAGCCAAACGGCTGGTGACATTGCCATTATCTTCGAAAAAACATCCGGTCGTTTGAGTCCTGCATAAAGCGAAAACAAAGCAACTCGACTTCCACCTCCGATGCCGGTATGTTCTCGACCAGGCAGGGTGCGGTAGTTGGAATCAATGATAGGCTTCAGATCATCAATAATGAAGTTCAATAATTGGTTTCCTTTTCCATTTACGACGTCGGTTGTGTTGTTGAGCCAATTATCCATATTATAGTTGGTCCAGGGCATATACTCATCGTAGGGATGAAAGGAATCAAATTCAATTGCGACTGCTATAATTCCCTTACCAGTTGTCTCGTAAATCGTATCGAGAGTTTCATCAAATTTCCAATCAAGAAGGTCTGAAATGTTGGCACCAGCTTCTGCACCGAAAACATGCTGTGCATCAAGAAGGTAAATAACCGGATAGGATTGCGTTGTTCTAAAGTAATCCGGCGGCAAATAGACCCAAATCCGTCTTGCCCTGTTGTGGAATGGAATTGTAATATCAAAATGATCCAAACCCTTATTAAAAAATATTGGGAAGTAAGTTTCATAATCCAATGACCGGGTCAATAAAGGCTGTGGCAGGTTCTGCGCCCAGGCGTCAAGGTTGAAATTCCCGTTATTAATAGCCTTTTCTGGTAAACCATTTGCTAACAATGCTTCTACCAATGCTCGGATGCCCTCAAGGTAGGCTTGCGGAAATGATATCCTGTTCCCACGATTATCATTGACGACAGGTCGGACATCTACTTCCATTGTTCGTCGCGCATCATCCACCTCAATCGCAAAGGACACATCCTCGGACAGACCCCGCTCATTGATCAGGTTAAGCAAATGATTGTTGGATAACCAGGTGCCTCCCCTTTCGGCAAACCAGATCGCGGGTGATAGCGCCCCGACCTTTGAATAGACATCAGGCCTCATCAAGCCGGCGTAAAGAGAGAAAAGCCCCCCCATCTCATAGCCGCCAATAGTCGTGTTTTCTCGACTCTGTAAGGTCCGATAGCGTTGATCGATCTCCGGCTTGAGTGTATCCACCATAAAATCAAGGTAAGCATCGGCGTCTCCGCCTGCACTGCGATTTGCCTCATAGGGATCCACCCACAGGTACATATGATTGTTCTCCCAGGGTCCGTACTCTTCCCAGTGATGAATGGGGTCAGAAAACAGCCCCACGATGATGGCATTTGATGCAGCTACGTCTGTAAAGAATGGGTACAGGCTCTCGTCTAAAAACCAGGACTCTCCATCAATCCTATTTTTTATGAAGAACTCTTCTGCCCCCTGAAGGTAGAAGACAGGATAAGCCTGTTGCGAGGTGAAATAATCAGGCGGAAGTAAGATGACCACAGATTTATCTCGCCCATCAAACTGGGGCATTTGGATCGAAAATAATTCAATCTGATTGTTTTCAATCGGGTGCAGCTCATCACGCTGTGATGTGAGCATACTCAAACTGCTGCCTGTGTCAGACTCGTTTATGTATTGAAAGAGCTGATCAAACTCGGCTGATGGGTCGGCTGGATCATCCCCCGCCTGAACCGCATTTGGAACAAGCGAAAAACACAAAACAAACAATAGCAAACCAGTAAAAATTTTTCTGAAATATTTATTTTCTTGATGAGGTATTAAACGCATAAAATTCCCTCTGATTCAGGATCAGTATATTCGTTTTTTTAGATCAATCATTTTACCACAATGGGAAAGGGAAGCCCTGTTATTTTAGATTGTTTTATAAAGAATTAACACCATTGTCAGCCAGTGATCAACCGATAGCAAGCATGGAAAATAAAATTTTTAAAAATCCATGAAGAAAAGACTTGGAAAAATGAACGCTATCTAACAAGACCACCTTGCTTTTGTAGGGCGAATATTAATTGCATTATTGGTAATAAAATATTCTCCAGTGGATAAAGACTTCCGAGTACCTTGAAAGATACATCCACAAACCCCCGCTGAAATAGATCATTATCGCCAGAATGACCGTGATCCGCCGCAAAACGAGATTGCGCAGTTTAAGAAAATAATAGACCATCAGGGTAATGAGTGCACCTATGACTGGCAAATGGTACCTTCCTGAGACCGCGTAGTGACGAAAACCATATTCCAAATCCTGTTTGTAGTTGAATACAAACATGAAGCCCACAAAACCGACCAGGATGTAAATTAACAGGTTTGCAACCGGGTCTTTGAGCTTCCAGTAGCGAACCAAACATACAAACCACCAGAATAGCAAGAGACTGTGAAGCGCAGTAGCCAAAACTGGCACAAAAGTTTTGTGTGAGAAGATCCCCCAGATTGATTGAATGTTAAATGCAATCCAAAAGTCAAAGGCATAATTGATGAGATTCTGAAGGCTGTCGCGCTTGAACCATAACCCCGGCAAACTGACTTGATTGTAAAATTCGCTTCTGTAGGAAAAAGACGAACAATTTCCAATCCCCTTTATTTGATTGCATGTGGGGGTTGGCCTTGAATAGCGGATGAGATTGACCCCGTATAGCCCTATAAAAAGCGACAATGCGATGACAAACACGATCGAGAGCAGGATATTGGTCCGATTAAAGTCGAGTTTGATCTTCCGGAAATTTGTTAAACTAAAAAATAGCCAGGCTAAAAATATGATCAGGGTCATCAACAGGAATTGTTCTTTCGCAAGAGAGCCCACAATGACCCAAAAGCCAGTCAGAGTAGAATGACGGACGAAATCCTCTTTTTTATAGAGGGAGACCAGATGGTAGATTGTTGCTGCACCTGCCAGGTTCATCAAATTGTCGTAACTGATCCCACCGCTGATGAACACAAAAGTTATTATATTGGAGAGGAGAAACGCAGCCAAGACTCCGGCATAGGGGTTGTTTGTCGCTTTTTTTGCCAGCTTGTACATATATATGATGGTGAAAGACGAAATAAAGACGGAGGTAAAACGCCACAGGTGGTCTGACCGCATGGGGCTGGATGGAAATGTAAATCTGAATATCTTGTGAACTGCACCGTAGATCCAATATGCCAGGTAGGGCTGGTCTGTGACGACATAAGACGTGCCCGATTGCTCTTCAGGTATGCCCCAGGTCTCGCTATACCTGTATGCATAATGCCTGTGAGGAGCCTGATCGGGTTGCCCGGAGGTGTACACCATAAACAGGCTAAAGGTGATAAAGTACAGGATCGTTAAGGTTAATAAGATAATGTATAAGGGCGGCTTTGTGATTTGAATTTGTTTAAAAAACGGCAACTGAATTTTTTTGTGCAGATTCCTTTTAGGGGAGTAGGTGAAGAGGCGTTCGGTGAACCCGAACAAGAAAAGGGCGGGAAAGGCTGCAGAAAAAGCAACACTCAATACCTTAAGCCCCAAAAACCATGTTTGATCCCAGGGTGAGGTGATTCTGACGCCAGAATCAAAACCATCGGTAATATTGATTTCATTGCCAATTTGATCTTCTGCAGCCTGGTCAAATTGGATAACTGATGGAACGCCATTGACCGTTACGCCAAGTCTGCCATCGGGCACAGGCTCCCGGATAAAGATCGTCATGCCTGGAACATTCCAGTAACGCATCACCCGTCTGTAAAACGATAGGATTGTTCCGCTTTTACATTCGCCCGAATTGATCACAATAGGATAGTGGTCTTGTTCAAACCCTTCAGGAGAAAATAAATGATTTGTCATCGAATGACTCAGCTGGGGGACGACAAGTGGGGTTTCTCCGTCATCAGCGTCGAAACAGATCTCAACTTGATGGGTTGTGGGAACAGACCAAAAGTAATTGGAGCTGACAGTGATGGCCACGACTAAAAAAGCACTTAAAAGAAGAACAAAAACAAGATTCCGGGTCTTTTTAAGCTTTTTCCAAAAGGGAAGGATAATTGATTTCAGCGCAAATAAGGCCAAAATGAAAAGAACAACACATGAAATGGAAAAAGCAAGGAGCTTTGCTTCCCGATCTTGTTGATAGAAGGATGGGAAATTTAATAAAGCAACCGCAGACAGCCCCATGGCAAACAATAAGGATGCTAAAGCCGATAGAAAATTATTTAAAAACTTGGATTTGTTGGTGCTCATGAATGAATCTCCATGAAAAAAGAAAAAAAGAACAGTGCAAAAACCTGAATTTTATACAAGTTTCTTGCTTAATTGCTGAATGTGTTGGTGGTTATTGTAATGGGTATCAATTTGGTTGTAAAGCAAACAGGAGGGGTATTATTTTTCGGCAGGCGTCAATAACATTAAATATTGAAGGTGATGAAAGTCAGGAATTTGTGTTTCTCAATAAAACCAGTCAATCAGAAATGAGTTGTATTCGCGCAAAATTGTGATCGGACCACCATATAAAAATAACCCGATAGTGAATGCCAGGGTTGCCCAGCGTAGACTTCGAAAGGGGACATGCTCGAGGACTTTCGTAAACAAAATGTAGATCGCTCCAATCACCGGAAAAATATAACGCCCTTGCAGCATAATTTGTTTGAACCCATAGATTAACTCAGTGTTGTAGTTTTGAATAAACAGAACAACAGAATAAAATAGGGTGATCCACACCAGGGTCAGCGTGATATGCGAAAGCCTTTGATAATACATCAGGTTGAAAATGCTCAACAGAGCCATCCAGTAAAACAATAATCGTAAAAAGAGAATGATATCGCGAGGAAAATAGGCTTCATGGCTGATCATACCGAAGGTTCGCATGAGCATGTGTTCTATCCAATCAAACGTTAAATATCGCAGAAGAGGGGGGTAACCTTCGGCGACACTTTCTTTGATGGTTAATTTTTTCTCTAAACCCACTTCACGCAGACGTCGTTCAAAACCACTCAATTCACACTGAGATTCTAACAATATTTCTTCACAGGGAGGTAAGATCGATTTGAATCGAAGGATGTTAATCCCGTAAATTGCGAAGTTGCCGATGATCAGCACAGCTAAAAACAGGATCAGAAGGGCTGTTTTTAGCCCTTTCAATGGGGCAGGGAATATGATTTTTCTATTTCTGACCATGTAAGCAATCCAGGCAATACCCATCGCCAGAGCTAAGGGCAGCAATGTGTACTTTGTCAATGTGCCGATCGCGATAAATATCATCCATTTCAAACTGTCTTTAACAAATTGATCACCTTTGAGCGCTTTTACTAAGTAAAACAGGCTGATCATGCTGAGCATATTTGCCAGATTGTCATAATTAACGCCCCCGGTAAGAAAAACAAACATCAAGGTATGGGTTAGAAGAAAGACAGGCAAAAGCTGCCACCATTTATGCTGAATAACCTGTTTTGAGAGTAAAAAGCTAAAGACTACCGTTGTAAACGCGTACAGGACATTAACAACGCGTAATGCGACTAAAAGCTGGAGATCGGTTATGTTCGGTTTGATCCACTCCAGCAGGTTGATGATTCGAGCATTGATCCAGTAGTAAAGAAATGGATTTTGTTTGATATACCAGCCCCAGACGTAAGTTTCTGCGGTGTCTGGTGGGATGCCTGCTGTTTTCGAGAAATGTTTTGAAAAAATGAAATGCGCAGATTCATCCGGAATGATCCCTGTCAGGGTCGACCGCAATCTCAAAGCAATGAAAAGGGATGAGACGATAAAAATGAGTAAAACTGCCGCGAGGACGATCTTTGTGTCATACGCCCGCCATAGATTTTGAAATTGACTTGTCTTTCTCATAGACTTATTTCCTAGTGATTTCGATTCTCAGAGAGGTAACAAAACCATTCTGATCAATGAGATCGTAAAAAACCCGACCTTCTGACAATTCGTTTTGATCCCTCTTCAATCAACTCTTTTATCTTCTTTGTGCTCAGAAAAATAATCAGATCCCCACTTTCGTGCTATGAAAATGATTCGGTGTTGTCCGGTTTTGAGGGTTAATTAAAGTATAAACGCCAGTGTGAAAAAACATTAGCATACCTTGAGATAAACATTCCCAGCCCACCCATGAAATAGATTAAGATGGCAATTGCGACCGTGAACCGCTTTGCCAGGGCTGACCGAATCTTCATAAAAGCATAAGACATGAAAACAGCAAGAATGCTGAGAATGGGGGATAGATATCGACCTGTGACAACGTAATGTTGAAAATTAAATTCAACTTCGTTCTTGTAATTCCAAAAGAAAACGAACCCCACATAACTGATCAAAATCATTAACAGGAGTGTTGCTATCCTGTCGCGAGGTTTCCAATGAAGGAAGAAATTAAAAATTGCCCAAATCAATAAGGTGAGGTGCAAGCTAATGGAAAGTGTTGGGACAAACGTCTGATGTGACAAAATTCCCCAGACCGACTCAGCCATTTTGTAGATCCAAAATTTCATTGCATATTTTATGGGGTCAGTGAGATGGTCGCGCACAAACCACATCCATTGGAGGTTGAAAGGTTGGTAGTGTTCGTATCGGTAATCATACGTTCTGCATGATGCGATCGCTTTAATCTGCGAGCAAGAAGCTGTTATTCGACCATAACGTACCAGGTTGACGCCATAGAGCCCAAGAAAGAGTCCTAAAAAGACAACAAAAAGAACACTCAAAACGACATTTGCCTTGCAGAATTTAAATGAAAGTGATTTGAAGTTGCGGAGGGTAAACAATAACCAGGCAAGAAATATGATGAGTGTTAACAGCAGAAATTGATCTTTTGCAAGCGAACCAATGATCACCCAGAAGCCAACAAATGCAGTATGACGAACATAATCCTCTTTTTTATAGACCATGACAAGGTGATAAATACTGGCAATGGCTGCCAGGTTCATTAAATTGTCATAACTGATGCCTCCGCTTACAAAGACAAACATCAGGGTGTTTGAGAGGAAAAACGCAGCAAGGATTCCATAATAAGGATTGCCAGTAACCTTTTTTCCCAGTTGATAGGTGAAAAATACGGTTAATGTTGCATAGAAAAGAGATATCAGCCGCCACAATAAACCCGGTACGATATTGATGGACGGCAGAAGAAAACGGAGGATCTTATAAACTGCGCCATTGATCCAGTAATATAGGTAGGGTTGTCCCTTGATCAAGTACTGGATGTTGGGGTCGTCTTCAGGAATACGCCAGGTTTCGGAAAATTTGCGAGAAAAATAAGCGTGCGGTCCCTGATCGGGCTGACCGGATGTGTGAACCATCAGCAGCCCAAAAGCAATAAAATAGAGCAGCGTGAACGCTAATAGGACTTTGTAGCCCGTTAATTGAGACAGGTGCGACTCTTTAATTTTCATTTCCGGCTCTTTCATGTGAATGGAGGTTGTTTTCAACAGGAAATGTAAAGAAGGTTTCAGTTAACCCAAAAAGGAACACGGAAATAAAGAGCGCGCTGATCAGAACGATCAGAAGTTTTAAACCCTGAAACCAGCGCTGACCCCAGGGCATACCCACCCTTTTGCCCTGATCAAAGCCATCTTTCACCACAATTGGATCCGGCGTTTGCTCATCTGATTCGCGGTCAAAAACAACCACTGCAGGAGCTTCATTGATCGAAATAAAGAACCTGCCATCGGGCGGGTTGTTTTGAACCGTGACATCCACCTGATTGCCGATCAGCGCAAGGGTGAGGCGCGAGAGAAGGTTGGTCAATTCGCCGTCAATACATTCACCTGACTCAATGCTTATAGGATAGCGATCGAAACCAAAACTGTTCGGTGAATATAACCTGTTCGTGTTTGGGTCAACCAGCTTTTCTATCGCCAGGCTGCCACGTTGATTGCTACTATCAAAACAAAGTTTGACCTGGTGTAGTTGCGGCACCCCCCAGTAATTGGCTGAAGATAGAGTCAGCACACCGGTCAGGAGGAGAAATAGCATGATCATAAATATCAGGCTGGATTTTTTTGTCACTTGTTTGATATGGGGCAGGA
>LSQX01368230.1_pt1 | contig 25571 bp, 26 predicted proteins | sample 654561 | NCBI WGS metagenome assembly LSQX01 (sample SAMN04489861, study PRJNA283612) | anaerobic digester metagenome | isolation source: 4 biogas reactors fed with cattle manure at either 37C or 55C with and... | place: Denmark: Kongens Lyngby | collected 2014 | reverse complement strand
GGAAGGAACTCCCAGTGGATTTAGACAAATTTGAAGTGGTCTTCCATCTGGTAAGAATGGCATATCTTCTTCAGGTAGAACCCTGGAGATAACACCCTTATTTCCATGACGACCAGCCATTTTGTCTCCCACAGAGATTTTACGTCTCTGGGCAATATAACAACGAACCAACATATTTACACCAGGTGGTAACTCATCTTGGTTATCCCGGGTAAATATCTTGATATCTACGATAATTCCAGCAGCTCCATGAGGTACTCTTAATGAAGTATCTCTAACCTCTCTGGCTTTTTCACCAAAGATGGCTCGAAGGAGTCTTTCTTCTGAAGTAAGATCAGTTTCGCCCTTAGGGGTAACTTTACCCACCAGGATATCTCCTGAGCGGACTTCAGCACCAATACGGATAATTCCTCTTTCATCAATATCTTTTAAGGAATCTTCTCCTACGTTAGGAATGTCTCTAGTAATTTCTTCTGGCCCAAGTTTAGTGTCTCTTGCTTCAGACTCATATTCTTCAATATGAATAGATGTAAAGACATCGTCTCTTACGAGCTCTTCAGAAATCAGCATAGCATCCTCGTAGTTATAACCTTCCCAAGTAATAAAGCCCATACGGATATTCTTACCTAAGGCGATTTCGCCTAGATCCGTTGAAGGACCATCAGCTAGAAGGGAACCTTTTTCCACATATTCTCCTCTTTCCACTAAAGGTTTTTGGTTAATACATGTTCCTTGGTTACTTCTTTTAAATTTCAATAATCTATAGGTATCTGTAGTGCCAGTGCCTTCTTGTTCAATACGGATTTCGTTTGCACTAACGTAAGTTACCGTTCCTGCATTTCTGGCCTTTGGAAGAACTCCAGAGTCCAAGGCAGCCTTATACTCAATTCCTGTCCCTACATAAGGAGCAGAAGGTTTAAGTAGAGGCACGGCCTGACGTTGCATGTTAGAGCCCATTAGCGCTCTAGAAGCATCATCATTCTCAAGGAAGGGAATCATGGCTGTAGCCACAGATACAATTTGTCTAGGAGAAATGTCCATTAAGTCTACTTCATCCTTAGGAACTACTAAAACATCTTCTCTATATCTAACCGTAACCCGCTCATCAATAAAGTAAGAATCATCATCAAGAAGCTCATTTGCTTGAGCCACTAATAGAACGTCTTCTTCATCTGCTGTGAAGTACTTAACTTCTGTCGTTACTCTTCCTGTTCCTTTTTCAACAATACGGTATGGGGTTTCCATAAATCCATATTCATTAACTCTAGCATAACTAGATAAGGAGTTAATCAGGCCGATGTTAGGTCCTTCAGGAGTTTCAATGGGACACATTCGACCATAATGAGAATGGTGAACGTCTCTAACTTCAAATCCTGCTCGTTCTCTAGATAAACCACCAGGCCCTAGAGCTGATAGTCTTCTCTTATGGGTAAGCTCAGACAATGGATTTGTCTGGTCCATGAATTGAGATAGCTGGGACGATCCAAAGAATTCTTTCACCGCTGCTGTTACAGGCCTAATATTAATTAAGGCTTGAGGGGTGATGTTATCTTGATCCTGAATAGTCATTCTTTCTTTAACAACTCTTTCCATTCTGGATAATCCAATTCTAAACTGGTTTTGAAGCAGCTCTCCCACAGATCTTAATCTACGGTTTCCTAAATGGTCGATGTCATCAATATGACCTACCCCATGAGCCAATCCTATTTCGTAACTAATGCTGGCATAAATGTCATCTTTTAGTACATGTTTAGGAATTAGGCTATGGATATTTTTTCTAAGTTCTTCTTTTAATTCTTCTTCTTCAAGTCCTAAGTCTAAAATTGCTTTTAACGTAGGATAATGAACCATTTCTTTAATTTGAACTTCTTTTGGATCAAAAGAGATAAAATCTCTAATATCCACACAGTAGTTCCCAATAACTCTAACCACATGGTCTTCAACTTGAAGATCTACACTGTTTATTCCAGCATCCATGATGTCTGTAGCCATTTCTCTTGTGATTTTATCTCCCTTAGAAGCTAAAATCTCTCCAGTTTCTCCATTAACGATATCTTTCGCAGAGATTTGATTAATTAATCGACCTCCTAAAGAAAGCTTCTTATTAAACTTATATCTTCCTACTTTAGAAAGATCATAACGCTTAGCGTCAAAAAATAGAGAATCAATTAATGACGTGGCACTATCCACTGTAGGTGGTTCACCTGGTCGCAGTCTCTTATAGACTTCTAATAAACCTTCTTCGTGATTATTGGTATTATCTTTTTCCAGGGTGGCTTGTAATCGTTCATCCTCACCAAAGTAATCAATGATTTCTTGGTCAGATCCAAATCCCATGGCTCTAGCCAGTACGGTAATTGGAAGTTTTCTAGTTTTGTCGATTCTAACGTTCATGACTTCACTGGAATCTGTTTCATACTCAAGCCAAGCACCACGATTTGGAATAACTGTAGCTGAGTACAGCTCCTTACCATTTTTGTCTATGCTCTTGTTGTAATAAACTCCAGGGGATCTCACCAACTGAGACACGATAACTCTTTCTGCGCCATTAATAATGAAAGTACCTTGTTCTGTCATGACTGGGAATTCTCCCATGAAAACTTCTTGCTCTTTGATCTCACCGGTTTCGATGTTCTCAAGTCTTATTCTTACCTTCATTGGTGCAGAATATGTGGCGTCTCTTTCCTTGCATTCCTCAATGGAATACTTGATGTTCTCCTTGTCCAGATGGAATCCAACGAACTTAAGCACTAGATTTCCACCATAGTTGGAAATTGGATTGATGTCATCAAACACCTCATCTAATCCTTCATTTAGAAACCATCCATAGGAATCCAATTGAATCTCGATAAGATTTGGCATGTCAAAGACGTCTTTAACTCTTCCAAAGCTCATTCTCGTTCGTTTTCCTGTTGAAATTGGAACAGGATGTACCATTAGCATTCACCCCTTATATAAACTAAAATAACCAGAAAGTGAGCATAATTTCCCTAAGGACTTATGCACTTCTGGATTGTGACCATGCGATACGATTGTTCTCGATTATCAAAGATAAACGCGAAAAATCCCATTTACTATTCTATCCTATTATACACTCTTTTACAAGAGCACGATTATATATGTTATCATAATTGTAACATTTAATCAACGCTTTCTATGAAAATATCCGTTTATTACTCCAAAAAAGAAAATCCGTTCTCTTTTTAGGGGAATTATAGCCTTCGGCGAGATGAAGTAACTACCCGTGATCCAAAAGGCATTAAACTAAGTTTCGCCATTTTGAAACTTTGCAACCCAAAAGGAATCCCAATTATGGTCATACACAAAACAATTCCTGCGATAACATTAGCTGCAGCCAATTCAATTCCCCCAAAAATAAGCCAAAGGATATTAATCAAAAGTGAACCCGCCCCCATAGAATCATACGAAATCTCTTTACCAAATGGAAAAAGTTGTAATTTAGCCATTTTAAAACATTGAATACCCACAGGTATCCCAAGAATTGTAATGGACCATAGTATTCCAACAATAAACCACATAATAGCTGGGATAAATCCACCTAGCAATACCCAAAGTATATTTCCGATCAAACTCATAAAATCATCCCCTTCCTTAAAATCTTAGCAGACAATAATTAAGACTAGATGAAAAGCTCTTTTAGAACAAAATCTATGTGATATTAAAAAAATCCGGCAACGAATACGTTACCGGATTTTTTATAGCACTAGAAGTTAAATTACTTAACTTCTACTTCAGCTCCAACTTCTTTAAGCTTAGCTTCTAGAGCGTCAGCTTCATCTTTAGTTACGCCTTCTTTGATTGCCTTAGGAGCGCCATCGACGATTGCCTTAGCTTCCTTAAGTCCTAGACCTGTTGCTTCTCTAACTGCCTTGATAACCTTGATCTTTTCTTGACCAGCGGCTACTAGGATTACGTCAAATTCAGTCTTTTCTTCAGCTGCTGCTTCTCCAGCACCTGCTCCTGCTGCTGCTGCTGGAGCCGCTGCGGATACACCAAATTCTTCTTCACATGCCTTTACTAAGTCGTTTAATTCTAAAACGCTCATTTCCTTGATTGCTTCAATTATTTCTTCTCTTGATACTGCCATTTATAGACACCTCCGTATATTTTTAACATAATATTTTAGGCAAAAACCTTTGCCAAAGACTTATTATTAAGCCTCTTTGCTTTCTGCAACTGCACTAAGCATATAAACCAGATTAGATAATGGTGACTTAATGCTTCCAAGGAACTTCCCAATAAGAACTTCCTTCGCAGGAATCTTAGCTAGTTGATTCATTAGGTCTGCATTATAAACATTTCCATCTACATATCCACCCTTGATTTCAAGTTTTTTTGCTTCCTTTGCAAAGTTAGCAATTAACTTAGCGGCTGTTGTTTCATCGTCGTAACCAAAAGCCATGGATACTGGACCTTCAAGATATGGATCAAGTCCTTTGATTCCTAGTTGCTCTGCAGCTCTAGTTACCATGGTGTTCTTATAAACCTTATACTCAATATTGTTCTTTCTTAGGATTTGTCTAAGTTCAGTATCCTGAACCACGTTAATCCCTTGATAGTTAACAAGTACTAAGGACTTGGCCTTTTCCATTTTCTCTCTGATTTCCTCTACCTTTTGGGCTTTGATTTCTTTAATATTGCTCACTATATGTCCACCTCCTCACAGCTTTTACACTGCTTACTCAAAATATCATTAAAAAAGGTCTCTCCAAGCGAGGAGAGACCTAATAAGTTTATAACTTACGGTACTCGCACCTCGGTAGGGATTACGAGACAAGCTCACCTACGGTCTTAGAATGCACAATTTTTAATTAATGTAGCTACAAAAGTATAGCATGGTCTTTTCTTCAAGTCAAGAAATTAGTCCATTACTTTTGTTTGGTTGATTTTGATACCAGGTCCCATAGTAGCAGAAATTGAAACAGACTTTAAGTACTGCCCTTTTGCTGCTGCAGGTTTAGCCTTTATTAAAGCTTCCATTAGAGACTTAAAGTTGTCATGAAGTTTTTCTTCTCCAAATGATGCCTTTCCAATAGGAACATGCACGATGGATGTTTTATCAACACGATATTCTACTTTACCAGCTTTGATTTCTGCAATAGCCTTAGCTACGTCAAAAGTTACGGTTCCAGACTTTGGATTTGGCATTAAGCCCTTAGGTCCTAAAACCCGTCCTAGTCTACCTACAACACCCATCATGTCTGGGGTTGCTACAACTACATCAAAATCAAACCAGTTTTCGTTTTGAATCTTCTCCATATAGTCTTCTGCTCCAACATAGTCTGCTCCAGCTTCTTTGGCTTCAGTTTCCTTAGCCCCTTTAGCGAAAACAAGAACACGAACAGTCTTTCCTGTTCCATGAGGAAGTACAACAGCACCTCTCACTTGTTGGTCTGCATGTCTTGGGTCAACACCCAATTTCACATGTAGCTCTACGGTTTCATCAAATTTAGCTTTTGCAGTCTTAACTGCTAGTTCAAGAGCCTCAGATGGAGCATATAAAACACTCTTATCAATAAGCTTTGCACTTTCTACATAATTCTTTCCCATTAATTTGCCTCCTTCGTGGTTTTAACGGTTTTTTGCCTCCCACTTTATTAGGTTATTTTATTCGGTGATAGTAACGCCCATACTTCTTGCAGTTCCTTCGATCATGCGCATTGCAGATTCAACGGATGCCGCATTAAGGTCTGGCATTTTCGTTTCAGCGATTTCCTTTACTTGAGCCTTGGTGATTTGAGCCACCTTGTCTTTGTTTGGAACGCCGGATCCACTGTCAATTCCTGCTGCCTTCTTAATAAGAATAGCTGCTGGTGGTGTCTTTAAGATAAAGCTAAAAGATCTATCTTGGAACACGGTGATGACAACTGGAATAATATATCCAGCCTTATCAGCAGTTCTTGCATTGAATTCTTTACAGAATCCCATGATGTTTACACCATGTTGTCCAAGAGCTGGTCCAACTGGTGGTGCTGGTGTTGCCTTTCCTGCAGGAAGTTGTAACTTAATCATTCCTGTAACTTTCTTTGCCATGAGTTTATTCCTCCTATACTGTGGTAGATTGCGGGTGTATTACCCTCCCACTTATTTAAGACCTGAAAATCCAGGTCAATAAACCTAATAAATTTTTTCAATCTGGTTAAAATCAAGTTCAGCGAGAGTAGCTCGTCCAAACATTTCAACTTCAACTTTCACCTTACGCTTGTCTTGATTGATTTCCATAATCGTAGCAGGGAACCCCAGAAATGGTGTGGCGATAATTTTTACACTCTCTCCAACTTCCAAATCAACTTGCTCCACAGCTTCTGTAATACCCATGTTTCTTACTTCTTCATCTGTAAGGGGCACTGGATTATTTGATTTAGCGCCAACAAAACCTGTGACACCTCTCGTATTTCTAACAATATACCAAGACTCTTCTGTCATTACCATTTTCACAAGAACATATCCCGGGAATTTCTTTTTAAGGACAACCTTTACTTTATCATCTTTTCTTTCGATGACTTCTTCCATAGGCACTTCTATCAAGTGTAAGAGGTGCTCTAGATTACGATTCTCTATGGCTTTTTCTAGATTGATTTTAACCTTATTTTCATACCCTGAATATGTATGAACTACGTACCATTGTGCTTTTTCTTCCATACAAAAATACAGGAGCAGACGAATTCGCTACCCCCTACCTCCTTACCTAAAGTTGAAATAGAATCTCTGTTAAAAGACCATTGTAAATGAAATCTGCAAAAGAGATCAATACAATATAAATTGCAACTATGGCAGAAACAATACCAACCGCTTTTTTCGTTTCCTCTTTGGAGGGCCAGGTTATTTTTTTGGTTTCAGCTTTAACGCTTTTTACAAAATTGATAGGTCCTTTAGTTTTTGAAGCCATGAAATCACATCCTTAGTCAATGTTTTCCGGGTTACTTAGTTACTTTGTCTAATTACTTAGTTTCTTTATGAGCAGTATGTTTCTTACAGAACTTACAATACTTGTTCATTTCAAGTCTTTCAGGATTGTTTTTTTTGTTCTTCATAGAATCATAGTTTCTCTGCTTACATTCTGTGCATGCCAAAGTCATTCTCGTTCTCACTTTTGAGCACCTCCGTATATTATTAATTTGTTTACATCATAAATAGCCCCATGTATAAGGGTATTACTAAATTACTTTATCACATGAGCTTTATCATGTCAAATAAAAAACAGGAGAAATATCCATGTTTTTATTTGTAGTTTAGCTTTTATTTCGCCAACCATTCTCCTTCCTTCTTATAGGTGAAAAATGGGGGTAAAAAAAGGACTGGATGCCCAGTCCTTTAAAAGTCATTTTTAGCTATAAGAATTATCCTACGATTGTAGTAACAACTCCTGATCCAACGGTTCTTCCGCCTTCTCTAATTGCAAATCTTAGACCATCATTCATGGCGATTGGAGTAATTAACTCTACGTTCATGTCGATGTGGTCTCCAGGCATTACCATTTCCATACCGTCTGGAAGCTTAATGTCTCCAGTTACGTCTGTGGTTCTGAAATAGAACTGTGGTCTGTATCCGTCAAAGAATGGGGTATGTCTTCCACCCTCTTCTTTTTTAAGTACATAGACTTGTCCTACGAACTTTGTATGGGGTGTGATTGCTCCTGGCTTGGATAGAACTTGACCTCTTTCGATGTCTGCTCTTTGGATTCCTCTAAGAAGTGCTCCAATATTATCTCCAGCTTGTGCAGAATCTAGAAGTTTTCTAAACATTTCTACTCCTGTACATACAACCTTACGGCTTTCTTCTTGTAGTCCAACGATTTCAACTTCGTCTCCTACTTTTAGAATTCCACTCTCTACTCTTCCTGTGGCAACTGTTCCTCTACCAGTAATGGTGAAGACGTCCTCTACAGGCATTAGGAATGGTTTTTCAATTTCTCTCTCTGGAGTTGGGATATAGCTGTCAATAGCAGCCATTAGGTCTAGAATTGGTTGAATCTTCTCTGGGTCTGTTGGATTCTCCAATGCTTCTAGAGCTGAACCTGCAACGATTGGTGTATCATCTCCTGGGAAATCATACTCGCTTAGTAGCTCTCTTACTTCCATTTCTACTAATTCAAGTAGCTCTGGATCGTCTACCATGTCTGCCTTATTTAGGAAGACAACGATGTAACCAACACCTACTCTGGATGCTAGAAGGATATGCTCTCTTGTTTGAGGCATTGGGCCATCTGCAGCAGATACTACTAGGATTGCTCCGTCCATCTGAGCTGCTCCAGTGATCATGTTCTTAACATAGTCAGCATGCCCTGGGCAGTCTACGTGAGCATAGTGACGATTTTCAGTCTCGTACTCTACGTGAGAAGTATTGATGGTAATTCCTCTTTCCTTCTCTTCTGGTGCTTTGTCAATCTGGTCGTACTTCGTTGCTGTAGCTCCACCAGATTGTGATAGAACTGTGGTTATAGCCGCTGTAAGAGTTGTCTTACCGTGGTCAACGTGTCCAATAGTTCCGATATTCACATGGGGTTTGTTTCTTTCAAATTTAACTTTTGACATGAATTTTATTCCTCCTTAATAGATAAAACATTGTATCTACTATTATAATATTATTTCCTTCAATTGACTAGTCCCTCAACGGTGCCTGGCGTTCCCAGTACACAAGGGAATAAATGGAGCCCATAAGCGGAATCGAACCGCTGACCTCCACCTTACCAAGGTGACGCTCTACCAACTGAGCCATATGGGCATTAATCTCACCTCATCAATTCTACTAAATACTCTAAGGCTTGTCAATAGGCTAATGGAATTCTTTATTTTAGGTTATTTCTAAATTCTTAGACAGTTTTTTTCGAATTCTTTGGATAGCATTATCAATGGCTTTCTCCTCTTTCTCAAGAACTTTTGCGATTTTACAATAGCTTACTCCTTGAAGGTATAGTTCTAATACTTGATGTTCAAATGGTGATAAAGCCTTTTTGATTTCTTGATTTATTTCATAGGTTTTTTCAACATCTAAATATAACGATTCAGGATCTTCTTTTTTAGAGGTGACAAAAGTTTCAATATAACTTCGATCCGAATCATCGCTATATAACGGTTTATTTAAGGAAACGTAAGTATTCAACGGAATATGTTTTTGTCTTGATGCCGTTTTTATTGCTGTCATAATTTGACGCGTAACACAAATATCCATGAAAGTCTTAAAAGAAGCTTGCTTGTCATGGGAGTAGTCCTTAATTGCCTCATATAACCCGATTAGTCCTTCTTGAATTATGTCTTCTCCATCACCGCCCACAAGAAAATAGGATCTGGATTTATTCCGGACATAGGAAAAGTATTTTGCCGTCATGAACTCCACCGCTTCTTGGTCTCCATTTTGGGCAAGAGTAATAATCTCTTCATCTGTTAGAGTTAAAAAACGTTCTTGGTTCTTTGACAATCTTTCCCCCTCCTCTCCTATAAGAGAAACCCTTTTCCGGACTACTTAGATTATCATAGAAAAATGGCTAAAAGTCAAGCTTTCAGCCATTTCTACGCATTTTCTCTAATTTTTTTCGCAATTCTTCATCAACTAAATCAGACAGTTTTAAACCGCCCTTATTTGAAAGATTCTCTGTTTTCTTTCGAATCTGTTCTTCTGCTTTGAAATAAGAGACTCTAAACTCTTTCGAGCTAATTCGTTGAGCTCCCCGACCAAATATAATCTGTTGCTCTAAATTATCTGATGTAACGACTTGGACTTCTATTTTCCGTCCCAATCCATCCACCTCTCGCTCGATATAAGAATCCGCAGTCTCACTATCTTTTGTGTAGACCACTTCAACCTTAGCCTTAACCTCTTTATGTTGGCTACGCCCTGAGACTCTGTGGGCATCAAAAACCACAGAAACACTGACGTCATAAAAGCTGGCATAATTAATCATATACTCCACCAGCTGATCCCTAGAAGCACTAAGCGATAGATCTTTTAGTTCTTTCCATGAATTAATCACATTGTAACCATCAACAAAAACTTTTTTCATTATATCCCTTGGAGAAGACCACTCTCGCCGCCTCTCCTCTTATTTGCTTCGTTTAATCCGGTCTGTCATCACTTCATACATTAGAATTCCTGCAGCCACAGATGCATTTAGAGAATTTATTTTTCCTACCATGGGTATGGCTACCACATCATCACATTTTTCTTTCACAAGACGAGATATCCCTTTACCTTCGTTACCGATAACTAAAGCTACACCACCACTAAAATTTGTATTATAGCTCTTTGATTTTGAATCCATGTCAGACCCATAAATAAACAATCCTTTTTCTTTGAGTTCATCTATAGTTCTTGCTAAATTTGTTACTTTAGCCACCGCCATGTAATTCACCGCACCAGCAGAAGTTTTAAATACAGTGCTGTTTACCCCAACACTTCTTCTTTTAGGAATAACGACACCGTGAGCTCCTGTTAACTCTGCAGTTCTGATAATAGACCCTAAGTTATGAGGATCTTCAATTTCATCTAGAAGGATAATAAAAGGATCTTCATTACGTTCTTTCGCAATCTCAAGAAGATCTTCAATACTTCTATAAATATATGGTGTTACATAAGCGATAACCCCTTGATGGTTAGGTGTATTAGCCACAAAATCGAGTCTTCTTTTATCCGCTTCGATTATAGGGATATTTCTCTCTTTTGCCATGGCTAAAATCTTTGTAATCGAACCTTGAACATCACCTTTAGTTACTAATAGCTTCTCAATGGTTAGCTTTGTTTCAAATGCCTCAATAACTGGGTTTCTGCCCTCTATAATATTCTCATTTAATTCTTTAGGTTCTTCCACCTCTTTATATACTCTAGGCCCTCGTTCAATTCTCCTTTGATTAGCTTCTCTTTTTTGATCATCAATATCAATTTTTCTTTTATTCTCTCTCTTGGTCATTCTTTTCTCCTCCTTCTATAATTTGAAAGGACAGCTTCATAAGCTCCTCTAATCTCTCTTCATTACCTATAAGGTAAAGATAGCCTACTAGAGCCTCAAACCCACTAGCCCTTCTGTAATCAATCACACTGGCATTCTTAGCCACACTGTGAGATTTAGTATTTCTTCCTCTTTTAAAAATATAAATTTCCTCATGACTTAAATGAGGCAGCGCTAATTCCATAATCCTACTTTGGCTAGAAGCCTTAACATATTTTACGGCTTCTACGTGAAGAAACTTAGGCAGCATGTTCGGAAAATTTAAGACTAAACGGTGCCGTACATAGTTTTCATACACACTGTCTCCAATAAATGCTAAAGACAAAGGATTGTAGTTTCTTGCTTCTGCTTCAGATAAAGGTTCTATTCTCTCCATGTTTACTCCCATCGTTCTTTTTCTTTTCATTATAAACCATCTTCCCTCTTCATTGCGCAAAATAATCTATCTTCATAAAAAAGAAAAGTAGGAGATGATTAAAAAAGGATCTGATAAAAATCAGATCCTTTTTGGCATAACTTATTTTGAGTAGTACTCAACGATTAGCTGCTCATTGATTTCAATAGGCAGTTCTTCTCTTTGTGGTTCTCTTACAAGTGTTGCTTTGAAATTTTCTACATCTTTTTCGATATATCCTAGTGGTGATGCTGAAAGGTTGTTGAAATTGTCAAGGAAAAGGTCAGTTTTTCTGGACTTCTCTCTTAATTCAATAACATCTCCAACACTAATTACGTATGAAGGAATATCAAGTTTCTTTCCGTTTACTAGGAAATGTCCGTGGTTTACCATTTGTCTTGCTTGTCTGATTGAACTAGCAAAGCCCATTCTATAAACCATATTATCAAGTCTCTTCTCAAGTAAGCCTAGAAGAAACATACCTGTTTGTTCTCTGCTCTTCATTGCTTTATCAACGTAACGAACAAATTGTTTCTCAAGTACACCATAATAAGCTCTTAGTCTTTGTTTTTCTAGTAATTGAATACCATACTCAGAAAGCTTCTTATCCGCTCTTGAAGAACCTCTCTTAGATCTGTTCATTGCTTTAGGATGTCCTACAACATTAAGACCTAGTCTTCTTGCTGTTTTAAATCGTGGTCCCATCATTTTTGCCATTTTTTGTTTACCTCCAAAAATTTAAATACGTTGCCGCGGTATTTTATTATCTTTTGGATACGCCATACAATATTTTATACTCTTTGCATCCATTTGTCAAAGACTTTTTTAAAGAATTCTTCTGATACTCAAGGCCTCTCTCTTTTGACATTATTCTACTTGCCATTAGTGGCTCCTAAGCTTTTAAGATAAGGCTCTAATCCATCACTCATTAGAATTTCGTTGTCGTGGGTAACCCAGACAGCATAAGCATTATCAATCTTACTTAGCATTTCTTTCCCTTTTTCCAGAGATGACAAGAAGACTGTGGTGGACATAAAGTCTGCCAACCCTGAATCTTCCATAATTACGGTCACCGCTTTAAACTCATCACCAGGCATCAAGGTTTCGTTGTCTATAATATGATGATATGCCTTATCCCCCACATAATAATATCTTTGATAATCCCCTGATGTTACCACTGAGATGTCATTTCCAAAAACTGTATCCAAACTATCCATATTTACGAAGAAAGATGTGTCTGGATTTTGAATTCCGACCCCCCACTTCTCACGAACTCCATCCAATGGCTTTCCAATGGACTTCACGTTACCCCCAGCAGAGATAATAAAAGATTCAAACCCTTCCTCTTTCATGTAATCAGTAATCATCTCCGTGGCGTAACCTTTAGCTACAGCACCTACATCAAGAAGCATATCCGGATCTTTTAAGAAAACCGTTTTCTCTTCCATATTAATGATAACATCATCTAAATTCGTATGCTTATTAGCCTCTTCAAGATCCTCTATTAAAGGAAGGGCCGCATTATCCGGATCATCTTTACCCGCATCTCTGGTTTCATGCCAAAGATTAAGTACACTGCCCATGGCAATATTAGCTTTACCATTAGTTTTCTCATACCATTCCTTGGAAAATAAAATCATATCGATAATCTTATCATCTACCTTAACAGGTGCAATCCCTGCCTGATCGTTGATAGTTTTTACATTATTAACCCCATCATAATTATTATAAATATCATAAAGCTCATGATAGGTTTTGAACTCGGATTTGATTTCATCGAAATAGGTATTAAACTGTTCTTGAGAATCTGTGTATCCTATTACAATAGTGACTGTATCAAAATACTCAAAAAACTCATTACGATATTGATCTTTCGATTCTACTTTTGGTTGGCACCCTGTTAAAACTACCAGAATTAAAAGTAGTGGAGAAATTTTTTTTATCCATTTCATCATCTTTTCGTATCCTCTTTTCCCACAAAAATATTTCATTACTTACTGTATCAAAGATTTCTTAAAAAAATACTATTAAAGATTAAAAAAGCTCCTCCAACTTAATGGAGGAGCTTTAAATTTTAAAACTTATCTTGCTTGTTCAGCAGCCTCTTTGAAAGCAGCTAAGTAGTCACCAACAGTAATTGTTACTGATGATTTTAAGTCTTCTACATCAGGAACTTCTTTATGCGCTGGATCTCTTTCGAAAACCTTCATCCCTGTAATCTCGTCTGGAGTCTTACCTACCATCCAAGCTTCAAGAGCTTCTGCTTGTTCATACCATTCTTTACCGATTTCAGAAATTGCTTTCATGCCATAGTCGTCTCCACGTTCTTTCTTGGACTTAGCATCAACAGTTACATCATTGGTAATTTTACCATCTACATCAAATCCTACGATAGTCTGAGCTACGTCAATCTTTGTAGCGACTACTTTTCCATCTGCATCTAGAGCAGTGGCAACGATGGTGGTATCAACTTGAGCTGCTGCTCCTTTGTCTCCATCCATATCTTTGGATTTAGCTAAAGATATAACTTCTCCAGCTCCAACTTTTACAGCACCTTCTACATCAATAGCGTTCTTTACAGCCTTTTCAACTGCAGCGATGTATCCAGAAACCTTCATTGTTACTGTGGACATTAGGTCTTCTTCTTGAGGAACTGCTTCTTCAAGTTTCATACCTGTTACTTCATCAATAGTTTTACCCATCATCCAGTTTTCAAGATCTGTGATTTGTTCAAACCACTCTCTCTTAATTGGTGAAGCATTTCTCATACCATAGTCGTCTTCAAGTTCAAATTTAGTTTTTCCTTCTGCTGTAATGTCAGATGTAACTTTCATATCACCATCAAAATCTACTTTTTGTTGTGCTGTATCAATAGTGATTGAAGCAATCTTACCGTCTGCGTCAAGCCCTACTACTGCGATAGTTGTATCTACTTGCCCAAGAGCCTTACCTTCGGCTAGTTCTTTGCTTGAAGCAACACTAGTGATGATTCCTAGTCCCATTTTAGCAATTCCGCCTGCTTCTGCTGGCGTATCTACTGCTGGGGTCTCCACTGCTGGAGTCTCTACTGCTGGAGTTTCCGCTGGGGTCTCTACTGGGGTGTCGTTATTGGCACATCCGGCTAATACACCAAATGTAAGTGCTGATGTTAATACTAATGAAAGAATTTTTTTCATAGTCTTTTTCCCTCCGTAATGAATAATTTGTACTGCTAGTACTCTCTTATTCTAATACATTGTTAATCATCAAACAATAGTTTATGAAAAAGTTGTTATATTAACAAAAACTTAACCTTTGAAGAATCACTTTATCGAATTCAAAGGGATGTAACCACGGATTTGATAAATTATTTTCACAATTCCTTCAGCTTTTTTCTCAAATTCGTTCAATATCAGGACAACTTTTACAGATTATCCGTTTTTTTCATTATAATTTCACAAAAAATACTAAATAGCCCTACCCTTTTTTTGTCCATCTCACCCCTTGTGGAGTATCCTCTAAAACGATGCCTTTTTCTAAAAGTTCATCTCTTATGGCATCAGACATTATAAAATCCTTATTTTTTCGCGCTTCGTTTCGTTTTTCAATTAACGCTTCTATCTCATCTTCTAAGGATCCACCCAAATCATGTTGCAAAATCCCTAAAGGGAAACCTAGTTCTCTTAATAGAGAAATGGAGAATTGCACAAATTCTACAGATGAGGTTTCGTCTATAGCAATATTTAATGCTTTGACGAGTTCAAAGATTACTGAGATTCCATCCGCTGTATTAAAATCTTCATCCATTTTTTCGATAAATCTATCTCTATACTTCAACAACTCTTTTTTACTATCTTTCTCTTCTTCCCTCAAAGTAATCTGTTGGTTCTTCAAAAATCCATTAAGTTGATTTAACCCATTGTACATACGCTCTAAGCCTGACTTCGCAGACTCCAGAACTTCCATGGTGAAATTAATCTGCGTACGGTAATGACCAGACAACATAAAGAGACGAACAACTTCCACGTCATAACGCTCTAAAATCTCCCGGGCTGTAAAGAAATTATCTAAGGATTTACTCATTTTCTTATTATCCACATTAATAAACGCTCCGTGGAGCCAGTACTTGGCGAAAGGCTTTCCTGTTCTACCTTCACTTTGAGCTATTTCATTTTCATGATGCGGGAAAATTAAATCTGTACCACCACCATGAATATCAATGGTCTCTCCTAATAGATCGTGGGCCATGCATGAGCATTCAATATGCCAGCCTGGACGACCTTTACCCCAAGGACTATCCCAAGCAGGTTCAGAAGGTTTCGCTTTTTTCCAAAGAGCAAAATCCACCGGGTCTTTCTTTCTCTGATCTACTCCAATTCGCGCACCAGCTCTTAAATCATCTAGTTTCTGACCTGATAACTTTCCATAGGTATCAAAGGATTTCGTTTCATAATAAACATCCCCATCTATTTCATAAGCATGCCCTTTGTCTTCTAATTCTCCTACAAACTCAATGATTTCATCAATATAATCTGTAGCTCTCGGATTTACAGTAGCTCTCTTTATTCGTAGTTTATCAGCATCTTCGTAGTATTCTTTGATGTATTGATCTCCTAGCTCCTTTACCGTAACCCCTAAATCTTCGGCTTTCTTTATCATTTTATCATCAATATCTGTGAAGTTTTGGACGAAATTTACTTCATAACCCCGGTACTCTAAATATTTTCGGATGGTATCAAATATGACAAATGTTCTGGCATTCCCGATATGAAAGAGATTATAGACTGTAGGTCCACAGACATACATCTTCACCTTTCCTTTTTCTAACGGGATAAATTCTTCTTTTTGATTGGTCATAGTATTATAAAGTTTCATTTTTTTCCTCCACACTTTCATCTAAGTTCATATTTGATTTTAGCACGATTTCCCTGAAGGTCGATTCTACATTCTCAAAGTTTACTTTAATAATCTCCCCTTGGCGATTCTTAAGATCAAATCCCTCCGTAAAACTCTTCCCTAAAATGATTCGGTAAGGAATAGAAATTAGATCATAGTCATTAAACTTACTTCCTAGCCGATCTCGCCGATCGTCAAGAATCATCTTAAAACCCGCTTTTAAAAGAATATCATAGACCTGTCCCAGAGCTTCTAACGCTTCTTTATCCCTCGGGTCCACCGTGGTCACTACCCCTTGAAACCATTTTAACTTCTCGGGGAAATTAAATCCTTTACTATCCATCGTCTGGTGGCATATCGCTAAAACTAGTCGATCCACATTAATGTATCCTGCTTGAAGAGGAACAAACTCTTGCTTAGAAAGAGCATTCTGTACTCTTAGCATAGGTAGCCTTTCTCTTTTCTCCGCTAATGCCCAACCTCTTTTTTCAGTTAAATCTTTTGATAAATCATAAAAATTTCCCTTGTAATCTCTGCCATAGGTGACCCCTAAGAGATGGTAATTTTCCTCATTAGCTCCGGCCACATATGGTTTTTCTTTAATAACACTATGATCAATGAGAATCTCATTAACTTTTAATCCTACAGGACCAATATATCCAGGTGAAACTCCTAGTTCTGTTTTTATACTATACTCATTTTTAGGGGCTAGTTGCCCCTCTTGCAAGCCAAGTATTCGAGTCAATTTAGTTAAGTCCACTTCTTTTGATCCCGAGACAATCACAGCATAGTCATTTTCTCCATGGCTATAAACTATAGTTTTTAGGATATCACGAGGAGCAACTAAAAGATATCGGCATAGTTCATTTACGGTCTTTACTCCCATAGTCTCCACTTTAACTTGATTTTTTAGAGGATAATCTATTTTCTCCTTCTTTTTATCAGATAGAGTTTTAGTAAGGTGAAAAGTATCCTTCCCTGAAATCAGGGGATAAAAAAGAGCATTTTCTGAACTTATTACTGTTTTCAATAATGAAGCTAGTATCTTGTGTATTAAATTTCCCATATTATCTTCTTCACTTCCAATAGAAGACAACCCTAAAATCTTTTGAGTCTTCATTTGCCAAAGAGATGCTTGATAATCCTGATTGATATTTAAAGTTTCTCTATAGAAAAGCTTAACTGGCAAATCCTTATAAGAAGTAACTAATACATCATTTATCATGGCAATTTTTGAGATCATATCCGACACAACTTCCGCCTTAGGAATATGACCTTCCACAAAGTTCTCTTTAGTTAAGAAATCAGTAACATATTGTTCTACTGCATCTCGAAATATAATCCCTAGCGGGGTGTAGAAAGTCATCTTCTCCTTGGTTTTAATAAATCCTGCCCGCTCCATTCTATTATTAAGTTCATAATCCTCTTTTGTCTGATCTGGTTTTGTCGTCCTTATTAGAAGTTGCTCTATTTTCATATAATCCCTCATACTCTCTTTGTTCTTAACTATAATTTATACTGTTCTTCATCTTATTATACCTTTTATGAAACTACAGTCTAGGATGATTTTTTAACTACCCGATTATAATGCCAAAAAAAGGATGTGCCTAAGCACACCCTTTTAAAATATAAAATTATAGAACTGTTGAAAGGATAAATCCACCGATAATACCGCCTAAGATACCTGCTAGAACTGTGGTTGTATTGAACTTCTTGCCAGCAAAAAGATCTGCTAACATAAGTCCAGTACCAGCTGCCCAAGCCATGTCAATCCAACTTGCACCAGATTGCCAAAGCATTCCGATACCATGGTTTAATGCCCATGTAGTACCAACGATAAATCCAGCAGCCATCCAGCCACCGATAGGACCCCAAGCCTCTACCATTTTACCCCACATCATGGAGATTAAGAAAGGGAACAGAAATCCTGCTGCAATTGTTGAAACTATTGTATTTAAAGTCATTTATTCTACCTCCTATCCCTTACTATGCTTCAATCTTGTTGAAGGCATTAATGGCAAGTGCTGCCAAGATGGCACCAACAGTAACAAGTCCCATGGTTGGTAAAGATTCTACAAGTCTGCCTAGGTCAAATCCATTTCCACCTACACCAAACACGTCTCTCATAATTCCTACCCAAGCAATACCCCAAGCCATATCAACAAATGCATGGTCTCCTGGGTTATCGATTAATCCTACGTAATGGTTTAAAAACCACATAGGTCCAATAATAGCTACAGCTGCAAACCAGCCTCCTAGATTTCCGTAAGCACCTGCCCAGTCGCCCCATATACTCATAACGAACATACCAGCAATGGCAAAGCCTACTGTACTTCTTAAAAATTTCATACAATATCTCCTCTCTTTACTCTTTTAGTTTTTTTTAAAACTTACTTTGTTTGGTGAGCATAACTTCCTCAAGAACCAAATCCACATCATCGCTAACCATGGATTGAACCCCAGCTACAAAAGCACCTTCAACCATTGGAGCATCTACTAGAATACATTTGTTTTTTAGCTCTTCATCAACTAAATCTAATGCAATCTCAGAGCTCATAATCGAACTACCAATATCTGTAAATATTAAGATATTATTGCAATTAGATAGTTCATTTATGGCATCTACAACTTTATCAGCACTTGTACCCAGTCTACCGTCGGAAGTTCCCCCAGCGGATATAATTGGAACTGCATCTTTAGTCATTTCAATTACTAAATCTTTGATTCCGTCTGTAATTTTCTCACTATGGGATACTAATATTAAACCGATCAAATAATCAACTCCTTTGTTTGCGACTTTAAATCGCGAGATTTTCACCATTCGCCTTTGAAAACAAGGTATGGCTTGAGATAAATAATATTATTCCAACTCTATGCCAGCATAGAGTTGGACAATACTTTATATTACATGTTTATTCTTTATCGATCCAGTTAAGTGATCTTTCAACAGCTTTTTTCCATCCAGCATAAAGTCTATCTCTTTCTTCAGACTTCATGTTAGGCTCATACTTACCATCAACAGCCCATTTGGTCTTAACTTCATCTTCATCAGCCCAGAATCCAACAGCAATACCTGCAAGATAAGCAGCACCAAGTGCTGTAGTCTCTGCAACTACTGGTCTAAGAACTGTACGATCTAACATATCAGCTTGGAATTGCATTAAGAAATTATTAGCTGAAGCTCCACCATCAACCTTTAGGTTTTGAAGTTCAATTCCAGCATCTTTTTCCATAGCAACTAAAACGTCTTTGGTCTGATAAGCAATAGATTCTAGAGCAGCTCTGATAATATGATATCTGTTAACTCCTCTGGTTAGTCCAAACAATGCTCCTCTAGCATATTGATCCCAGTGAGGTGCACCCAGTCCAACAAATGCTGGTACCATGAAAACTCCACCGTTGTCTTTAACTTTAGTTGCAAAATATTCGGTATCTCTTGAATCGTAAACTAACTTAAGTTCATCTCTAAGCCACTGAACAACTGCTCCACCAACGAAGATTGAACCTTCAAGTGCATATTGTACTTTCTCACGAGATGTTGCAGCTATAGTTGTGATTAGTTGATTATCAGAAAGTTTCATTTCTTCTCCGATATTAACTAGTAAGAAACATCCTGTTCCATAAGTGTTTTTAGCTTCTCCAGGTGAGAAACAAGCTTGTCCATAAAGTGCTGATTGTTGATCTCCAGCAATACCTGCCACTGGAACCATAACACCATTAAGGTTAGTTTCGCCATAAACTTCAGAAGATTTCTTGACTTCAGGAAGCATGGATTTAGGAATATTTAACTCTTTAAGAAGTCTTTCATCCCATTCTAAGGTCTTAATATTATAAATCATTGTTCTAGATGCATTAGTATAATCAGTAGCATGTACTTTCCCGTCTGTTAATTTCCAAAGTAGCCATGTATCAACTGTTCCGAAAAGAAGATCTCCCTTTTCAGCTTTTTCTCTTGCACCTTCAACATTTTCTAGAATCCAAGCAATTTTAGTTCCAGAGAAATAAGCATCAAGTTGAAGCCCGGTGTTTTCTCTGATATAAGTTGCTAGCCCTTCTCTCTCTCTTAGTCTGTCAACCATACCAGCTGTTCTTCTACATTGCCAAACAATAGCATTATAAACAGGTTCTCCAGTATTCTTATCCCATACTACAGTAGTTTCTCTCTGGTTTGTAATACCAATTGCTGCTACTTCGTCAGGCTTAATTCCTGAAACCGCCATAGCTTCATTTAGCACACCATACTGAGAAGACCAAATTTCCATAGGATTGTGTTCAACCCATCCTTCTTTAGGATAGTATTGGGTGAATTCCTTCTGAGCAACACCTTTAATGTTCTGCTCTTTGTCAAAAATGATTGTTCTAGAACTGGTAGTTCCTTGGTCAATTGCAATAACGTACTTTTTCATTTTGTACCCCCCGTGTATTTTTTTTATAATAAAAAGCCACAAACTTAACAAGCTTGTAGCTTTCTCTATAACTCTACTACAAATTCCACAAACTTCTTTTCGTCGTTGAAATTGCTGTTGCTCCATTATCTAGAGCAAGATATGAATCTTCCTTATCCATTATTAATCCACCTGCTATGATGGGTTTTATTGAATACAAAGATATTTTTTGAATAATTTTAGGCATTACCCCTGGAAGAATCTCAAATGCATCTGCATAAGTAAATCTCATGTGTTTCTGTGCTTTTTCTAGAGCCATAGAATCTAACATAAAAAATCGTTGGACTGTCATCAAGCCTAAATCGTTTCCGGCTTTTATAACATTTGATTTTGTAGATATGATTCCATCCGCTTTCGTAAATTCTTTGATGTATCTCACAGAAATTTCTTTGTTAACCAACCCTTCAATGAGATCCATATGAACAAAAACAATTTTGCCATTTGTCTTGGCTAAACTAACTAGCTCTCTTAAAATTATAATATCTCCAAAAAGGATAAATATAATCTTAACATTAGAATTGCAAGCTTGTTTTAATCCTTGACAATCTTTAGCAGCTGCAATTACTGGATACTGTTTGAGCACCGTAATGAAATCATTTCGCATGCTCTAACCCTCTTCCTAAATCATTCTTTTTCCTAAAAAAATTACTCTTGTAATCCTTTACCCATATTCTAGCATTAAATCTTTGTGAAGTCGAATAGAATTTTGAGAATTTAATGAACGTTTTATGAATAGTCTATATATCTATGTCTTTACATGCTCATAATATATCTCTTTTAGTCCTTGAAACCCAAAAGAAGCCCTTGTTATACTTCTGTACTACAAGGGCTTCTTTTATTAAAATAAGTCACAATAAATTTATTCCTTATTATTATCTGAACGACGTGATAAAATCGATTTTGCCACATCTAGGTCTTCTTTTGTCGTTATTTTTATGTTCTCATAACTACTATCATATAAATATACCGGACCCACCACCGCTTCATAAATGGCTGTATCATCTGTAAAACATCTTTTTTTGTCATGCATTTCTCGATGTGCCTTAATGATATCCCCTACATTAAAACACTGTGGAGTATGAATTAGAACATACTCTTCTCTAGGAAGTGTTTCTCCACTAAATCCAGTGCTTTCTCTTTTTTTCAAGGTGTCTTTTGGCCTTACACCGCAAGCAGCTGAGCCATATCTCTTCGTAAATGCTATACCCTTTTTAATAATCTCAGAAGTTACTAAAGGTCTCACTCCGTCATGAATTAGCACAATATCATTATTATCTTTTGAAGTCATGGTCAATAATCCATTAAAAACTGATTCTTGACGATCTAATCCAGCTTCTGCTAGTCGAATTGGTTTTTGTGTTTTAATGTTTAACTCTTTAAAATATGTGAAATAGGCTTTTGGTAAAACCAAAATGATTTCATCTATTTCATTAATTCCATCAAAAACCATCACAGTTCTAGCAATAATAGGAGTACCGTTTAGGGATAGGAATTGTTTAGGCAATTCTCCACCCATACGAGTCCCTTTCCCACCAGAAACGATTAGTGCTGTAACCAAGGACTAAACCCCCTTTGGCTTAGCGAAAATCATTCGTCCTGCTGCAGTTTGCAGCACAGAGGTAACAATAACATTTTGAGTTTCTCCAACAAATCGCTTGCCATCTTCTACAACAATCATAGTCCCATCGTCTAAGTAACCAATTCCTTGGTTTTGTTCCTTCCCAATTTTAGAGATTAATAAATTAAGTTCTTCTCCAGGCAGGAGCATAGGCTTCACTGCATTTGCCATCTCATTAATATTGAGTACAGGAACTCTTTGAAATTCTGCAACTTTGTTTAAATTATAATCGTTCGTGACTACTTTTCCTTGAAGTACTGTGGCTAGCTTAAGAAGTTTTGAATCTACTTCTTGAATATCTGGAAAGTCTTTTTCATAAATCTCTACTGGAATATCTAATTCATTTTGGATTTTATTTAAAATATCCAACCCTCGTCTTCCTCGATTACGTTTTAGCGAATCTGAAGAATCTGCAATATGACGAAGTTCTTCCAAGACATAAAATGGAATAACGAGGGTACCTTCAATAAATCCTGTCTTGCAAATATCAAAAATACGACCATCAATGATAACCGATGTGTCTAGGATTTTAGGTGTACCCTCATAAGTCGGTTTTTTGACTACGGTGTCGATTTCCTGCTTCTCTTTGCCACTGGATGCCCCTCTTGTTCTTAAACCATGGAAAAAAGTTGAAATCTCATCCTTCTTCTTAATGGCCATATTGGCTCCTAATGCCGCTGCTAGAACATTAATTATTATTGTAATTAACCCCCCCACACTTGGCCATATTCGACTCAATGGTACTGTAAGGAAAAATGAAATCACTAAAAACACAATAGCTCCAAACGCTCCTGAAAGTATTTCTTGAACAGACATTTTCGATAATCTCTTTTCGATAAGCATATTTGTTGTATTTATTAGCTTATAGATTTTGGAAGATAATAAGAAAAATATAAGTCCAAATATAATAATGAAAACAGCTATTACAGCAACAGTAAACGGTAGACCTCTTGTAAAGCCCCATTCATCTAAGTAGGGAATCGCCATAACCCCTTGTGAAACAAAATATCCAATGATGGCGCCTAATAGAGTAATGATTGCTCTTACGATATTTCTAATCATAAATAGCACCTCCTTTATAAATTTTACATATGTAATCTTCTTCATTATACTGATTTTTTCTTAACTTTAACATAGGTATTTACTTAAAATAATTTTTGTATGGCTTCCCGAATATCTTCAACAGCGATAATATTCACATTTTTAATTTTTACTTTCTCTAAACTTCTTTTAGGAATAACAAAATTTTCAAACCCCATTTTGGCACCTTCTGAAATTAATCGATCCACATGGCTAACTGGACGAATCTCTCCTGTTAGTCCAATTTCACCAATGGCAAGAATTCGATCAAATTTCATTAACTTAGCTTTGGCACTGGAGATCAAACTAAGGGCCAATCCTAAATCTTGCCCTGTTCCTTCTACACTAAGCCCACCCACCACATTGACATAAACATCACTGGCATAAAACGGAATTTTAAGTTTTTTCTCCAAGACTGCCAAAATAAGATTTAATCTAGGCAATTCTATGCCTAGAGAGGTTCTTCTAGGCATGATAGCCTTAGTCTCTGCCACTAAAGACTGAACTTGAACTAAGATGGGTCTCGTCCCCTCCATAATTCCAATAACTACAGACCCCTCCTGAGAGCTCATATGGTCTTCTAAGAAAACTCTAGATGTATCACTAACTTCAAGAAGCCCTTCCTGCGCCATCTCAAATACACCAATTTCAGCAGTGGTTCCAAAACGATTTTTAAGCGTCCTTAGAATCCTAATTTCTTCCGTTCTTTCCCCTTCAAAATGAAGAACAGAATCCACCATATGCTCAAGGACTCTTGGACCTGCTAATTCTCCTTGCTTCGTTACATGCGCAACGATAAAGAGAGGGATCCCCGAGGTTTTACCTACCCGCATTAAATGGTTGGCACACTCTCTGACTTGGGAAACCGACCCTGGAGCAGAGGTGACCATCTCTGAATATACTGTTTGGATCGAATCTACAATGACAAAAGAGGGTTTTAAAGCTTCAATATGCCTTTGAATAACCTCCATGGAGGTTTCGGACACGATATATAAGTCTTTAGCCTTAGCTCCCAGCCTATCTCCTCTTATTTTTATTTGTTCTTCAGATTCTTCTCCTGAAATATACAACACCGTGCCATATTTTTTTGAGATGTTGTCCGCACACTGTAATAGAAGTGTTGATTTACCAATACCTGGATCTCCTGAGATTAGAGTTAGAGAGCCTTTGACCAATCCGCCACCCAGTACCCGATTTAGCTCATTAATTCCTGTGTCTAATCTTGCTTGTTCTCCTGAAACAATGTTATCCAATGTCTTTGGTGTACTATGATTAGAAATTCCTTGCATTTTTCTAGGTGCCAATTCCACCGTTTCTTCTACATATGAATTCCATTCATTACAATCAGGACATTTCCCTAACCACTTCACCGTAGATGCACCACAATTCTGGCAAACGTATTTAGTTTTTACTTTAGCCATGTTCCCTCCATTTTTTTAGAATTGAAAACCCATAATCAGCTTCATAAACTGATTATGGGTAAAGTTATACCATGTATAGGAAGAGCCTATGAAAAGCCATAACTATTTTTTTATTCTTGGTTCTCTTCCTCTTCAATCTGATCCTCAGAGGATTCTTCTTTTGGCTCTTCAGTTCTCTTATCCATTCTTAATTCTCGTTTTCCTACATGAGAAAATACCAAAGCATTATTCTCAATATCCACTAAGATTTCATCTCCTCTTGAGATTTCTCCTTTTAGCATGGCTTCAGATAGCGTATCCTCAAGTTCTTTCGTGATTGCTCGTCTTAAAGGTCTTGCACCATAAACTAAATCCGATCCTTTCTTAGTCATAAAGTCGACGGTTTCATCCGTAAATTTCAAGTAGATCTCACTCTCTGCAATTCTTCTGCCAACTTCCGTAAGCATAAGATCTGTGATTGATGTTAAGTTTTCCTCAGTTAAGGAATGGAAAACAATAGTGTCATCAATCCGATTTAAGAATTCTGGTCTAAATGTGGTTTTTAGTTCTTCTAAAATATTTTCTTTCATTCGATCATATTCTTGCTGCCCTTGGTCTGAAGCAATATTAAATCCTACGGTTTTTTGTTTCTTGATAGTTGATGCCCCTACATTAGAAGTCATGATTAAGATGGTATTTTTAAAGTTGACTGTTTTCCCTTTACCATCTGTAAGCCTACCATCCTCAAGGATTTGAAGTAGTACGTTAAAGACATCCGGATGAGCTTTTTCAATTT